>JADMIO010690278.1_pt1 | contig 49562 bp, 43 predicted proteins | sample 8958161 | NCBI WGS metagenome assembly JADMIO01 (sample SAMN16585339, study PRJNA669376) | soil metagenome | isolation source: Crop rotation soil | place: USA: Cullars Rotation, Alabama | collected 2011
ACAACTTGTCCACGTGGAATTCTAAGCTTAGGATCCCAATGTGCTGGAAAGGCGCTGGTGCGCTGCGCCCAGCGCGGCGTGCGCACCTACCTGGTGGTGGATGGCGTGGGCACCCCGAAGCTGACCGACGCGCGGCGCGCGCAGTTCGCCGCCGCCGGCGTGCGCTGGCAGGTGTTTCGCCCGCTGGGCTGGCTGGGCTTGCTGGTGCCCAGCCGCTGGCGCCGGCTGCACCGCAAGCTGTGCGTGGTGGACGGTGAGGTGGCGTTTTGCGGCGGCATCAACCTGCTGGACGACGGCTTCGACCCGGTCTATGGCCGGCTGGACTCCCCGCGCTTTGACTTCGCTGTGCGCGCGCAAGGGCCGCTGGTGGCGCGCGTGCACGAGGCCATGACGGCGCTGTGGTGGCGCAAGGCCGGTGGCGCCCACCGCGCGCAGCGGGTGCGCGCGGCCTTCCAGGCGCTGCGCCGGCGGGTAATGCGCCAGGGCAGTGACGACGCGCAGACCGGGCCAGCAGCCAACAGCGGCCTAGGCGGCCTGGGCAGCTTGGGGGACAGCGTGCGCGCCCAGCTGGTGCTGCGCGACAACCTGCTGAACCGCGGCCGCATCGAACGCGCCTACCGCCAGGCCATCAGCGCCGCCAAGAGCGAGATCATCATCGCCAATGCCTATTTCATACCCGGGCACAAGCTGCGCAAGGGCCTGATCCACGCCGCCCAGCGCGGCGTGCGGGTGCGCCTGCTGCTGCAGGGGCGCTACGAGTATTTCATGCAGTACCACGGCGCCCGTCCGGTGTACGAGGTGCTGCTGGCCGCGGGGGTGGAGATCCACGAGTACTCGCCCAGCTTCCTGCACGCCAAGGTGGCGGTGATCGATGGCCGCTGGGCCACCGTGGGCTCGTCCAACCTGGATCCCTTGAGCCTGCTGCTGGCGCGCGAGGCGAACGTGGTGGTGGACGACGCCGGCTTCGCCTCCGAACTGCGCGGCCATCTGGAGCACGCCATGCTGCACCAGGGCCAGCTGGTGGAGACGGCTTCGTTTGCCCGGCGCCCCTGGCACCAGCGCTGGCTGGACCAGCTGGCTTTCGGCGTCATGCGCACGCTGCTCTTCCTGATGGGCCGCCGCTACTGATTCGATAGCGGCTGCCCCCGTGAATAACCCCAAAATCCGTGGACTGGTAACATTCACAGGATGTCACCGAATCCCAAGATCGCCATGGACAGCAACGAGGCCGATGAGGGCGTTCCCGTCTCCGTGAAGATACGCGAGCGCGTGAAAGCCGCGCGCAAGCGCTTCAACGCCAACGACAACATCGCCCAGTTCGTGCAGCCGGGCGAGATGGAGCTGCTGCTGGACGAGGTGGCGGCGAAGATGCAGGGCGTGCTGGACAGCATGGTCATCGACACCGAGCACGACCACAACACCAGCAACACGGCGCGCCGGGTGGCCAAGATGTACCTCAACGAGGTGTTCAACGGCCGCTACGTGAAGGCGCCCACCGTCACCGAATTCCCCAATGCCGAGCACCTGAACGAGCTGATGATCGTCGGCCCCATCACGGTGCGCAGCGCCTGTTCGCACCATTTCTGCCCGGTGATAGGCAAGATCTGGATCGGCGTGATGCCCAACGAGCACACCAACGTCATCGGCCTGTCCAAGTACGCGCGGCTTGCTGAGTGGGTGATGGGCCGCCCGCAGATCCAGGAAGAGGCGGTGGTGCAGCTGACCGACCTGATCCAGGAGCTGACCCAGCCCGACGGCCTGGCCATCGTGATGGAGGCCAGCCACTACTGCATGGCCTGGCGCGGTGTCAAGGACATGGACAGCAAGATGATCAATTCGGTGATGCGCGGCGTGTTCCTGAAAGACCCCAACCTGCGGCGCGAATTCCTGGCCCTGATTCCGAAGAAAGGCTGATGCCATGTTGGTACGTTTGCTGTATGCCAGCCGGGTGGTGGACAACAGCCCCGAGGCGATAGAAGCCATCCTGACGCAGTCGCGCCACTTCAACCCCACCTGCGGCATCACCGGCATCCTGTGCTACGGCAGCGGCATCTTCCTGCAGGCCATTGAAGGCGGGCGCATGCCGGTCAGCGACCTGTACGGCCACATCCAGCGCGACGCCCGCCACAAGGACGTAGTGCTGCTGCACTACGAGGAAATCACCGAGCGGCGCTTTGGCGGCTGGACCATGGGGCAGGTCAACCTGTCCAAGCTGAACACCTCCATCCTGCTGAAGTATTCCGAGAAGCCGGAGCTGGATCCGTACTCGGTGTCGGGCAAGGTGTCGTTTGCCTTGCTTGAGGAATTGATGGCCACCGCCTCCATCATCGGCCGGGCGTAAAAGTTGGCCCCCACGCTCGCTCACTGCGTGTGCTCGCTGCCCCCCGAGGGGGCCGCAGTCGCCTTGGGGCGGCCCGGCGGCGACTGACCCTGGAATGCCCTTACAAGCACTTGCACTGGTACTCATCGCCGGGTTGATCCACGCAAGCTGGAACATCGCGGTCAAGAAAGCGGGCGGTGACGCCCGCTTCGCTTTTTTCACCTCCGTCGTCATCCTGGTGGCCTGGGCGCCGCTGGGTATCTGGCTGGGCTGGCAGCAGTTGCCCGGCTGGGGCGCCGCGCAGTGGGGCCTGGTGCTGCTCAGCGGCGTGCTGCACCTGCTGTATTACCTGGTGCTGATGCGCGGCTACCGCAAGGCCGACCTCACCGTGGTCTACCCGCTGGCGCGCGGCAGCGGGCCGTTGCTGTCGTCCATGGCCGCGGTGCTGTTCCTGGGCGAGCGCATCAGCGCCCTGGGCGCCCTGGGCATCCTGGGGGTGGTGGGCGGGGTGTTCCTGGTGGCCGGCGGCCCGGGGCTGTGGAAGGCGGCGCACGACCCGGCGCAGACGCAGCGGGTGCGCAAGGGCATGGTGTATGGCTTGCTGACGGGCGCCTTCATCGCCGCCTACACGGTGTCGGACGGCTATGCGGTCAAGGTGTTGCTGATGTCGCCCATCCTGCTGGACTACTGCGGCAACGTCGTGCGCTTGGCGCTGCTGACGCCGGCCGCGCTGCGCGACCGCGCTGAGACCGCCGCGCTGTGGCGCGCGCAATGGAAGTATGCGCTGATGGTGGGCGTGTTCAGCCCGGTGGCGTATGTGCTGGTGCTGTACGCGCTGCAGTACGCGCCGCTGTCGCACATCGCGCCAGCGCGCGAGGTGTCCATGCTGTTTGCCGCCATCCTGGGCGGCCGCCTGCTGGGCGAGCGCGACCAGATGATGCGCGTGCTGGGTGCCGTCTGCATAGGGGGCGGCGTGATGGCGCTGGCCCTGGGTTGAGCCCTGCCGGCGTCACGCCGCGCGGGAATAATGGGCCCATGCACCACCCCCTTTTGGTGGGCTGCGATTTCTCAAGCAGCCCCACGCGCGCCAAACCCATTGTGCTGGCCTTCGGCAGTCTGGCGGCCGGCCGTGTGCAGCTGGCGCGGGTGGACAAACTGCCCACGCTGCAAGCGTTTGGCGACTGGCTGAAGACGCCGGGCGATTGGCTGGGCGGTTTCGACTTCCCGTTCGGCCTGCCGCGCGAACTGGTGCAACACCTGGGCTGGCCCACCGACTGGCCGGGCTGCATACGGCACTACGCCGGCCTGTCGCGCGCCGACATACGTGCCACCTTTGCGGCCTTCTGCGATGCCCGGCCCGTGGGCGGCAAGTTCGCGCACCGGGCGGCCGACATCCCAGCCAAGTCCCACCCGTCGATGAAGTGGGTCAACCCGCCGGTGGCCTACATGCTGCACGCGGCGATGCCGCTGCTGCTGGACAGCGGTGCGCTGCTGCCCGGCCTGCACGAAGGCGACGTGACCGACGTGGGCGCGCATGGCCAGCGCCGCCGGGTGGCGCTGGAAGCCTATCCCGGCCTGCTGGCGCGCGAGATCCTGGGTGCGCGCAGCTACAAGAGCGATGCCCGGCCCAAGCAGACCCCGGAGCGCCTGATCGCCCGCAAGGACCTGGTGACGGCGTTGGAGCACGGCCAGACGCGCCTGGATGTGCGGTTGAAGCTGACGCACGCGCAGCGCGATGCGCTGGTGGACGATGCCAGCGGCGACACGCTGGATGCGGTGCTGTGCCTGGTGCAGGCGGCGTGGGGCGCACGGCAAGGGGCGCCGCGCTATGGCCTGCCGGCCGATGTGGACCCGTTGGAGGGGTGGATCGTCAGCGCGTGAATCAGCGCCGCCGCTTAGCTGGCGGCCTTGCTGATCACCGCGTCTTCCAGCTTCACCGCCAGTTGCGACATGGCCATGCCGGCCGGGCAGCCCGGGGTGTTTTGCATCAGCAACTGGCGGCGCATCACGGCCTGACGCACCGCCGGGTCGGCCGGGATGTCGCCCATGTGCACCAGTTTCACCGGCCGGCCGGGGTCGGTGCTGACGAAGCGGTCCAGCACCTGCTGCAGTTGCGCGGTGATGGCGCGGCCGTCGCCCAGGCGGGCGGTCTGGTTGACCACCATGCGTATGGTCTGGCGTTTCTGCTGGCCCACCAGCACCTTGATGGTGGCGTAGGCATCGGTCAGCGAGGTCGGTTCGGGCGTGGCCACCACCAGCACCTCGGAGGCCAGCGACACGGCGAACAGCACCACGTCGGAGATGCCGGCGCCAGTGTCCAGCAGCACCACGTCGTAGGCCGGCACCAGGCCTTCCATGATGCGCAGGAAGTCGTCGCGCACCTCGGGCGTCAGGCGCGAGTATTCGACCATGCCGGAGCCGGCCAGCAGCACCGAGAAGCCGCCCGGCGCCTTGACGATGGCCTCGTCCAGCGTGGCCTTGCCGGTGAAGACGTCGTGCAGCGTCACCTTGGGGTACAGGTTGAGCACGACGTCCAGGTTGGCCAGGCCGAGGTCGGCGTCCAGCACCAGCACGCGCAGGCCGCGCTTGGCCAGCGCGCAGGCCAGGTTGGCCGACACGAAGGTCTTGCCCACGCCGCCCTTGCCGCTGGTGATGGCCAGCACCTTGCCCAGCGGCTTCAGCGGCAGGCTGGGGGGCTGGGGCTGCTGCGGGGTCAACACGTCGCTCATGTCAGTTCACCCTCTGCGTCGTGCCGCCAGTAGCAGCGTCGCCGGCGGCGGCGTTGTCGCCCCAGGCCGGCTCGTTGCCCAGCGACAGGTGGCCAAACAGCAGGTTCTTTTCCTCGGCGCTGACGGCGATGACCTGCTGGTGGTCCAGGCACACGCGGTTGCGGCCCTCGGCCTTGGCGCGGTACAGCTGCACATCGGCGCGTTCGGTCCACAGCCCGGTGGTGGAGCGCACCCACTCGGGCGCGTAGGCGCCGCCTATGCTGATGGTGACGTTCAGGTTCAGTTGCGGCGACACGGCAATGGACATGGCCTCCACCGTGGCGCGTATGCGCTCGGCGATGGTCTCGCCGAAGGACACCGGGCACACCGGCAGCACGATGGCGAACTCTTCGCCGCCGTAGCGCGCCACCGTGTCCATCGGCCGTATGCACGCGGCCAACGCCTTGGCCACGGCTTGCAGCACCAAGTCGCCGGCGGCGTGGCCGTGGGTGTCGTTGATCTTCTTGAAGTGGTCGATGTCCAGCATCAGCAGCAGCGCCGATTCGCCGGAACGCGCCACCACGTCGATTTCTTTTTCCAGCACGGCGCGGAAGTGGCGCCGGTTGGCCAGCCCGGTCAGCGGGTCGCGCAGCGACAGCTCGCACAGGTTGTCCACCAGGCCCTGCAGGTGGCCCAGCGGGTCGTCTTGCGCCGACGGCAGGGCGGCCAGCGCGGCGTGCTCCAGCAGCGCGCGCGCGTCGTCCAGCTTGAGCTCGTCAAACGCGATGGAGGCGGGCGCGGTGGTGGTGCTCACAGGGTGTCGCAGTCTTACAGTTGAGTCTACCAGCATCACCGTCGGGCGGTGGCCGGGAAATCCGCCGCTTTAGCCTTGTTTTTGGCGTTCTTCAAGCTGCGCCAGCGCCTGCAGCGCTTCGGCGTCGGTGCGGTACATGCGCAGCAGCGGGCCGGGCTGCAGCGCGCCGGCGCGCGCCAGCATGGTTTCCACCGGCAGCTTGATGCCGCTGATGTGCAGCGTCACCCCCAGCGTGTCCAGCGTGGCGCGCAGCTGCTGGAAGATCTCGGTGCCGGTGACGTCGATGCGGTTGATGGGCTGGGCCAGCAGGCACACGTGGCGCACGTCCGGGTGCGCCGCCAGGTGTTCGACGATGGCGCGCTCCAGACTGCGGCCGGAGGCGAAATCCAGCTCAGCATCCATGCGCAGCGCATACAGGTGCGGCGCCAACGGCGGCAGGTGCCACAGGTGGCGGTCGCGCAGGCTGCCGTCCGGGTGCAGGCCGACCTCGATGATGCGCGGGTGCAGGTGCGTGTACAGGTAGTGGAACATGCTCATCAGCAGGCCAGCCAGCACGCCCCAGTACAGCCGTGGCGCGGTGGCCAGCGTCAGCGCGAAGGTGACGCCGCCGGTCAGGCCCTCGACCCGCGACATCTGCCACAGCTTGCCCAGCACCCGGGGCTTGATCAGGCTGGTCACGGCCGCCACCACCACCGCCGCCAGCACCGCCTGCGGCACGTGGAACAGCAGCGGCGTGCCCCACAGCACCACCGCCAGCACCAGCACGACGGAGAAGATGGTGGCCCAGCCGGTGCGCGCGCCGGCATACAGGTTGATGGCCGAGCGCGAGAACGACGCGCTGATCGGGAAGGTGCCGCTGAAGGCCGCCGCCAGCTTGGCCAGGCCCTGGCCTATCAGGTCCTGGTTCTCATTCCACATCCGTCCCTCGGACTGGTTCTCCACCTTGGCGCTGGAGGCGGTCTCCAGGAAGCTGATCAGCGTCACCACCATGGCGGGGACGAACAGGCTGCTCAACTCTTGCCAGCCCGGCAACGGCGGCCAGTAGGGCGCGGGCAGGCCGGCCGGCAGCGCGCCCACCACGGCGCCGCCGCCTTGCGCGAAGCCCAGCCAGTAGCTCAAGCCCGCGCTGGCCACCATCACGATCACCACCACCGGCGCGCGCGGCAGCCAGCGCTTGCCTGCCCACAGCAGCGCCAGGCTGCCGACGCCGAACGCGCAGGCCTGCGCGTTGACGCTGAACTTCAGCTGCAGGACGGAAAAGCCGCTGTGCAGGCCCAGCATGGCGGGCAGCTGCGACAGCATGATCAGGATGGCGGCGGCCTGGGTGAAGCCGGTCAGCACCGGCGAGCTGACCAGGTTCAGCAGCCAGCCAAAGCGGGCCACGCCCAGTATCAATTGCAAGGCACCGGACATCAGCGCCAGCCACACCGCCAGCGCCACCCAGTGGGCGCTGCCGGGCTCGGCCAGACCGGTCAGCGAAGCGCCGACCAGCAGCGATGTCAGCGCCGTAGGCCCCACACCTAGCCGGGTGGACGAACTCCACAGCACCGCCACCAACGCCGGCAGCAGCGCGGCATAAATGCCGGTGACCAGCGGCATGCCGGCCAGCGCGGCATAGGCCACCGCCTGCGGGATCAGCATCAGCCCCACCGTCAGGCCGGCCCACCATTCACCGATCAGAGTGGCGCGGTCTGGCTTGGGCCAGGCCAGGAAAGGAAAGAAGCGTGCGAGGGCCGTGCGGTTCACAGGCGGCTATTGTCACCCATGCTCTGAATCGCCTGGCGGTCCGCACACACCGGGCAGGCCGGGGTGCGCGCCAGCTGGATCTGCTCCCAGCCCATGCTGCGGGCGTCCAGCATCAGCAGCCTGCCGGCCAGGGAGGAGCCCACACCGGCCAGCAGCTTCAGCGCCTCGGCCGCCTGCATGGCGCCGATGATGCCCACCAGCGGCGCCAGCACGCCCAGCGTGGCGCATTGCGTTTCTTCAAACGCGGCGTCGGGCGGGAACAGGCAGGCGTAGCAGGGCGAGGCCGGGTCGCGCGGGTCGTAGACCGCCACCTGGCCGTCCAGCCGTATCGCCGCGCCGCTGACCAGCGGCTTGCCGTGCTGCACGCAGGCGGCGTTGATGGCGTGGCGGGTGGCGAAGTTGTCGGTGCAGTCCAGCACCACGTCGGCCTGCGGCACCAGCTGGTCCAGCAGCGCGGCGTCGGCGCGCGCGTTCAACGCTTGCACCTGCACGTCGGGGTTGATGGCGGCCACCGCGGCCTGTGCAGACTGCACCTTGGGCTGGCCCACGCGCGCCGTGGTGTGGGCGATCTGTCGCTGCAGGTTGGTCAGGTCCACCTGGTCCGGGTCCACCAGCGTCAGCCGGGCCACGCCGGCAGCGCCGAGGTACAGCGCAGCCGGAGAGCCCAGGCCGCCGGCGCCTATGATCAGCGCGTGGGCACGCAGCACCTGCTCCTGACCCTCAATGCCCCACTCGTCCAGCAGGATGTGCCGGGAGTAGCGCAGCAGCTGGTCGTCGGTCATGCCGACTTCAGTTTTCCTTGACCTCTTCCTTGCGCTCAGCCAGCGTCTTGCTGACCATGATGGGCCGGCCCTTCAGCTGGTTCAGCGCCTGCGCCAGCTGGAAGTCCTTGTCGCTGCCGAACTCGGGCAGGCGGCGGTCGGCCGGCGACTTGCGGGCCTCTTCCTCCAGCTTGCGGCGGGCCTCGTCGCGCGCCTTTTCACGCGCCAGGTCCTTCTTCTCTTCGCCGGACTGCGTGTTGCTCAGGTGCTTTTCCAGGTCGGCTTCATGCGTGTACAGGCCGGCGAACACGTTGCCGTCGGCGGTCTCGTCCACCATCACGTCGGGCACGATGCCCTTGGCCTGGATGGAGTGGCCGCTGGGCGTGTAGTAGCGCGCGGTGGTGATCTTCAGGCCGGTGTCCGGGCCCAGCGGGCGCACGGTCTGCACCGAGCCCTTGCCGAAGGTCTGGTTGCCCATCACGGTGGCGCGCTTGTGGTCTTGCAAGGCGCCAGCCACGATCTCGCTGGCCGAGGCCGAGCCTTCGTTGACCAGCACCACCAGCGGCACCGTCTTCAGCGCTGCCGGCAATTTTTTCAGCGGGTCGCCGTTGCCGCGGCGCTGGTAGAACTCGGGCGAGGCCTTGTAAGTGAACTTGCTCTCGGCCAGCTGGCCGTTGGTGGAGACCACCGTCACGTTCTCGGGCAGGAAGGCCGCCGACACTGCCACCGCGCCGTCCAGCAGGCCGCCGGGGTCGTTGCGCAGGTCTAGCACCAGGCCCTTCAGGTGTGGGTCCTGCTTGTACAGCTCGTCCATCTTGCGCACGAAGTCGTCCACCGTGGGCTCCTGGAACTGGCTCAGGCGTATCCAGGCGTAGCCGGGCTCCACCATCTTGGCGCGCACCGACTGCGTGCGGATTTCCTCGCGCACGATGGTCACCGGGAAGCTGCGGTTTTCGTCCTTGCGCAGGATGGTCAGCACCACCTTGGTGTTGGGCTCGCCCTTCATGCGCTTGACGGCGTCGTTGACGCTCAGGCCCTTGACGGGGGTGTCGTCGATCTTGGTGATCAGGTCATTGGGCTTCAGGCCGGCGCGAAAGGCGGGCGAGCCCTCGATGGGCGAGACGATCTTGACCAGCCCGTCTTCCTGCGTGATCTCAATGCCCACGCCGATGAAGCGGCCGGTGGTGCTTTCGCGGAATTCGCGGTAGGTCTTCTTGTCCAGGTACTGCGAATGCGGGTCCAGGCTGGCCACCATGCCCGAGATGGCGTCGGAGATCAACTTCTTCTCGTCCACCGGCTCCACGTAGTCGCTCTTGACCATGCCGAACACGGCGGCAAGCTGCTGCAATTCCTCCAGCGGCAGCGGGGCCTGGCTGCCGCGCGCCACGGTTTGCAGCGACACCGTGGTCAACGCGCCGGCAAACACGCCGACCGCGATCCAACCACCTATCCTCAGTTTCTGGCCCATACGCATCTTTCCTTCGCCGCCGCACCCCTGGCCGGGTGCGTCTGTCCCAATATACACCTTGTACGCCTATGAGGCCCGCCAGCCGCCCGCGGGTTCCTCGCGCCTGCACAGAAATCTAACAAAAGCGGTAGTTTTACGCAGGCGATACACAGATAAACGCAATACCCGCAAAAACCAAACGGGACTTAGTCAGGCCTTGCCTTGCGCCGCCACCGCGGCGGCGGCCTTGGCGGCCGCCTCGGCGTCGCCCAGGTAGTAGTGGCGGATCGGCTTCAACTGGTCGTCCAACTCGTACACCAGGGGGATGCCGTTGGGGATGTTCAGGCCCACGATGTCGTCGTCCGAGATGTTGTCCAGGTACTTGACCAGTGCGCGTATGGAGTTGCCGTGCGCTGCCACCACCAGCCGCTTGCCGGCCTTCATGGCCGGCGCCAGCGATTCGTTCCAGAACGGCAGCACCCGCGCCACGGTGTCTTTCAGGCATTCGGTCAGCGGGATCTGGTCGGGGGCGAGCTTGGCGTAGCGGATGTCGCCGCGCTCGCTGCGCGGGTCGCCGGCATCGAGCGCCGGCGGCGGCGTGTCGTAGCTGCGCCGCCACACCAGCACCTGCTCGTCGCCGTATTGCTTGGCGGTCTCGGCCTTGTTCAGGCCTTGCAGCGCGCCGTAGTGGCGCTCGTTCAGGCGCCAGCTGTGCATCACCGGCAGCCAGGTGCGGTCCATCTCGTCCAGGCAGTGCCACAGCGTGCGGGTGGCGCGCTTGAGCACGCTGGTGTAGGCGACGTCGAACTCGTAGCCCTCGGCCTTCAGCAGGCGGCCGGCGTTCTTGGCCTGCTCGACGCCAGTGGCGGTCAGGTCCACATCGGTCCAGCCGGTGAAGCGGTTTTCCAGGTTCCAGGTGGATTCGCCGTGGCGTATCAGGACGAGCTTGTGCATGGGGGCGATAAGGGCTTGGTGGGTGGGCCGTCCGGGATTCGGACGGTGGCAAGGCAGCCCGCAGGGGCGGCTTGGGCCTGGATTTTAAGGGAGCGATGGGCTCGTTTTGGCGGGGTATCTGGTGTCCAATTGGCAAACATACCAACCGGTTGGTATCTTTTGAGGCCGACATCCAGCGACCCGGTAACCTGCGGAACCCAGGCCATGCACTACCTGATGATCATTGCACACGACGACGCGTTTCAACCCACGGCAACGCTGCTGGACGCCATAGCGGCATGGAATGCCGACATGGATGCCAAGGGCGTGCGCCTGCACGGCGCGCCGTTGCGGCCGGTCAGCGACGCCAAGACGGTGCGCGTGCGCGACGGCAAGCAGCGCATCACGCCGGGGCCGTTCAGCGACTCCCGCGAGCAGATGTGCGGCTACGAGCTGATCGCCTGCGCCAGCAGCAGGCAGGCGCTGGCGCTGGCAGCCTCGCACCCCATGGCCGCGGCGGCGACCGTGGAGGTGCGGCCGCTGTGGTCGGACCTGATGGCCTGAGCCTGAGCCCCTCTGCGCGCGCGGCTGCGGTCGAATAACACGCTGCCCGGCGGTGGTAAGCGCCGTCACCTAAAATACCCAGCTTCGCCTTGCCTGGGACGTCCTGCTTTGGGCGGCCTTGGTGACTCCTGCGCCTTCTCGACAACGAATTCGTGACATGAAATTTCTCATCGACAACTGGATGCTGATCGCCATGGCGGTGGGCTCCGGCACCATGCTGCTGTTGCCCGCGCTGCGTGGCGGCGGTGGTGGCCTGACAGCTGCTGCCGCAGTGCAAATGATCAACCGCGAAAAGGCGGTGGTGGTGGACGTGTGCGAGGCGGACGAATTCGCCGCCGGCCACGTGGGTGGTGCCAAGCACATCCCGTTGAACGAGCTGGAAGACAAGCTGCCCACCGCGGTGAAGAACAAGGCGCTGCCGCTGATCCTGGTGTGCCAAAGCGGCGCCCGCGCCAACCGCGCGCTGGCCACGGCGAAGAAGCTGGGCTATGACAACGCGCAGGCGCTGGCCGGCGGCCTGACGGCCTGGAAGGCGGCCAACCTGCCGCTGGAAAAGGCCTGATCCACATGCAAGCCGTGCGCATGTACACCACGGCGGTGTGCCCCTACTGCATACGCGCCAAGCAGATCCTGAAGGCCAAAGGCGTGGACCAGATCGAGGAGATCCGCGTCGACATGGACCCGGGCCAGCGCATGCACATGATGGAGATCACCGGCCGGCGCACCGTGCCGCAGATCTTCATAGGCGACACCCATGTGGGCGGCTGCGACGACCTGATGGCGCTGGAGAGTCGCGGCGGGCTGTCGCCATTGCTGAACGCGGGTTGACCCGCGTGGACGGGAAATTCCCGCCGGGCCGCCCCAAGGGAATCTGCGGCCCCTTGGGGGGCAGGGAGCTACACGCAGTGAGCAACCGTGGGGGCCACAAACTCCTGCGATAATCGAAATCTTTGGTAAATCCAAGCATTGATGGGCCGGCCGGGCCATGTTCCGGGGCGGCGTTTTTTCCTACTGAAAGTCATTTCCATGTCCGAGCAGCAAAACCCCGTGTTCCAGATTCAGCGCCTGTACCTGAAGGAGTCCTCGCTGGAGCAGCCCAATTCCCCCGCCATCCTGCTGGAGCAGGAGCAGCCCACGGTGGACATCCAGCTCGGCGTTGGCGCCCAGCCGGTGGCCGAAGGCATGTTTGAAGTGACGGTGACCGCCACCGTGCACACCAAGGTCAAGGACAAAACGCTGTTCCTGGTGGAAGCCAAGCAAGCCGGCATCTTCGAGATCCGCAACCTGCCGGAAGACCAGATGGGCCAGGTGATGGGCATTGCTTGCCCGCAGATCGTGTACCCCTACCTGCGCGGCAACGTGGCCGACCTGATCCAGCGCGGCGGCTTCCCGCCCGTGCACCTGGCCGAAATCAACTTCCAGGCCATGTACGAGCAGCAGCTGCAACAGGCTGCCGCCAACGGCCAGGCGCCCGCCGCCGTCCCCAGTAAGTAACCACTGGCGCTTGCGCACGCAGCCCCGCGCGGCGGTGCCACCCACGCGATGAAGATCGCCATCCTCGGCGCCGGTGCCTGGGGCACCGCCCTGGCAGTGGCCGCCGCTCGGGACGGTGCCGGCCAACAGGTCAGCCTGTGGGCACGCGACGCCGCGCAGGCCCAAGCGCTGCAAGCGCAACACGAAAACGCCCGGTACCTGCCGGGCGTTGCTTTGCCCGCCGCCCTGCGCGTCAGCAGCGGGCCGGTGGAGGGCTTGGCCGCCACCCTGGCCGGGCAAGACCTGGTCATCATCGCCACCCCCATGGCCGGTTTGCGCGGGCTGTTGCAAGCGCTGGCCGGCTGTGCTGCGCCGGTGGCCTGGCTGTGCAAGGGCTTCGAGCCGGCGCAGGCTGCAGGCAGCGACGCGGGCGGCTTGCTGGCGCATGAAATCCAGGCCCAGGTGGCGCCCCGGCTGCGCGCCGGGGTGCTCAGCGGCCCCAGCTTCGCGCAAGAGGTGGCGCGCAACCAGCCCACCGCGCTGGTGGCCGCCAGCCCGCACGCCGAGGTGCGGCAGGCGTTGGTGGCGGCCTTTCACAGCGCCACCCTGCGCGTCTACGCCAACGAGGACATCGTGGGCGTGGAGGTGGGCGGCGCTGTCAAGAACGTGCTGGCCATCGCCACCGGCCTGTGCGACGGCCTGGGCCTGGGGCTGAACGCGCGCGCCGCGTTGATCACCCGCGGCCTGGCCGAGATGACGCGGCTGGGCCTGGCGCTGGGCGCGCGGCCCGACACCTTCATGGGCCTGTCCGGCCTGGGCGACCTGGTGCTGACCGCCACCGGCGACCTGTCGCGCAACCGCCAGGTTGGCCTGGCGCTGGCGCGCGGCCGCAGCCTGCAGCAGGCGGTGGACGAACTGGGCCATGTGGCCGAGGGCGTATATTGCGCCCGCACCGTGGTGCAGCGCGCGCGCGGCCTGGGCGTGGACATGCCCATCGCCGAGGGCGTGGTGGCGCTGCTGGATGGCCAGCTGCGCCCTGAGCAGGTGCTGGCCGCGCTGATGGGGCGCGAGGCCAAGGCCGAGTTGTGACCCCCGGCTGGGCCACTTGAAGCGGCGCGTTACTTGAACCTGCGGGATAGGCCCACGGTGAATGCGTAGTCCGGCGTGTCGCGGTTGGTGCCCACGGACAGCGCGCAGTCCACTTGCATGTCCTTGCCCAGCGCGTAAGACAAGCCGGTGTCGAACGTCACCACGTGGCCGCCAAAGCGTTGTGGCGCCAGCGACTGGCCTGCCAGTTCGACAAACCCGCGCAGGTTCTCACCCAGCGGCCGGCTGTAGGTGATGGCCAGGATGCCGCTGCGGAAACGCTCGCCCGTGTCGGCCCGATCCCACAGAATGCCCGCCATCACGCCAATGGAGGCGTCCCCGGCCAGCTCCCACTCTGCCGCGCCGCGCAGCGACGGCGCCCAACCGTTGCGGCGGAAGGCCGCTGAGCCGCTGTCCATGTCCACATGGAACAGCACGGCGGTGGCCGGGCGGCCCTTGCCGTCGTCGTCCGTCAGGTGCCATTTGACGCCGAGTGAGCTGTCCGAGAAGCCGCTGAGCGTGCTCCAGCCCGTGGCCGTGCGGCTACGTTGGCTGATGAAGCCATCGGTCTCCCAGCGCAGTTCCACCGTGTCGCTGACGCCCACGCGCAGCAGCGTGGGCGTGGTCCAGGTGCGCACGTCGCCGCCGTAGCGCTTGTCGCGCTCGAAGGCCAGGCTGGTTTCGAGCTGCACCACGCCGCGACCCACCACCTGGGCGGATTCGACGAAGTCGGGGCGGTCGGTGGCGATGCCATCGTCATCCTCGGCCAACGCCAGGGCGGGGGCCGTGGCCAGGGTCAGCAGCGCGAGGCAGCGGGCCCAGGGGGCCGGGGTGGCGGAGGAACGGATGGGGGTGTGGTGTTTGTTCATGTTGTCAGAAGGATGCCCAGTCGCCATTGTCGCGTGCGGCCGCTGCCGCTGCCAGGGTGGGCCGTGCGGCGGTGGGAGCCGTCCTGCCCGCCGGCTTGCCGCGGCCCCTGGCAGCCGCGCCCTGGGCCACGCCGGCGGCACGGCGCTCGATGCCCCCGTACGGCGTGTCGCGCGGTGCATGCGAGCGCACCGCGCTCGTGGTCACCGGCGTGGCGGCCAGGTCGTCGGTGCCGAGCCGGAAACTGGCCACCACGTTGACCAGCTCCTGCGCCTGGCCCTTGAGGCTGCTGGCGGCGGCCGCCATCTCTTCGACCAGTGCCGCATTCTGCTGCGTGGCGTGGTCCATTTGCGTCACCGCCTCGCCAACCTGCGACACACCGCGCGACTGTTCGCCGCTGGCGGCGCTGATCTCGCCCACGATGTCGCTCACGCGGCGTATCGCCGCCACCACCTCGGTCATGGTGCTGCCGGCCTGGTCCACCAACGCCGTGCCCTGGCCAACCCGCTCGACGCTGGTGTTGATCAAGGTCTTGATCTCCCTGGCCGCTTCGGCACTCCGGCCGGCCAGGCTGCGCACCTCGCTGGCCACCACCGCGAAGCCCCGACCCTGCTCGCCGGCGCGGGCTGCCTCCACGGCGGCGTTCAGCGCCAGGATGTTGGTCTGAAAGGCGATGCCGTCGATGACGCTGATGATGTCGGCGATCTTCTTCGACGACTCGCTGATGCCTCTCATGGTGTCAACCACCTGGCCCACCACCTCGCCGCCCTGGCTGGCCACGCTGCTGGCCTGCAGCGCCAACTGGTTGGCCTGTTTGGCGTTGTCGGCGTTTTGCCGCACGGTGGAACTGAGCTCTTCCATGCTGGCGGCCGTCTGCTGCAGCGCGCTGGCTTGCTGCTCGGTGCGCGCCGACAGGTCGTGGTTGCCTTGCGCGATCTCCGAGCTGGCGGTTGCCACGCTTTCCGAACTCTGCTTAACACCGCGCACGATGCCGCCGAAGTTAGCTTGCATGCGCGCCATCGCCTTCAGCAACTGCATGGTCTCGTCATTGCCGCTGGGCCGCACCGGGCCCGACAAATCGCCCTGGGCCAGCTGGTCGGCCACGCGCACCGCGTGCGCCATGGGCTCGGACAGCTGGCGCGCGAGCCACAGCGCGGCGGCTACCACCAGCGCGGTGGCCGCCGCCAGCGCCGCGATCACCAGCGCGCGGGAGCGTGTCACCTTGTCACGCGCCGCGGCGGTCAATGCCTCGCCGTTTTTCTCGATTGCATCGCCCTGCGCCGCCATTTGCTTTTCCAGCGCGTCGAACTCGGTCTGGAAGCCCGGCATCCGCGCCTGCGCCGCCGCTGCGTCGGCGCTGGCGGCGGCCTGCACCTGCACGGCCACGTCGGTGTAGCGTTTCACCATGGGCAGCGTGGTGCCCAGCATGGTTTTCACTTCGGGTGAGACCGGCAGGCCCTGCAGCGTGGCCAGCGCCTTGTTGAAGGTGTCAGTGTGCTCCTTCAAGCCCTTGCGGGCTTCGGCCATCTGCCCGCTGTCCTTGTCGATGGCGGCGAACAGCGCCAGCAGCACGTCACCGCGCACGGCGTCGTGCATCATGTCGGCTTCCTGACTGGCCTGAAGGGCCTGGCCCATGCTGACGGAATCCTCGATCGCGTCGGCCAGGCGGTTGCCCGTGAGCAGGCCTATTCCGCCTACCAGCACGGCCATGGCCATGCCTATCAACCCCAAACCGAGGACCTGGTTGCGCAGCTTCATGTCAGCCCGCTCCTTTGTGATGCGGGGTGGTCACCCCGTCCCCTCCCTGTCGAATCCATTCTAGGACCGGCTTCGGAGGCATCGGTCCCGGGGTATTTGTCCCTGGTCAGGGGTCGGCTATTGGTGCAGCAGCGCCTGCTGCAGCGACACCTGCTTTTTGCCGCCGGCCACCCACTGCGTGCCCACCTCGCGAAAGCCAAAGCGCTGGTGGAAGCGGCGTGAAGCCTCGTTGGGCGGGTCGATGTCGAACTCGCAGCTGACGGCGTCCATGCCGTTGCTGCGCGCAAAGGCGAACAGGTCGTTGTACAACAACGCGCCCAAGCCCTGGCCCTGGTGCGCCAGGCTGACCACCACCCGATCGATGTACAGGAAGCGTGGCTGGTGTTGCGCAAACCATTGGTAGTTGGGGCTGGCGTAGTCCGCGCCTTCACGGAAAGCCAGCAGAAAGGCGGCCACCCCACCCCCCACCGTACTCCCCGTCTGCACCACGCATGCGTAGGCCGCCTGCGCGTGCAGGTGAGCCAGGTGCTCGGGCGCCATGGGGCTGAGGAAATGCACGGACTCGGCGTTCAGCGCCAGCACGGCCGGGAAGTCCGTTGGCCCCATGGCGCGGATGGCGTGCGTCGGCAATTTCACGGCCGCACCATGGCCAGCGTGGCCGTCATCTTGGCCACCAGCGTGCGCGTGTCGCCCTTGACCAGAAACACCTCGGATTCCGCCACGTGGAAGGCCCGCCCGGGCTTCAACACGGTGGCGCGGCACAGCAGTTTTTCGCCCTGGTTGTCGAACTTGGCGGGGCGCAGCAGGTTCTGCTTGAATTCCACGGTGAGCACGAACTCGCCCGGCGCAGCCAGCGTCTGCGCCGCCGCGCCGGCCGTGTGGTCGGCCAGCGTGGTGATGGCGCCTGCATGCGCCACCTGGGTGTGTTGCAAGTGGCGCGGCGCCAGCACCAGCTCGGCCTCGCACCAGCCGGGGCCGCAGTTCAGCGGGCGAATGCCCACATCGGTGACGAAGGCGGCGCGGGCGAAGCCTTGCTCCACCATCTGGCGCAGGCGGACTAGGTCGGGTGCTTTGTCGGTGTTCTCAGTCATGGGGCGTGCTCAAAACGGGGAAAGACCCGCGAAATTATGGAATACGCGATGCCGTTACGATTGGCACCATGATGACAGCTGACACCGATTTCTCGCCCGACAAGCTGGCCCGGTTGGCCGCCGACGACGTAGCCCGTGCGCTGCGAGAGGACGTTGGCCAGGACGTACACCATGGCGACCTGACCGCCGGCCTGGTGGACCCCACGCGCCAAGCCCAGGCGCGCGTGCTGGCCCGCGAAGCGGCGGTGATCTGCGGCGCCCCCTGGGTGCAGGCCGCCGCGCAGCAGGTGGACCCCGCCATCCAGTGCACCTGGCTGGTGGCTGAGGGCCAGCGCTGCGCGCCCGACCAGGTGGTGCTGCAGCTCAACGGCCCGGCGCGCGGCCTGCTGACGCTGGAGCGCACGGCGCTGAACTTCCTGCAGCTGCTGAGCGCGGTGGCCACCAAGACCGCCGCCTATGTAGACGCCGTCAACAGCGTGCCGGGCAACCGCGCGCAGATCGTCGACACCCGCAAGACGCTGCCCGGCCTGCGGCTGGCGCAGAAGTACGCGGTGCGCGCCGGCGGCGGCGGCAACCACCGGTTGGGCCTGTACGACGCCGTGCTGATCAAGGAAAACCACATCGCCGCCGCCGGCGGCGTCACGGCGGTGCTCAAGCGCGCGGCCAAGGTGGCGGCCAGCGCCAAGTTCGTGCAGATCGAGGTGGAAACGCTGGCGCAGCTGCAAGAAGCCTTGGCCGCCGGCGCCCGCATGGTGCTGCTGGACAACATGAGCAACGAACAACTGCGCGAGGCGGTGCGCATCAACGCCGGCCGCGCGGTGCTGGAGGTGTCGGGCGGCGTCAGCATGGACACGGTGCGCTCCATCGCGGCCACCGGCGTGGATCGCATTTCCATCGGCGCGTTGACCAAGGATGTGAAGGCGGTGGATTTCTCCATGCGCTTCCAGGAGCAACCGGCATGAGCACTGCAGTCATTGATGTCGAGTACGAGCAGCCGTTGCGGCGCATGGATGCGCCGCTGGCCGAGGATGGCTCCGTCTGCGCCACCAAGCATGCCTGGGCCCGTGTGCCGGTGGAGCCCGGCCCGGCTGAGCGCGAGCGCCTGAAGGCGCGCATACGCCAGCTGCTGAAGGACAAGAACGCGGTGATGGTGTCGCACTACTACGTGCACCCGGACCTGCAGGACCTGGCCGAGGAAACCGGCGGCATCGTCAGCGATTCGCTGGAGATGGCCCGCTTCGGCCGCGACCACGCGGCCACCACGCTGGTGGTGTCGGGCGTGCGCTTCATGGGCGAGACGTCCAAGATCCTGTCGCCGCACAAGAAGGTGCTGATGCCCGACCTGGACGCCACCTGTTCGCTGGACCTGGGTTGCCCCATCACCGAATTCAGCGCCTTCTGCGACGCCCACCCAGACCGCACCGTGGTGGTCTACGCCAACACCAGCGCCGAGGTGAAGGCACGGGCAGACTGGCTGGTCACATCCAGCTGCGCGCTTGACATCGTGCGGGCGCTGAAGGACAAGGGCCATAAGATCCTGTGGGCGCCAGACCGCCACCTGGGCGGCTACATCCAGCGCGAGACCGGTGCCGACATGGTGATGTGGGGCGGCTCCTGCATCGTGCACGACGAGTTCAAGGGCTTCGAGCTGGAAGCCTTGATGCAGGAGCATCCGCAAGCCAAGGTGCTGGTGCACCCCGAGTCGCCGCAGGCCGTGGTGGCCCTGGCCGACGCGGTGGGGTCCACCTCGGGCATCCTGAAAGCGGCGAAGGAGATGGACGCGAAGGAGTTCATCGTCGCCACCGACAACGGCATGATGCACAAGCTGCGCACGCTGAACCCGGGCAAGCTGTTTTACGAAGCCCCCACGGCCGGCAACAGCGCCACCTGCAAGAGCTGCGCGCATTGCCCCTGGATGGCGATGAACGGCCTGGCCGGGCTGGCGCAGGTGCTGGAGACCGGTGCCAACGAAATCCATGTGGACCCGAGACTGGGCGAGCGTGCGCGCTTGCCGATTGACCGCATGCTGGCCTTCACGGCGGCGCAAAAGGGCGGGCAGAACCCGGGCAGCCTGGTGCCCAACCTAGGCGCGGCCTGAGTCTGCCGGGCGGAAGGCTTAAACCTCCAGGTTGTCGATCAAGCGCGTCTTGCCCAGCCGCGCCGCCCCCAGTACCACCAGCGCGTCGCCGCCTTGCGGCGCCTGCAGGTCTTGGCGGCGCCTCGCCACCATGTAGTCGGGCTGCCAGCCGCGTGCTTTGAGCGCATCCATGGCCCGGGCCTCGATGGCGGCGTAGTCCGTGCCGCCGGCGCGCAGTTGCTCCGCCATGGCGTTGAGCGCCAGCGACAGCTGCACGGCCTCGGCGCGCTCGGCCTCGCTCAGGTAGCCGTTGCGCGACGACAGCGCCAGCCCGTCGGGCGCGCGCTGCGTGTCACCGGCAATGATCTCAATGGGCATCGCAAACTGCTGCACCATGCGGCGCAGCACCATCTGCTGCTGGTAGTCCTTGCGGCCGAACACGGCGCTGGTGGGCTGCACGCACTGGAACAGCTTCATCACCACGGTGCACACGCCGGTGAAGAAGCCCGGGCGGAAGTGCCCTTCCAGGATGTCGGCCAGCTCCGTGGGCGGCTGCACCTTGAAGGTCTGCGGCTCGGGGTACAGCTCTTTTTCGCTCGGGGCGAACACCACGTCGCAGCCGGCGGCGGCGAGCTTGGCGCAGTCGGCCTCCAGCGTGCGTGGGTAGGTGTCGAAGTCCTCGTGCGGCAGGAACTGCAGGCGGTTGACGAAGATGCTGGCCACCGTCACGTCGCCCAGCGGCTTGGCCTGGCGCACCAGCGCCAGGTGGCCATCGTGCAGGTTGCCCATGGTTGGCACGAAGGCGCGGCGCTCGAAGGGCTTCAGCGCAGCCCGTAACTCAGGGAGGGAATGGATGACTTTCATGGAAACCGGAACCTACCAGGCGTGGGCCGCGTTGTCGGGGAAGCTGCCGTTCTTCACGGCGGCCACATAGGCCTGCATGGCCTCCTTGACGCCGCCGGCCTCCTGCATGAAGTTGCGCACGAACTTGGGCATCTTGCCCAGGTTCACGCCCAGCATGTCGTGCAGCACCAGCACCTGGCCGGCGGTGCCGTTGCCGGCGCCAATGCCAATGGTGGCGCAGCTTGTCAGTTCGTGCGTCAGCTCGGTGGACAGCGCGGCCGGCACCATCTCCAGCACCAGCAGCGCGGCGCCGGCGTCTTCCAGTTCATGGGCGTGGCGCTTCATCGTGGCGGCGCCTTCATCCGAGCGGCCCTGCACGCGGTAGCCGCCCAGCGCGTGCACGGTCTGCGGTGTCAGGCCCAGGTGCGCGCACACGGGAATCCCGCGCTCGACCAAAAAGCGGGTGGTTTCGGCGGTCCAGCCGCCGCCTTCCAGCTTCACCATGTGGGCGCCGGCCTGCATCAGCGCGCTGGCGCTGCGCAAGGCTTGTTCCTTGCTCTCCTGGTAGGTGCCGAAGGGCAGGTCACCGATCAGCCAGGCGGTGCCTTGGGCGCGGTGCAGGCCGCGCGACACACTGGCCACGTGGTAGCACATGGTGTCCAGGCTCACGCCCACGGTGCTGGGCAGGCCCTGGCAGACCATGCCCAACGAGTCGCCCACCAGGATGCACTCCACGCCGGCGGCATCGGCCACGGCGGCGAAGGTGGCGTCGTAGCTGGTCAGCATCGCGATTTTTTCACCGCGCGTGCGCATCTCCAGCAGGCGCGGCAGGCTCAAGGGCTTGCGCTGCGCCGGCAGCGAGGCTGGCGGCAGCGTGCCGTAGGGGGTGGCGGTGCTGGGGTCCATGGCGGGGGTGGTTTGGCTCATTGCGGGCTCCCGTCTGTGGGTTGCGAAGCAGGCGGCGGCTGTGGCCCGCCTGGTGGTGAAATTGGCGCGAGTTTAACCAGCTATTGCGCCGGTTGCCGTTCGCGTTGCGCAAAACCTGCCGGTGCCAGCACCGTGGGCCTTGGTGGCTCTAGCAGGCCGGGGTAGTCGCGGCTGAAGTGCAGGCCCCGGCTCTCATGCCGGGCTTGCGCGCTGCGCACGATCAAATCTGCCACCTGCACCAGGTTGCGCAGCTCCAGCAGGTCGCGGGTGATGTGGAAGTTGGCGTAGAACTCGTGGATCTCGCCTTGCAGCAGCGCGATGCGGTGCGCCGCCCGTTCCAGCCGTTTGTTGGTCCGCACGATGCCCACGTAGTCCCACATGAAGCGCCGCAGCTCGTCCCAGTTGTGCGAGATCACCACCGATTCGTCGGCATCGGTCACGCGGCTGAAGTCCCAGGCCGGCAGCGCCGGCGGCATGGCGGCCTGTGTGTCCTGCAGGATGGCGGCAGAGGCCGCCTGCGCGAACACCATGCACTCCACCAGCGAGTTGCTGGCCAGCCGGTTGGCGCCGTGCAGGCCGGTGCAGGCCGTTTCGCCAATGGCGTACAGGCCGGCCAGGTCGGTGCGGCCGGCCAGGTCGGTCTTGACACCGCCGCAGGTGTAGTGCGCCGCCGGCACCACGGGGATGGGCTGCTTGGCCATGTCGATACCCAACTCCAGGCAGCGGGCGTAGATGTTGGGGAAATGCTCCAGCAGGAATGGTTTCGGCTGGTGTGAGATGTCCAAATAGACACAATCCAGGCCGCCCTTCTTCATCTCGAAGTCGATCGCGCGCGCCACCACGTCGCGCGGCGCCAGTTCGCCGCGCGCGTCGTGCTCGGGCATGAAGCGCTTGCCGTCGGGCAGCAGCAGGCGGCCGCCCTCGCCGCGCACCGCCTCGGTGATCAGGAACGACTTGGCATGCGGGTGGTACAGGCAGGTGGGGTGGAACTGGATGAACTCCATGTTCTCCACCCGGCAGCCGGCGCGCCAGGCGGCTGCCGTGCCGTCGCCGGTAGCGGTGTCGGGGTTGGTGGTGTAGAGGTAGACCTTGCCGGCGCCGCCGGTGGCCAGGATGGTGTGCGGCGCGCGCAGCGTCAGCACACGGTCGGTGCGGTTGTCCAGCGCGTACAGGCCCAGGCAGCGGTCGCCGCCAGCGTCCAGCCCCAGCTTGCGGGCGGTGATCAGGTCCACCAGCGTGTGGTGCTCGAACAGCGTCACGTTGGCGGTGCCGCGCACCTGATTGATCAGCGTCTTCTGCACCGCCGCGCCAGTGGCGTCCGTCACGTGCACGATGCGCCGCGCGCTGTGGCCGCCCTCGCGCGTCAGGTGCAACTGGCCGGACTCTTCGGAAAAAGGCACGCCCAGGCTTTGCAGCCAGGCGATGGATTCGGGCGCGTGCTCCACCACGAAGCGGGTGGCGTCCAGGTCGCACAGGCCGGCGCCGGCCACGAGTGTGTCGTCCACGTGCGACGCGAAGCTGTCGCCCTCGGACATTACCGCCGCGATGCCGCCCTGGGCCCAGCCGCTGGAGCCGTCTGACAACGCCCCCTTGGTCAGCACCGCCACCCGGTGTGTGGGCGCCAGCCGCAGCGCGGCCGACAGGCCGGCCAGGCCGCTGCCCACGATGAGCACGTCGAAATCCAGGTTGGGAGAGGTGGTCATCGGGTCAGTGGGGCGGTGCCCCGGGGTTGGGAGGGACTAGGCCGGCTAGGCTGGGGTATACGCCAGCCGCACGTAAATAGGCGCGAAGGCCTCGGCCTGGGTGATCTCCACCAGCGTTTCCTTGGCCAGTTCCAGCAGCGCGATGAAGGTCACCACCAGCACCTGGGTGCCGGCGGCCGGGTTGAACAGGTCTTCGAACTCGACGAAGCGCCGGCCCTGCAATTTCTTCAGCACCTGGCTCATGTGCTCGCGCACCGACAGCTCTTCGCGTGTGATCTTGTGGTGCTGCACCAGTTTGGCCCGCTTCATGATGTCGCGCCAGGCCTCCTGCAGGTCCACCACATGCACGTCGGGGAAGCGTGGCTGCAGCGCCTGTTCGATGAACACCTGCGCGCGCAAAAAGTCGCGGCCGTACAGCGGCAGCGCGTTCAGCCGGCCGGCGGCCAGCTTGATCTGCTCGTACTCCAGCAGGCGGCGCACCAGCTCGGCGCGCGGGTCTTCCGGCTCCTGGCCCTCGGCCACCTTGCGCGGCGGCAGCAGCATGCGCGACTTGATCTCGATCAGCATCGCCGCCATCAGCAGGTACTCAGCCGCCAGTTCCAGGTTGCTGCTGCGGATCTCGTCCACATAGGCCAGGTATTGGCGTGTCAGCCCCGCCATCGGGATGTCCAGGATGTTGAAGTTCTGCTTGCGTATCAGGTACAGCAGCAAGTCCAGCGGGCCTTCGAAAGCCTCGAGGAACACCTCCAGCGCGTCCGGCGGGATGTACAAGTCCTGCGGCATGGCGAACAGCGGTTCGCCATACAGCCGCGCCAACGCCACCTGGTCCACCACCTCGGGCATGGCCGGGGCGGGGGTGTCAGGCTCGGGCTGCGCGCGGTCGGCGCTGTCCACCGTGTCGGTCATCGGGGCTGGGGAGGATGCGGGGTTGGGGTCGGCCGCCGCCTAACAAGGCGGTGCCGGCTGGCCAGTGTGGCTCAGTGCGTGTCGGTCTGGTAGACGTAGGGCTTTTGCGGCACCTGGGCGGCGCGGTACTCGCGCCAGGCGCTGCGGTCCACCGTCTTGTCCCACAGCAGTTCGCGGCCCTTGCGCTGCTCGGCCTCCAGCGTGGGCTTGCTGGCCTTCATCTGCTCGATGAACTGGGTGACTTCGGACTTGTAGTCCGGGCGGCGAAAGATGCTCATGCGTAAAACCTCGTTTGGCGCTATTTTACCGACCGGGGCAGGCAGCCTGCACGCCGGCTGTCAGGGTAGGGTGCAGGTCGTGTTCGGACACCATGTTCAGCAGGCCGCAGCGCCGGGCGATATCAATCGGCTGGTGGCGCAAACCGCACAGCAGCAGCCGCACCTGGGCCTTGTGGCAGGCCCGGGCCAAGTCCAGCAGGCTGTCGGCGCCGGTGGAATCCACATACAGCACATTGCTGAAGTTCAGCACCAGCGTGCGGCGCGGCAAGTGGTCTTCCAGCGCCTCCACCAATTTCACCGCGCCGAAAAACAGGGCGCCGTGAAGACTGTAAGCGTCCACTTCGCCATCCAGCCCCTGCAACAGCGGCTGGTCGGCGGGCGTCAGCTTTTCGGAGCGCGACAGGCTGGAGATGCGGTAAATGAAGGTGATGCAGGCGCCCACCAGCCCCACCTCCACCGCCACGGTGAGGTCAAACACCACGGTGAGGAAGAACACCGCCAGCAGCGTCGCCCGGTACGGCAGGCGGAACTGCTTCAGCTGGGCAAAGGCATGCCACTCGCCCATGTTCCAGGCCACGAACATCAAAATGGCGGCCAGCGCCGCCAGCGGCACGCTTTGCGCCAGCGGTGCTGCCACCAGGATGACCGCCAGCAGCACGCCCGCATGCACCATGCCTGCAACCGGGCTGGTGGCACCGCTCTTGATATTGGTCACGGTGCGGGCAATGGTGCCGGTGGCCGGCATGCCGCCGAAGAAGGGGGTGACGAGATTGGCCAGCCCTTGCGCCATCAGCTCCTGGTTGGGGTTGTGGCGGCCGCCCACCATGCCATCGGCCACGCGGGCGCACAGCAGCGACTCAATGGCCCCCAGCAGCGCCAGCGTGGTGGCCGGCAGCAGCAGGAAGCGCGCCGTCTCCCACGACAGTTCCGGCAGCTGAAAGCCTGGCAGGCCAGACGGGATGCCGCCAAAGCGGCTGCCTATGGTCTCCACCGGCAGGTGCAGAAGCGCCGTGGCCAGCGTGGCCAGCACCAGCGCCACGATGGAGCCGGGCAGCGCGCTCAAGCCCGCCAGCACGCGCACCCGTGGCACCCGCGCGGCCAGCCGCGGCAGGCCCCATTGCCAGCCCACCAGCAATACCAGCGACAGCACGGCCAGTGCCAGCGCCACCGGGTTCAGGCTGGGCAGGGCCAGCCACAGCGAGCGCACGATGCCGAAGAAATTGGCCGGCATCTGCGCCACGGTGAGGCCGAGAAAATCCTTCAGCTGCGACAGCGCGATCAGCACCGCGATGCCGTTGGTGAAGCCTATGACCACCGCCACCGGGATGAAGCGCACCAGCGTGCCCAGCTTGAACAGGCCCATGGCGAACAGCATCAGCCCCGACATGGCGGTGGCAATGACCAGGTTGGCCAGGCCAAAGCGCTCCTGGATGCCGTAGACGATGACAATGAAGGCCCCCGCCGGCCCGCCGATCTGCACCCGGCTGCCGCCCAGCGCCGAGATCAAAAAGCCCGCCAGCACGGCGGTGAACAGCCCAGCCTCGGGCTTGAGCCCGCTGGCGATGGCAAAGGCCATGGCCAGCGGCAGCGCCACCACGCCCACGGTGGCGCCGGCGGCGGCGTCGCGCCAGAAGCGCGCCCAGCTGTAGCCGTGGAGCGTGGCCAGCAGCGCGGGGCGGAATTCGAACGAGGAAAACAGTTTCATCAGACCTCCGAAAGTGGATTGAGCGCGTGGTTGGCGTCAATGCACTTTCGGCGGGCCGCAGTGGTGCCGGCGTGTGATGAACAGGCGCCGCCGCGTCAGCGCGGACAGGGACAGGTGCGGTGCGGGGCGGCCCATGATGGTGTGTGCCCGCAGTTTACGTCCGCGACGTGCTTTTGGGGCACAATGCCGCCCCGTTCGCTTGATTTGCAACAAGGCAGGAGCTGCTATCCATGGACATCGACCCGTTGAATCCCGCTGGCGCCCCCGAGCCGGCCGCTGGCGCCGACAAGGCCAAGGCCAGCAAAAACGCCTGGATCAACCCCGCCGTGGCCGTGGCGGTGGCGCTGCTGGCCACCTTCATGGGCATCTGCAAGGTGAAGGACGACAACATCGTGCAGGCCATGCAGCAGGCCCAGGCCGACAAGATTGACCACTGGAGCTACTACCAGGCCCGCAACATCCGCGAGGAGATCGCCAAGGCCACGCTGCTGCAACTGCGTTTGCAGGCGGCGCAGCTGCCGGCTGACAAACAGGCTGGCTACCAGGAGGCCATCGCGCAGTACGACAAGCTGGCGCAAGACCAGGCGGCCAAGAAGGCTGAGCTGATGAAGCAGGCCGAGAAGGACCAGCAGACCTATGACGCGTTGAACTTCCGCGACGACCAGTTTGATTTGTCTGACGCCTTGATTGCGATTGCCATCTCGCTGCTGGCGCTGGCCTCGCTGACGCAGCTGTGGTGGCTGTACGCGCTGTCCATGGTGCCGGCCGGCTTCGGGGTGGTGATGGGCTTGTCAGGTCTGCTGGGGTGGGCCATCCACCCGCAGACCTTGATTTCCTGGCTGAGCTGAAGCGGACAGGAAGGCCGGCCGCGAAGCCCCAGGCGATGCCGGGGGCCGAAGGGAAGGTCTTTAGATCACGTCGGCCAGCAAGCCGCTGCCATTGGCCGGCTGGCGCATCTGGCCGGCGCGGCCGATGAACTGCGCGGCTGGCGGGCGGTGGTCGGTCAGCAGGTTGAACACCAGGTCGTCGTCGACGCGGAAGCGGCACAGCAGCATGTTGCCGGTGGCGATCTTCAGCACCTGCGCCGGTGACAGCAGCGCCAGCAGGTCGGCGCTTTCGGGCGTCACGCCCAGCTGCTCGGCCGCCTGCGCGCGGTCGATGCGAATCATCTTCTGCGCCAGGTTCAGGTACGTGAGGTTAGCCTCGCGGATCTCCGTCAGCAGTTGCGCGTTGTCCATGGTGACACTCTCCAGTCAGTGGGTCAGGGGGCACGCGGGTTTGCGTGTGGTGCCTGATCGCATGAAAAGGATTGTGAAACCCATGCAAACATCAGAGTAGTCGGGGGAAGGCCATGCGTGGTGTCAGAAAAAACCTGACAAGCTGGCCAAATCACCAGCCCGCGCCCTAGCGCGGGCCTTGAAAACGGCAGGTACTCAGCGCACGCGCCTGCCCGGCAGGGCAGACGCTTAACGCACTCTCATGCCAGGCTGCGCGCCGGGCGTGGGCTCCAGCACATAGATGCCCGGCTGAGCCTTCTCATCGGCGTGGCTGGCGGCCAGCACCATGCCCTCGCTGACGCCGAACTTCATCTTGCGCGGCGCCAGGTTGGCCACCAGCACGGTCAGCTTGCCCACCAGATCAGCCGGCTGGTAGGCGCTGGCGATGCCGGAGAACACGTTGCGCGTCTTGCCCTCACCCACGTCCAGCGTCAGGCGCAGCAGCTTGGTGGAGCCTTCCACCGCCTCGCAATTGACGATTTTCGCGATGCGCAGGTCGATCTTGGTGAAGTCGTCGATGGTGATGGTGGGCGCGATGTCCTCGCCACCCGGCTTGGCGGTGGGGGTTTCGGCCGGTGCGGGCGGCGCCTCGAACAGCGCTTCCAGCTGCTTGATGTCCACGCGCTGCATCAGGTGCTGGTAGGGCTGGATCTCGCGCACGTCCCCCGCACCAGCCCAGCTGGCCATGGGCACATGGGTGAATTCGGCCACCGCCTGGGCCACGCCGGGCAGGATGGGCGCCAGGTAGCGCGTCAGGATGGCGAAGGCGTTGATCAGCACCGAGCACACCTGGTGCAGCTGGGCGTCGTTGGCCGCGTCCTTGGCCAGCTCCCAGGGTTTGTTGGCGTCCACATACTCGTTGACGCGGTCGGCCAGCAGCATGATGTCGCGCAGCGCCTTGCCGTACTCACGCTGGTCGTACAGCTCGGCCAGCGCGTCGGACTTGCCGCGCAGCTGGGCCAGCAGCTCGGTGCCGTTGCCGAACTCGCTGGTCAGCTTGCCGCCAAAGCGCTTGCTCAGGAAGCCGGCCGCCCGGCTGGCGATGTTGACGTACTTGCCAATCAGGTCCGAGTTCACCCGGGCCATGAAGTCTTCCGGGTTGAAATCGATGTCCTCGTTGCGCGCTGACAGCTTGGCGGCGATGTAATAGCGCAGCCATTCCGGGTTCATGCCCAGTTCCAGGTATTTCAGCGGCTTCAGGCCGGTGCCCCGGCTCTTGCTCATCTTCTCGCTGTTGACGGTCAAAAAGCCGTGCACGTGGATGGCGTTGGGCGTCTTGCGGCCGCTGAAATGCAGCATGGCCGGCCAGAACAGCGTGTGGAAGGTGATGATGTCCTTGCCGATGAAGTGGTACTGCTCCACCTCCGGGTCGGCCATGAACTTGTCGTATTCGGCCGGGCCGTCCACCGCGCCGTAGGTCTTGATGAACAGGTTCTTCAGCGACGCCAGGTAGCCCACCGGGGCGTCCAGCCACACATAGAAATACTTGCCCGGCGCGTCCGGAATCTCGATGCCGAAGTAGGGCGCGTCGCGGCTGATGTCCCAGTCACCCAGGCCGCGCGCGCCGGTCTGCTCGTCCGGCACCAGCCATTCCTTGATCTTGTTGTACACCTCGGCCTGCAGATGCGGCTGGCCGTTCGTGCTGCCTTGCGTCCACTGCTCCAGGAAGGCCACGCACTTCGGGTCCGACAGGCTGAAGAAGAAGTGCTCGGAGGTGCGCAGCACCGGCGTCACGCCCGACAGCGCCGAATACGGGTTCTTCAGCTCGGTGGGCGTGTAGACCGCGCCGCAGACCTCGCAGTTGTCGCCGTACTGGTCCTTGGCGCCGCAGTTCGGGCACTCGCCCTTGATGAAGCGGTCCGGCAGGAACATGCTCTTTTGCGGGTCGAAGAACTGCTCCACCGTGCGGGTGGCGATCAGGCCGGCCTTCTTCAGGTCCACGTAGATTTGCTGCGCCAGCTCGTGGTTCTCAGGCCCGTCGGTGGAGTGCCAATTGTCGAACGCGATGTGGAAGCCGTCCAGGTACTGCGGCCGCCCGGCGGCGATCTCGGCCACGAATTGCTGCGGTGTCTTGCCGGCCTTCTCGGCCGCGATCATGATGGGCGCGCCGTGCGCGTCGTCGGCGCAGACGAACTTCACCTCATGCCCCTGCATGCGCTGGAACCGCACCCAGATGTCGGCCTGGATGTACTCCATCATGTGGCCGATGTGGAATCCGGCGTTGGCGTAGGGCAGGGCGGTGGTGACGAACAGTTTGCGGGGCATCTCGGGCAAGCTTCCTTAGGGGGAACCTGCCATTTTACGGGCGCAACCGAAGCCCCTGCTCGGTCGCCTCGGGTACCCGTGATCCATGCTCAAGCGGCGTCGGCAGCACGCGAACCGGGAGGCGCAAACTGTTCTAGGGTTTGGGCAGGGGGTGGGTGCAGGTGCGGCCGGGCGGGCTACGTCGGTGCCACCACGCCCGTCGCGTCATCAGGCCAGGGCAGGCGCGTCTTGCCTTGCGGCTCGCCCCAGCCGAAGAAGCGGCGCACCTCGTGCGCCTGCGCCATGGCGTCGGCGTAGCCCAGTTCCAGCAGCTCGGTGGTGTAGCTGGATTCGAACAGCAGGTAGCTGGCCAGTGCCGCGCCCTTGACATCCTTGGCCTTGGAGGACACGCCCAGGCCGCTGAGCAGCGTGCGCACCGCATGCGGCAGCGCGTCCACATGGCGGGCGGCGGCGGCGTCCAGCCGCTGCGACGGGGCGATCACCAGCAGATCCACCGGCCGCAGCGGGCTGGACGCCAGCGCCGCCGGCGGAATCAGCGCCAGCGTGGCGTTGATGCGGCGCAGCCGCTCCACGTCCACCGCCAGCGCGTCCAGGAAGATGTTGGACAGCGCGTGGCCGGCGATCTGCGCCAGCGACGGGTAGGCGTTGTGCGTGTTCAGCGCCGCCTCGTCCTTGGGTTCGGTCATGCGGCCGGCGCCTATCACCAGCACCCGGGTGGCGCCCAGGTGGATGGCCGGCGCGATGGGCGCGGACTGGCGCATGGAGCCGTCACCAAAATATTCCATGTGGCCGTTGATGGGCAGCGGCACCGACGGGAAGATGAACGGGATGGCCGACGAGGCCAGCAGGTGGTCGAAGGTGATGCGGTCGTGCACCGACAGCCGCTGCTGGCGCACCCAGGGCGTCAGGTGGGCGTGGCCCTGGAAGAAGGTCACGTGCTCGCCCGAGCTGTAGCTCGACGCCGTGACGGCCAGCGCCTGCAGGTGGCCCTGGGCGATCAGCTGCGGCAGCCGGTCCAGCTGCACCACGGCGCCCAGCAGGTCCAGCAGCGGCCGGTTGTCCAGCAGCGACTTGGGCGGAAAGCGCCGCCACTTGTTCAGCAGCCAGCCCAGCGACAGCAGCGTCAGCCAACGCGCGCCGGTGCGCATCACGCTCAGCGAGTCGGCCCGGTACACCTGCTGCGCCTTGAAGTTGCGCCAGATGCCGACGACGCGGCGCACCGTGCCATCGAAGTCGTCGGCACCGGTGGCCAGCGCGGCGGCGTTGATGGCGCCGGCCGAAGTGCCGGTGATGATGCCGAACGGGCTACCCTCGTGCTGCGCGCCGCAGGCGATGCGGATGTCGGCTATCGCCTCCAGCACGCCCACCTGGTAGGCGGCGCGGGCACCGCCGCCGGTCAGCAGCAATCCGGTGGCGGGGGCTGGCGGCGTGTTGTTGTTGTCTGCCATGGCGTCCATTATGCGGAAGCGCCCTGTGCGTGCCATGGGCCGGGGCCGGTAAACGGCCTCGAAAGCCCTGCCGGGGTAGGGTTTGCGCAACAGGGCGGCCGCAAACTGGCTAGACTAGCCGCCTTCAGGAGCAAGCGATGGCAGTGACAGAGCAAGCGGTATTGGCGGCCCTCCAGCAGGTGGCCGATCCCAACACCGGCAAGGATTACGTGAGCGGCAAGGCGGTGAAGAACCTGACGGTGAACGCCGGGCGTGTGGTTTTCGAGGTCGAGCTGGGTTACCCGGCCAACAGCCAGCGGGCGCAGATCGCCGACGCGCTGCGCCAGGCCGTGCTGGCCGTGCCCGGCGTGGCCGAGGTGCACGCCCAGGTGGTCAGCCGCATCAGCGCCCATGCGGTGCAGCGCGGCGTGCAGCTGTTGCCGGGGGTGAAGAACATCGTCGCCGTGGCCTCGGGCAAGGGCGGCGTGGGGAAGAGCACCACCGCCGCCAACCTGGCACTGGCCTTGGCCAGCGAGGGCGCCCGCGTGGGCCTGCTGGACGCCGACATCTACGGCCCCAGCATCCCCACCATGATGGGCGTGCATGAGCGGCCCGACAGCGAGGACGGCAAGACCATGGAGCCGCTGCGGGCCCATGGCGTACAGGTGATGTCCATCGGTCTGCTGGTGGACGCCGACCAGGCCATGATCTGGCGTGGCCCCATGGCCACGCAGGCGCTGGAGCAACTGCTGCGCCAGACCAACTGGCAGGACCTGGACTACCTGGTGGTGGACCTGCCGCCCGGCACCGGCGACATCCAGCTGACGTTGAGCCAGCGCGTGCCCATGACCGGCGCGGTGATCGTCACCACGCCGCAGGACATCGCGCTGCTGGACGCCAAGAAGGGCATCAAGATGTTCGAGAAGGTGGGCGTGCCCATTCTGGGCATCGTGGAGAACATGGCGGTGCATGTGTGCAGCAACTGCGGCCATGTGGAGCACATCTTCGGCGCCGACGGCGGCAAGCGCATGGCGGCCGACTACAAGATGGACTACCTGGGCGCGCTGCCGCTGGACATCCGCATCCGCACCCAGGCCGACAGCGGCCAGCCCACCGTGGTGGCCGAGCCTGACGGCGAGCTGGCCGGCATCTACAAGGCGGTGGCGCGCCAGGTGGCGCTGGCCATCGCGGCCAAGAACAAGGACTTCAGCAGCAAGTTCCCCACCATCACCATCTCCAAGGACACCTGAGCGCGGCATTGCAGCGCGCCGGCCAGCCACCATGAACCTGCTGTCCTCCCTGCGCTACCTGGTGGCGCTGCACGAGCACCAGCACTTCGGTCGCGCCGCGCAAGCCTGCCACATCACGCAGCCGGCGCTGTCCAACGCGTTGCGGGCGCTGGAGCGCGAGTTCAACGTCGTCATCGTCAAGCGCGACCGCAACTACGCTGGCCTCACGCCCGAGGGCGAGCGCGTGCTGGCCACCGCGCAGTTGATGCTGCACGAGCACGCCATCCTGCACCAGGAGCTGCGCAGCGAGGCCCATGTGCCGCGCGGCGTCACCCGCATCGCCGCCGTGCCCACCGCCATGCCGGTGGTGGCGCGCTTTGCCGCCATGTTGCAGGCGCGGCACACCGGCATCGTGCCGGTGGTGCTGTCCATGAGCTCGTCCGAGCTGGAACAGGGGCTGGAGCAGCTGTCCATCGACCTGGCGCTGGGCTACACCGACCGCATGGGCCTGCGCGAAACCCGGCTGGTGGCCTGGCCGCAGTATGTGGAGCACTACTTCCTGGTACGCAAGGCCGCCCAGCCGCACCCCGAGCGGCTGCAGATGGGCGGCAAGATCAGCTGGCACGATGCCGGCCAGCTGCCGCTGGCGCTGCTGACGCCGGACATGCACAACCGCAGCATCGTGGACGCCGCCTTTGCCACCGCCGGCGTGTCGGTGCGCCCGGCCATCGAGACCAACTCCATCCTCACCATGGCGCTCAGCGTGGTGGCCGGCACCGTGTGCAGCGTGATGCCCGGCGCGCTGGTGGGCGCGGTGCGCGGCTACCGCGAGCTGGAGGCGCTGGCGCTGACTGGCCCGGAGGTGCGCACGCCCATAGGCTTCATGTCGCATGCGGCGGCGCGCCCTTCGCGCGCGCTGGAGGCCGCGCTGTCGCTGGCGCAGGACGGCGCCTGGCTGCGCCACGCGGCAGCCCACAGCGGCCTGCTGGTGGTGTAGGCGTGCTGTAGGACGGGGGCCGAAAGGGTGTGAGCCCTTCACCACGCCATCAGCAGGGCAAGGTATGCCCGGCTTGCACAAACCCGCGCAATCGCAGATATTCGCGACAAACTACGAGAAGGAACAAGCATGCTGATACCGGTGTGGTGGCGTATCCAGCGGGCGGCCCGCGTGTTTGCCGCCAGTCTGCCCGAGCGCTTCTCGCTCGACACCGGCACCCAGATCGATGTGCAGGGCAAGCTGACGCCGCTGTTGCGCAATGGCTCGCGCGTGCTGAACCTGGACTTCTCGCTGCCCGACGGTTTCACCGAGCGCACCGGCCTGCGCGCCACCATCTTCGCCCGCGTGGGCGACGATTTCATACGCGTCACCACCTCGGTGCGCAAACTCGACGGCAACCGCGCCATCGGCACGCCGCTGGACCGCTCGCAGGCGGCCTACCGCCACGCCATCCACGGCGAGCCCTACGTGGGCTACGCCACGCTGTTCGGCAAGCGGGTGATGACGCGTTACGACCCGGTGCGCGACGCGTCCGGCCAAATCGTGGCCATCCTGTACGTGGGGTTGGACGTCACTGACATGCCCTACCCGGGCGTGGCGGCGAAGCTCAGCGGGGGCGTGATGGCTGCTTTTGCGCTGTCGCACATCGTGTTGCACGGCCTGGCAGGCGACCTGATGACCGCCGCCGTGGCCGGCTGGGGCCTGCTGACGCTGCTGTTCCTGGGCGCCACCACCTGGGGGCTGGCGCGCGCGCTGGTCATCACGCCGGTGCGCGAGGGCCAGGCCGCCGCACAGCGCCTGGCCGGCGGCGACCTGACGCACCAGATCGACGTGGCCACGCGCGACGAGATCGGCCAACTGCTGCTGGCCGTCAACAGCGTCAGCGTAGGCCTGACCACGCTGGTGGGCAGCGTGCGCTCGGCGGCCGGCCAGGTGGCCAACGGCACGCGCGAGATTGCCGACGGCAACATGGACCTGGCCAACCGCACCGAGCAGCAAAGCAGCGAGGTCAACACCACGGCGTCGGCGATGGAGCAACTCACCGGCACCGTGGGCCAGACGGCCGACCAGGCCAACCAGGTCAATGACCTGGTGGCCTCGGTGTCGCGCCTGGCCAACACCAGCAACGAGCGCGTGGGCCAGGTGGTGCAGACCATGGGCGGCATCAAGAGCAGCGCGCACCGCATCAGCGACATCGTGGGCCTGATCGACAACATCGCTTTCCAGACCAACCTGCTGGCTTTGAATGCCGCGGTGGAGGCGGCGCGCGCTGGCGAGCAGGGCCGCGGCTTTGCCGTGGTGGCGGCCGAAGTGCGGGCGCTGGCCCAGCGCGCGGCCGGTGCCGCCAAGGACATTCGTGGCTTGGCCGCCACATCCTTGCAAATGGCCGACAACGGTGGCGATCAGGTGGACCAGGCGCGGGCCGCCATGGCCGAGATCAGCGAGGCGATTGGCCGCATGGTCAGCTTTGTGGACGGCATCGCGCTGGCCAGCAACGAGCAACGCGCCAGCATCCAGGAGGTCAACCGCAGCGTCAGCAGCATTGAGCAGATGACGCAGCAGAACGCCGCGTTGGTGGAGGAATCCGCTGCGGCAGCGATGAAGATGCGCGAACAGACCGGCTTGCTGGAGTCTGCCGTCAACAGCTTCAAGATGTATTAGTACGTCCAGGCCATTCCTAGGGAAAGACACTACAAACCGGGTCTTCATGGGGCTTGCATCATAGGAACAGGCGCGTAGTATGCGCGTGCAGCATTTATTTTTTGAATCGAATCATGTCTCGATTCAATTGGACGCGTGCTCGCAGGCCCCCGGATACTGCGTTGAAACACATGGACACACATGTGGACTAAGCTAAGGCGGCTCATCATTCCTTTGCCAAACAGGAGATAACAATGGCAGGTTCAACAGCTGGCATTCTGGACAAGGAGCGGATCATCGCCGGTCCAGGCTTCAACCGATGGATGGTGCCGCCCGCGGCGCTGGCCATCCATTTGTGCATCGGCATGGCCTACGGTTTTTCCGTCTTCTGGCTGCCGCTGTCCAAGGCGCTGGGCATCAAGGAGGCCATCAAGTGCGGGCCCGACGTGGGCTTCTGGGCTGAGTTGTTCGTCACCAACTGCGATTGGAAGATCGCAACGCTGGGCTGGATGTACACGCTGTTCTTCGTCTTCCTGGGCGGGGCGGCTGCCGTCTGGGGTGGCTGGCTGGAGCATGCCGGCCCGCGCAAGGCCGGCCTCGTGTCGGCCATCTGCTGGTGCGGCGGCATGCTGATCTCCGCGATCGGTATACAGACCCACCAGCTGTGGATGATGATCGTCGGCTCCGGCGTCATCGGCGGCATTGGCCTGGGGCTGGGCTACATCTCTCCAGTGTCCACGCTGATCAAGTGGTTCCCCGACCGGCGCGGCATGGCCACCGGCATGGCGATCATGGGCTTTGGTGGCGGCGCAATGATCGGCTCGCCGCTGGCGGCCGAGCTGATGAAGTATTTCGCCACCCCCACCGACATGGGCGTGATGCCTACCTTCGTGGTGATGGCTGTGCTGTATTTCATCTTCATGGTGGGCGGCGCCTTCGGCTACCGCGTGCCGCCCACGGGCTGGAAGCCGGCCGGCTGGACGCCGCCGGCCGCGCAGACCAGCAACGCCATGATCACGCAGCGCCATGTGCACGTGAAGAAGGTCTGGGGTATTCCGCAGTTCTGGCTGATCTGGATGGTGCTGTTCATGAACGTGAGCGCCGGTATCGGCGTGATCGGCATGGCCTCCCCCATGCTGCAGGAGGTGTTCGGCGGCAACCTGATAGGCGTGACGAAAAAGTTTGGCGAGCTCGACAAAGCGCAGTTGACCGCCATCGCCGGCGTGGCGGCAGGCTTCGCGGCGCTGATCAGCCTGTTCAACATCGTCGGCCGCTTCTTCTGGGCCAGCCTGTCGGACAAGATGGGCCGCAAGATGACCTACGTCGTGTTCTTCGTCCTGGGCATGGTGATGTACGCCAGCCTGCCCAGCAGCGCGCAGGCCGGCAGCATCGTCCTGTTCGTCGGTGCCGTCTGCATCATCCTGTCCATGTACGGCGGCGGCTTTGCCACCGTGCCCGCCTACCTGGCGGATATCTTCGGCACGCAGATGGTGGGCGCCATCCACGGCCGCCTGTTGACGGCCTGGTCGGCCGCCGGCATCCTGGGCCCGGTGGTGGTGAACTACATGCGCGAGTACCAGTTGGGCATGGGCATCCCGCGCGAGCAGGTCTACAACCAGACCATGTACATCCTGTGCGCCATGCTGGTCATCGGCCTGATCTGCAATCTGATGGTGCGCCCGCTGGCGGACAAGTGGTTCATGACCGACGCCGAGCTGGCCGAGGAGCGCCGCCTGGCCCATGACAAGGCCGTCGCCGCCGAGGCCAGCATGGCCGGCGCCGCCGCCTCCACGGAGTCCACGCCCACCATCAAGGTGGCGCTGGCCTGGCTGGCCGTGGGCATTCCGCTGGCCTGGGGCGTGTACCGCACGATCCTGACGGCGGTCAAGCTGTTCTGAGCCGACTTATCGGGTATTCGTTTAACACTATGATGAACAGGCGGCTGCGCGGTACCCACCGCGCAGCCGTTTGACTTTCAAGGCCATGGCAAATTCTTCTTCATTCGACGCCCCGGTGGTCGCCCGTGCCAGCGTGGACGACATGCGCGAGCGCATCCGCCGCAAGAGCAAGCTCAAGGGCCGCCAGGCCGACGAGCTGTCGCTGCTGGAGGTGCGCGCGCTGGTCGGCAACCGGCCGCCCGACGGGCATCGGCGCGACCTGCTGATCGAGCATCTGCACAAGCTCAACGATGCTTACCGCGGCCTGCACGACCGCCACCTGGTGGCGCTGGCCAAGGAGATGAACCTGCCGATGGCCGAGGTGTACGAGGTCGCCACCTTCTACCACCACTTCGAGGTGCTGCGCGGCGACGAACAGGCAGCAGCGCTGACCGTGCGCGTGTGTGACGGCCTGAGCTGCGAGCTGGCCGGCGCGCAAGACCTGCTGGCCCGCCTGCCGGCTATCCTGGGTGCCGACGTGCGTGTGATCCCCGCGCCCTGTCTGGGCCGATGCGAGCAGGCACCGGTGGCGACGGTGCACCAGTGCGCGGTGCCGCAGGCCAGCACGGACAGCGTGGCCGCGCTGGTGAAGGCCGGCACGCAGATGCATCCACAGGCGGCGGCGCAAGGCGCGTTTGTGCCGTCCGCGCACGCCGAAAGGGCCGTCACCAGCACGGCGGACCATGGCCAGTCCACGCCCGCCTATGTAGGCTACGAAGCCTACCGCGCGCAGGGCGGCTACAACCTTGCCGCCGCGGTGGTCAACGGCGAGGAAGACGCCGAGCGTGTGCTCAAGGCGATGGAAGACTCCGGCCTGCGCGGCCTGGGCGGCGCGGGCTTCTCCGCAGGGCGCAAGTGGCGCATTGTGCGCGACACGCCGGCGCCGCGGGTGATGGCCGTCAACATCGACGAGGGCGAGCCCGGCACCTTCAAGGACCGCACCTACCTGGAGCGCGACCCGCACCGGTTCCTGGAGGGCCTGCTGGTGGCAGCCCAGGTGGTGGGCACCGGGGCCTGCTACATCTACCTGCGCGACGAATACCACGGCTGCCGCGCCATCCTGGAGGCCGAGCTGGCCAAGCTGCGCGCCCACCCACCGTGCCCGCTGCCGCTGATCGAGCTGCGCCGCGGTGCCGGCGCCTACATCTGCGGCGAAGAGTCGGCGATGATTGAAAGCATAGAAGGCAAGCGCGGCGAGCCGCGCATGCGCCCGCCCTACATTGCCCAGGTCGGCCTGTTCGGCCGGCCCACGCTGGAGCACAACTTCGAGACACTGTACTGGGTGCGCGACATCGTGGAGAAAGGCCCGCAGTGGTTCGCCGGCTTCGGCCGCCACGGCCGCAAGGGGCTGCGCAGCTTCAGCGTCAGCGGCCGCGTTAAGCAGCCGGGCGTCAAGCTGGCGCCGGCCGGCATCACGCTGGCCGAGCTGGTGGACGAGTACTGCGGCGGCATGATGGACGGCCACACGCTGTATGCCTACCTGCCCGGCGGCGCCTCCGGCGGCATCCTGCCGGCGCGCATGGCAGACGTGCCGCTGGATTTCGACACGCTGCAGCCGCACGGCTGCTTCATAGGCTCGGCCGCCGTCATCGTGCTGAGCCAGCACGACAAGGCGCGCGACGCGGCGCTGAACATGATGCGCTTCTTCGAGCACGAGAGCTGTGGCCAGTGCACGCCCTGTCGCGTGGGCACTGCCAAGGCGGCGGCGCTGATGGAGGCGCCCAAATGGGACAACACCACGCTGGAAGACATCAACATCGTGATGACCGATGCCTCCATCTGCGGACTGGGGCAGGCGGCGCCGAACCCTGTCCGTTGTGTACAGAAATACTTTCCTGACGAGGTGAACTGATATGAACGCACCCGCCAAGCTGGCAGAAGTGCTGCCACAGACGATCGAATTCAAGCTGGACGGCAAGCCTGTCCAGGCCTTTGAAGGCGAAACCATCTTCAAGGCCGCCGAGCGCCATGGTGTGGACATCCCGCACCTGTGCTTCAAGGACGGCTACCGCGCCGACGGCAACTGCCGCGCCTGCGTGGTGGAGATCAAGGGCGAGCGCACGCTGGCCCCCAGCTGCTGCCGTGCGCCCACCGCCGGCATGGAGGTGCAGGCCAACAGCGAGCGCGCCGTCAAGAGCCAGAAGATGGTGCTGGAAATGCTGCTGTCCGACATGCCCGATACCGGCTACAAGTGGAACGATGCCGATGCTTCGACCCCTTCGACAGAGCTCAGGACAGGCGGCTCAGCACGAACGGAATTTGGTCAGCACGGCGAGCTGAGCGCCTGGGCTGACCGCATGGATGTCACGGTGCGCCCGGAGTTGAAGGCGCTGCGGCGCGAACAGCCCAAGGCCGACGTGTCGCACCCTGCGATGGCCGTCAACCTGGACGCCTGCATCCAGTGCAACCGCTGCGTGCGCGCCTGCCGCGAGGAGCAGGTCAACGACGTCATAGGCTATGCGCTGCGCGGCTCGCACAGCGCCATCGTGTTTGATCTGGCCGACCCCATGGGCGACAGCACCTGCGTGGCCTGCGGCGAGTGCGTGCAGGCCTGCCCCACCGGCGCGCTGATGCCCAAGACGCACATAGGCTCGCAGATCGTCGACAAAAAGGTGGATTCGGTCTGCCCGTTCTGCGGCGTCGGCTGCCTGATCACCTACAACGTCAAGGACAACGAGATCGTTAGCGTGGACGGCCGCGACGGCCCGGCCAACCACGACCGCCTGTGCGTCAAGGGGCGCTTTGGCTTTGACTACGTGCACAACCCGCAGCGCCTGACGGTGCCGCTGATCCGTCGCGAAGGCGTGCCCAAAGACCCGGAGCTGTTGGAAAAACTCAACCGGGACACGGCAGACTGGTCAGCCGTGTTCCGCGAGGCGACGTGGGACGAGGCCTTGGCGCTGAGCGCCGGCGGCCTGAAGGATCTGCGCGACAAATACGGCAAGAAGGCGCTGGCCGGCTTCGGCTCGGCCAAGGGCAGCAACGAGGAAGCCTACCTGTTCCAGAAGCTGGTGCGCACCGGCTTTGGCTCCAACAACGTGGACCACTGCACGCGGCTGTGCCACGCGTCCAGCGTGGCGGCGCTGCTGGAGGGCGTGGGGTCGGGCGCGGTCAGCAACCAGGTCAACGACGTGGAGCACGCGGACCTGATCATGGTCATAGGTTCCAACCCCACCGGCAACCATCCGGTGGCGGCCACCTGGATGAAGAACGCCGCCAAGCGCGGCACCAAGATCGTGCTGGCCGACCCGCGCGTGACCGAGATTGGCAAGCACGCCTGGCGCACGCTGCAGTTCAAGGCCGACACCGACGTGGCCATGCTGAACGCGTTGATCCACACCGTGATCGAGGAGGGCCTGGTCGACCAGGACTTCATCGCCCGGCGCGCCAACAACTTCGAGGCGCTGAGGGAGAACGTCAAGGCCTACAGCCCGGAGGCGATGGAGCCCATCTGCGGCATCGCGGCGCAGACGCTGCGCGAGGTGGCGCGCGAGTTCGCCAAGGCCAAGGGCGCGATGATCCTGTGGGGCATGGGCGTGAGCCAGCACGTGCACGGCACCGACAACGCGCGCTGCCTGATCGCGCTGGTCACCGTCACCGGCCAGATCGGCAAGCCCGGCTCCGGCCTGCACCCGCTGCGCGGCCAGAACAACGTGCAGGGCGCCAGCGATGCCGGCCTGATCCCGATGATGTTCCCGAACTACCAGCGCGTCAGCAACCCCGGCGCCCATGCGTGGTTCGAGAAGTTCTGGGGCACCGAGCTGGACGACCAGCCCGGCTACACAGTGGTGGAGATCATGCACAAGGCGCTGGTGGACGACAGCGACCCGCACAAGGTGCACGGCATGTACATCATGGGCGAGAACCCGGCCATGAGCGACCCCGACCTGAACCACGCGCGCCACGCGCTGGCCAGCATGAAGCACTTGGTGGTGCAAGACATCTTCATGACCGAAACCGCCTGGCTGGCCGACGTGGTGCTGCCTGCCACCGCCTGGCCGGAGAAGACCGGCACCGTCAGCAACACCGACCGCATGGTGCAGTTGGGCAAGCAGGCCCTCGATCCGCCGGGCGAGGCCAAGCCGGACCTGTGGATCATCCAGCAGATCGCGCAGCGCATGGGCGTGAACTGGAACTACACCGGTGCCGACAGCGGCGTGGCCGAGGTGTATGAGGAAATGCGCCAGGCCATGCATGCGGCCATCTCGGGCATCACCTGGGAGCGGCTGCTGCGCGAGTCCAGCGTCACCTACCCCTGCCTGAGCGCGGACGACCCCGGCTCGCCCACGGTGTTCATCGACAAGTTTCCCACCGCCGATGGGCGGGTGCAGTTGGTGCCGGCCGACATCATCCCGGCCAATGAGCGGCCGGACGTCAACTACCCGTTCGTGCTGATCACCGGCCGCCAGCTGGAGCACTGGCACACCGGCAGCATGACGCGGCGCGCCAGCGTGCTGGACGCGCTGGAGCCCATGGCCACCGCTTCCATGTGCGGCGACGACCTGGCCATGCTGGGTTTGCAGCCGGGCGACGTGATCACGGTGCAGTCGCGCCGTGGCCAGGTGGCCATCCACGTGCGGCGCGACGACGGCACGCCGCACGGCGCGGTGTTCATCCCGTTCGCCTACTACGAGGCGGCGGCCAACCTGATGACCAACGCCGCGCTGGACCCGTTCGGCAAGATACCGGAATTCAAATACTGTGCGGTGGCGATACGCCGCGGCGGTGTGCCGGTGGCCAACGGTGGCTACGGCGTCAACGACCAGCGCGACGCCGCACCGGTCTAGGCCGGCGGCCCGGCGGGCCGTTGCGCTGCAATGGCCCGCAGCTCGTCGAAGGTGTTGGCGTTGGCAAAAGCCTGGGGATCATCCCCCGGGCCGTCAAAGGCCACCGTCACGCAGTGGTGCTGCGCCGTCCACATGTCTATCTTGCGCCGGCCCGACGCCGTGAACGCGCGCAGGCTGTCCAGCAGGCCGCGCTTGAGCAGGCAGAACACCGGTTGCGTTCGTAGCGTCATTTGCCCGTGGTCGTCGGCCTCGGGGGCCGCCGCCATTGCGATGTCGGCATCTGCCGCCGCCAGCGCCGCCGCCAGCCGCGCCACCAGGTCGGTGGGGAACAACGGTGTGTCGCAGGGCACGGTCACCAGGTAATCAGTCTGGCAGTGCTGCAGTCCCGCCAGGAAGCCGGCCAGCGGGCCGGCGTAGCCGGTCAGCTCATCGGCCACCACCGGCACGCCAAAGCCCTGGTACACGTCCGGGTGCCGGTTGGCGTTGACGATCAGCCGGTTCACTTGTGGCCGCAGGCGCTCCAGCGCATGCTGCGCCAGTGTGCCGCCGCCGAAGGCTTGCAGGCCCTTATCCACGCCGCCCATGCGCGAGCCTTGGCCGCCGGCCAGCAGCAGGCCGGTGACGGCGTCGCGCGGGATGGCAGGGGCGCTCATGGTTCTCCGCAAAGGCTCAGCCGCGCCAGGCGCCGGGGTAGCGCGCCATCGTCAGGCCGTCCATGGAGATGTCGGGCTTGCGGCCCGAGATCAGGTCGGCAATCACGCGGCCGGTACCCGCCGCCATGGTCCAGCCCAGCGTGCCGTGGCCGGTCGCCAGCATCAGGTTGGCATACGGCGTGGGGCCCACGATGGGGGTGCCGTCCGGCGTCATCGGCCGCAGGCCGCACCAGAAGCTGGCCTTGGACACGTCGCCACCCTTGGGGAACAGGTCGGTCACCACGTGGTTCAGCGTCTCGCGGCGCGGCTCGCGCAAGGCCAGGTTGAAGCCGGCCAGTTCGGCCGTGCCACCCACGCGTATGCGGTCGCCCAGGCGCGTCACCGCCACCTTGTGTGTTTCGTCCATGATGGTGGATTCGGGCGCGAACTGCGCGTCGGTGATGGGCACGGTGATGGAGTAGCCCTTCACCGGGTACACCGGGATGTGCATGCCCAGCGGCTTCACCAGCTGCGGCGTGTAGCTGCCCAGAGCGGCCACGTAGTGGTCGGCCTGCAGCAGGCCGGCGGCGGTGCGCACGCCGGTGACCTTGCCGCCGGCAATGTCCAGGCCATCGATCTGTGTGTTGAAGCGAAACTTCACCCCCAGTTCAGTGCACATTTCGGCCAGCTGGTTGGTGAACTTGAAGCAGTCGCCGGTCTCGTCGCCCGGCAGGCGTAAAGCACCCACGAACTTGTCCTGAGTCAGCTTCAGCGCAGGCTCCACCTTCGTGAAGCCTTCGCGGTCCAGCACCTCGAACGGCACCTTGTACTGCTGCAGCACCTCCACGTCCTTGGCGATGCCGTCCAGCTGCGCCTGGGTGCGAAACAGCTGCAGCGTGCCCTGGGCGCGGTCGTCGTAGGCGATGCCGGTGTCGGCGCGCAGTTGTTTCAGGCAATCACGGCTGTACTCGGCGATGGGCACCATGCGGCTTTTGTTCAGCGCATAGGCCTTTTGCGTGCAGTTGGCCAGCATGGCCGCGCCCCAGCGCCACATGGCGGGGTCCAGCAGCGGCCAGATCACCAGCGGGCTGTGCGTCATCAGCATCCACTTGATGGCCTTCACCGGCACGCCCGGCCCGGCCCATGGCGACGAGTAGCCGGGCGACACCTCGCCGGCGTTGCCGAAGCTGGTCTCCAGCGCGGGGCCGCTCTGGCGCTCCAGCACCTCCACCTCATGGCCGGCCTTGGCCAGGTAATAGGCAATGGACGTGCCGATGACGCCGCTGCCCAGCACCACTACTTTCATGGGTCGGGACTCCTGGGGTTGTTGGTTCCTGGCGGGCTGCGCGGCGGCCGACCCCTTGTGGGGGCGGGCGGTTCGCGGCCCTTGGGCGAACTGTAACCGTTTGCCGGGTTATGCCGACCAACCCTGCGTTCATGGGGGCTTGGCGCTTGCCCGGATAATGGCCGCCATGAGCGCTGTCCCCACGGCCACCCCCTTCACGGCCCCCTTGCCCACCCTGACGCAGGCGCGCGCGCCGCTGACCTGCGATATCACCGCCATCAACGAGCTGGGCCAGCCGCAGGCGGTGGCCATCCCCGCCGAGCGCGCGCTCACCGTCTACCTGGACAAGCGCGAGCTGGTCACGCTGATGACGCTGGGCGCCTCGCCCGAGCTGCTGGTGCTGGGCTTCCTGCGCAACCAGCGGCTGGTGGGCTCGGCGCACGACATCGCCTCCATCACCGTGGACTGGGAAGTCGGCGCTGCCGCCGTGCAGACGCACGCTGGCGTGGCCGATCTGCAAGCGCGCACCGCCAAGCGCGTGGTCACCACCGGCTGCGGCCAGGGCAGCGTGTTTGGCGACCTGATGGACGAGATCGACCACATCCAGCTGCCGGCCAACACGCTGGCCCAGGCGCAGCTGTACGGCATCGTCAACGCCATACGGCTGCAAGAGAGCACGTACAAGTCCTCCGGCTCGGTGCACGGCTGCGCGCTGTTCCAGGGCGGGCAGATGCTGATGTTCGTCGAGGACGTGGGCCGGCACAACGCCATCGACACCATCGCCGGCTGGATGTGGCTGCAGGAGCCTGAGGTGGCCAGCGGCGCCGACAAGGTCTTCTACACCACCGGCCGCCTGACCAGCGAGATGGTCATCAAATCGGCGCAGATGGGCGTGCCCATCGTGGTGTCGCGCAGCGGCATCACGCAGATGGGGCAGCAGATCGCGCAGCGTCTGGGCCTGTGCACCATAGGCCGGGCATTGAACAAGCGGTTTCTGTGCTACAGCGCGTTTGAGCGCCTGCTGTGGCAGCCGGAACTGGCCGCCGCCCCGGTGGCCGGCAATGAGGCATCAACAGACTGAAGGTGGACTGACCCATGGCGATTTCTCCCTGGCTTCTGGGCTGGCGCACCTTGTTGCGCGACCTGCGTTCGGGCGAGCTGCGGCTGCTGATCGTGGCAGTCACGCTGGCGGTGGCGGCGCTGACGGCGGTGGGTTTCTTCGCCGACCGGTTGAAGGGTGGCTTGCAGCGCGACGCCCGCCAGCTGCTGGGCGGCGATGCCGTGCTGGCCAGCGACAACCCGCCATCCGATGCGCTGGTGGCGCAGGCGCGCGCGCTGGGCTTGTCCATCGCCACCACGGCGGTGTTTCCCACCATGGCGCGGGCCAAGGAGGAGCAGGGCGGCGCCAGCAAGCTGGTGGCGCTGAAGGTGGTGCCAGCCGGCTACCCGTTGCGCGGCAGCCTGACGGTGGCCAACGAGCCCAATGGCAAGCAGGGCCTGACGCGCGAGGTGCCCGGCCGTGGCGAAGCCTGGGCGGACCCGGCGCTGCTGGGTGCCCTGGGCCTGCGCATGGGTGACAGCCTGTTGCTGGGTGACAGCGCGCTGCGCATCAGCAAGCTCATCGTCATCGAACCGGACCGCGGCGCCGGCTTCCTGAATTTCTCCCCCCGCGTGATGATCAACCAGGCCGACGTGGAGGCCACGCACCTGATACAGCCAGCCAGCCGGCTGACCTACCGGCTGGCCGTGGCAGGCAGCGACCCGGCGGTCGCCAGCTTCGTCAAATCCGTGCAGCAGCAGGTGCAGCAAGGCCAGGTGCGCGGCCTGCGCATCGAGTCGCTGGAAGGCGGCCGGCCCGAGATGAGCCAGACCATGGCGCGCGCCGACAAGTTCCTGAGCCTGGTGGCGCTGTTGGCCGCGCTGCTCAGCGCGGTGGCGGTCGCCCTGGCCGCGCGCGGCTTTGCCAGCAACCACTTGGACGACTGCGCCATGCTGCGCGTGCTGGGCCTGAGCCAGCGCAGCATCGCGCTGGCCTACAGCGCCGAGTTTGCGCTGATTGGCCTGTTTGCCAGCGCCGCCGGCGTGGCGCTGGGCTTTGCCGTGCACTACATCTTCGTCATGCTGCTGGCCGGTCTGGTGGACGCCAGCCTGCCGCTGCCCACGTTATGGCCGGTGGCCTTTGGCATGGGCATGGGGCTGACGCTGCTGCTGGCCTTCGGCCTGCCGCCGGTGCTGCAGCTGGCCCGGGTGCCGCCGTTGCGCGTGATACGCCGTGACGTCGGCGGCCTGAAGCCCGCATCTTTAGGCGTGCTGGGCGTCGGTGTGGTGGGCTTTGCCGCGCTGTTGCTGGCCGCCAGCAGCGATGTCACGCTGGGGCTGATCGCCGTCGGCGGGTTTGCCGCCGCCGTGCTGTTGTTCGCCGCCTTGAGCTGGCTGGCGGTGAAGCTGCTGCGCAGGAGTGTCAACGAGACCACCGCGCCGCGCTGGCTGGTGCTGGCCACGCGGCAGATTTCGGCCCGCCCGGCCTATGCGGTGGTGCAGGTCAGCGCGCTGGCGGTGGGCCTGTTGGCGCTGGTGCTGCTGGTGCTGCTGCGCACCGATCTGATAGGCAGCTGGCGCCGCGCCACGCCGCCGGACGCGCCCAACCGCTTCGTCATCAACATCATGCCGGAGCAGGCCCAGGCGTTCAAGCAGGTGCTGGCCGGCAGTGGCGTGGCCAAGTACGACTGGTTTCCGATGATCCGCGGCCGCATGGTGGCGGTGAACGGCAAGCCGCGCAACGCCACCGACTACGCCGACGAGCGCGCCAAGCGGCTGATAGACCGCGAGTTCAATCTGTCGCACAGCGCGCCCCTGCCGGCCAACAACCTGGTCACCCAAGGCCGCTGGACCGACAACGAGGCCGGCGCCATCAGCATGGAGGAGGGGGTGGCCAACACGCTGGGCTTGAAGCTGGGCGACCAGCTGCGCTTTGACATCGGCGGCACGCTGGCCGAGGCCAAGCTGACCTCGCTGCGCAAGGTGGACTGGGGCTCCATGCGGGCCAACTTCTACGCCATGTTCCCGGTGGCGCAGATGGACGACCTGCCGGCCACCTACATGACGGCCTTCAAGGCGCCGGACGTGGCGGGCTTCGACAACGCGCTGGTGCGGCAATTCCCCAACATCACCGCGGTGGACGCCAGCACCACGCTGCTGCAGGTGCAGCGCGTGCTGGACCAGGTGGTGAGCGCGGTGGAGTTCCTGTTCGGCTTCACGCTGGCGGCCGGCCTGGTGGTGCTGTTTGCGGCCGTGACGGCCACGCGCGAGGAGCGCGCGCGCGAGTACGCCATCATGCGCGCGGTGGGTGCCAAGGCCAGCCTGATGCGCCAGGTGCAGCGGGCCGAGCTGGCCGGCGTGGGCATGCTGGCGGGTTTCCTGGCGTCGGCGGTGGCGGCGGTCATCGGTTGGGCGCTGGCCAGCCAGGTGTTTGAATTCCCGTGGACCATGTCGCTCTGGGTGCTGCCGGGCGGTGCCGTGGCCGGCGCCGCGCTGGCGCTGGCGGCCGGCTGGTGGGGCCTGCGCGAGGTGTTGCAGCGCCCGGTGGTGCAGACCCTGCGCCGCGCGGCCGAGTAGTTTGAGACAAGGACAGCATGCAGATTGAAGAGAAGCCGGCGCACGCCACGCCGTTTGACTGGATAGGCGGCGAGGACAAGGTGCGCGCGCTGGTGGACCGTTTTTACGACCTGATGGACCTGGAGCCCGGTTACGCCGCGCTGCGCGCCGCCCACGGCAGCACGCTGGCGGATGCGCGCGACAAGCTGTTCTGGTTCCTGTGCGGCTGGCTGGGCGGGCCCAGCCACTACACCGACCGCTTCGGCCACCCGATGCTGCGCGCGCGCCACCTTCCGTTCAAGATCGGCATCCTGGAGCGCGACCAGTGGCTGGCCTGCATGGCGCAGGCGATGGCCGAGACGGCGGTGCCGCAGGATCTAGCGGAGCGGCTGAAGAATTCGTTCTTCCAGACCGCCGATTGGATGCGCAACCAGGGCGGCTGACGCCGCGAACGGCCGAAGTCAGTCGTACGCCATCGCCGGCCCGCTGCTGGCCACGCTGGCCTGCAGCGGCGCCGTGCGCGGCAGCGTGACCACAAAGCGCGCGCCGCCGCCCGGCGCGTTGTGCACCTGGATGCGCCCGCCCAGGTGGCGGGTGACGATGTTGTAGACCACGTTGAGCCCCAGGCCCAGGCCGCCGCGACCACGCCGGGTGGTGAACAGCGGGTCGAAGATGCGGCCCTGCAGGTCGTCGGGGATGCCCACGCCGTCGTCTTGCACCACCAGTTCCACCGTGTCGCTGTCCGGCGCCAGCAGGCGCGTCAGCACCTGGATGTGGCCGCTGCTGCGGCCCTCGAAGGCGTGCACGCGCGCGTTGCCCACCAGGTTGCCCACCACCTGGGCCAGCATGTCGGGGTAGCTGTTCAGCGTGATGCCGCTCGCCGCCTGCAGCGTCAGCGTGACGGGCTGGCCGTCCAGGCTGGCGCGCAGCACGCCCACCACGCGCTGCAGCGGCTCGTCCAGCGCGAATTCCTGCCGCGGCTCGTTGCCGCTGTGGGCCGCCGCCTGCTTGAAGCGCGACACGTGGTCGGCAGCCAGCATCAGCGATCGTTCCAGCACCTGGCAGGCCTGGGCGGTGTCGGCCAGGAAGCTGTCCAGCACCGAACGTTTCAGGCCGCCGTCGGCCAGCACGCGCTGCAGGTCGCCCACGCGCTCGCCCAAGGCACTGCCTATGGTCAGCGCGTTGCCTATCGGCGTGTTCAGCTCGTGCGCCACGCCGGCCACCATGCGGCCCAGGCCGGCCAGCTTTTCGCTTTCCACCAGGTCGAACTGCGTCTGGCGCAGGTCGCTCAGCGTCACCGACAGCGTGGCATTGGCCGCCGACAGCTCGCGCGTGCGCTCGGCCACCCGCGTCTCCAGCACGCCGGCGTGCTGGGCCAGCGCGTCCTCGGCGCGGCGCCGCTCCTCGTTTTCCACCTGCAGCTTGCGGTTGGTGGTCTGCAACTCACCCAGCAGCGCGGCCAGCGCCTGGCGCGTGTTGTCCAGGCTGTGGCCGACGCGGCCCAGCTCGTCATGGCGCTGCCACACGAAAGCTTGCTCCAGGTGCCCGGCCGCCAGGGCTTCGGACTGCGCCACCAGTTGCACGATGGGCTGCGACAGCCGGCGGTGCAGCACGAAGAAGATCAGCAGCAGCGCGGCCAGCGCCATGGCCGCCGTGCGCCAGACAAAGCGCTCCTGCGCCGCCGCGATGCCCCGGGCCACGCTGGCGTCGCTGACGTCCAGTTGCACCTCGCCCAGCGTGCGGCCAGTCTGGCTGATCTTGCGCGCCACGTGAATGCCTCCGGGCGCCACCGGCCGGCTGTTCTCCAGGAACACCTCGCCGCTGGGTGCCTGGGTGATGACGATGCGCGTCACGCGCGGGTCTTCCATGATGGTGTCCACCAGCGGCTTGCCAAAGGCCGGCGCCAACTGCCACAGCGGCTCGCGCAGCGCCACCGCCAGCATGTCGGCATGGCGGTTGGCGTCGCGCTGCAGCTCGTCGGACAGCCTGGCCTTGACTTCGGCCGTCTCGTAGGCCAGCGCCAGCCAGCCGGGCACCAGCAGGCCCAGCAGCAACGCGCCCAGCAACACGTAGCGCAGCGGCAGGTTCCTGAAGAATGCGCCCATACGCGTCCTCAGCCTGGCGTCAGCAGCACCACCAGCGCGCCGGCGCCGCCCTCGGCCGGGCGCGCCTGCACGAAGGCCAGCACCTGGTTCTTCTGCACCAGCCAGCTGTGAACCTTGTTTTTCAGCACCGGTGCTTTGCCCTCAGAACCCAGGCCCTTGCCGTGCACCACGCGCACGCAGCGCAGGCCTTGTTTGTGCGCCTCGCGGATGAAGCTGCTCAAGGCGTCACGCGCTTGTTCGCTGCGCAGGCCGTGCAGGTCCAGCTGGCGTTGGATGGCCCAGTCGCCGCGGCGCAGCTTGCGCGTCACGTCCTGGCCTACGCCGGGGCCTTTCCAGCACAGTGGGATCCGAAGCTTGGAATTCACGTGACTTGAAGTCG
>JADMIO010796527.1_pt1 | contig 49562 bp, 34 predicted proteins | sample 8958161 | NCBI WGS metagenome assembly JADMIO01 (sample SAMN16585339, study PRJNA669376) | soil metagenome | isolation source: Crop rotation soil | place: USA: Cullars Rotation, Alabama | collected 2011
CTTTCCCGTAAACTTCACATCCCGACCACATACAGGCAAAGTAATGGCATTACCGCGAGCCATTACTCCTACGCGCGCAATTAACGAATCCACCATCGGGGCAGCTGGTGTCGATAACGAAGTATCTTCAACCGGTTGAGTATTGAGCGTATGTTTTGGAATAACAGGCGCACGCTTCATTATCTAATCTCCCAGCGTGGTTTAATCAGACGATCGAAAATTTCATTGCAGACAGGTTCCCAAATAGAAAGAGCATTTCTCCAGGCACCAGTTGAAGAGCGTTGATCAATGGCCTGTTCAAAAACAGTTCTCATCCGGATCTGACCTTTACCAACTTCATCCGTTTCACGTACAACATTTTTTAGAACCATGCTTCCCCAGGCATCCCGAATTTGCTCCTCCATCCACGGGGACTGAGAGCCATTACTATTGCTGTATTTGGTAAGCAAAATACGTACATCAGGCTCGAACCCTTTAAGATCAACGTTCTTGAGCAGATCACGAAGCATATCGAAAAACTGCAGTGCGGAGGTGTAGTCAAACAACTCAGCAGGCGTGGGAACAATCAGCACATCAGCAGCACATACGACATTAATCGTGCCGATACCCAGGTTAGGCGCGCTGTCAATAACTATGACATCATAGTCATGAGCAACAGTTTCAATGGCCAGTCGGAGCATCAGGTGTGGATCGGTGGGCAGTTTACCTTCATCAAATTTGCCCATTAACTCAGTTTCAATACGGTGCAGAGCCAGACAGGAAGGAATAATGTCAAGCCCCGGCCAGCAAGTGGGCTTTATTGCATAAGTGACATCGTCCTTTTCCCCAAGATAGAAAGGCAGGAGAGTGTCTTCTGCATGAATATGAAGATCTGGTACCCATCCGTGATACATTGAGGCTGTTCCCTGGGGGTCGTTACCTTCCACGAGCAAAACACGTAGCCCCTTCAGAGCCAGATCCTGAGCAAGATGAACAGAAACTGAGGTTTTGTAAACGCCTCCTTTATGGGCAGCAACCCCGATCACCGGTGGAAATACGTCTTCAGCACGTCGCAATCGCGTACCAAACACATCACGCATATGATTAATTTGTTCAATTGTATAACCAACACGTTGCTCAACCCGTCCTCGAATTTCCATATCCGGGTGCGGTAGTCGCCCTGCTTTCTCGGCATCTCTGATAGCCTGAGAAGAAACCCCAACTAAATCCGCTGCTTCACCTATTCTCCAGCGCCGGGTTATTTTCCTCGCTTCCGGGCTGTCATCATTAAACTGTGCAATGGCGATAGCCTTCGTCATTTCATGACCAGCGTTTATGCACTGGTTAAGTGTTTCCATGAGTTTCATTCTGAACATCCTTTAATCATTGCTTTGCGTTTTTTTATTAAATCTTGCAATTTACTGCAAAGCAACAACAAAATCGCAAAGTCATCAAAAAACCGCAAAGTTGTTTAAAATAAGAGCAACACTACAAAAGGAGATAAGAAGAGCACATACCTCAGTCACTTATTATCACTAGCGCTCGCCGCAGCCGTGTAACCGAGCATAGCGAGCGAACTGGCGAGGAAGCAAAGAAGAACTGTTCTGTCAGATAGCTCTTACGCTCAGCGCAAGAAGAAATATCCACCGTGGGAAAAACTCCAGGTAGAGGTACACACGCGGATAGCCAATTCAGAGTAATAAACTGTGATAATCAACCCTCATCAATGATGACGAACTAACCCCCGATATCAAGTCACATGACGAAGGGAAAGAGAAGGAAATCAACTGTGACAAACTGCCCTCAAATTTGGCTTCCTTAAAAATTACAGTTCAAAAAGTATGAGAAAATCCATGCAGGCTGAAGGAAACAGCAAAACTGTGACAAATTACCCTCAGTAGGTCAGAACAAATGTGACGAACCACCCTCAAATCTGTGACAGATAACCCTCAGACTATCCTGTCGTCATGGAAGTGATATCGCGGAAGGAAAATACGATATGAGTCGTCTGGCGGCCTTTCTTTTTCTCAATGTATGAGAGGCGCATTGGAGTTCTGCTGTTGATCTCATTAACACAGACCTGCAGGAAGCGGCGGCGGAAGTCAGGCATACGCTGGTAACTTTGAGGCAGCTGGTAACGCTCTATGATCCAGTCGATTTTCAGAGAGACGATGCCTGAGCCATCCGGCTTACGATACTGACACAGGGATTCGTATAAACGCATGGCATACGGATTGGTGATTTCTTTTGTTTCACTAAGCCGAAACTGCGTAAACCGGTTCTGTAACCCGATAAAGAAGGGAATGAGATATGGGTTGATATGTACACTGTAAAGCCCTCTGGATGGACTGTGCGCACGTTTGATAAACCAAGGAAAAGATTCATAGCCTTTTTCATCGCCGGCATCCTCTTCAGGGCGATAAAAAACCACTTCCTTCCCCGCGAAACTCTTCAATGCCTGCCGTATATCCTTACTGGCTTCCGCAGAGGTCAATCCGAATATTTCAGCATATTTAGCAACATGGATCTCGCAGATACCGTCATGTTCCTGTAGGGTGCCATCAGATTTTCTGATCTGGTCAACGAACAGATACAGCATACGTTTTTGATCCCGGGAGAGACTATATGCCGCCTCAGTGAGGTCGTTTGACTGGACGATTCGCGGGCTATTTTTACGTTTCTTGTGATTGATAACCGCTGTTTCCGCCATGACAGATCCATGTGAAGTGTGACAAGTTTTTAGATTGTCACACTAAATAAAAAAGAGTCAATAAGCAGGGATAACTTTGTGAAAAAACAGCTTCTTCTGAGGGCAATTTGTCACAGGGTTAAGGGCAATTTGTCACAGACAGGACTGTCATTTGAGGGTGATTTGTCACACTGAAAGGGCAATTTGTCACAACACCTTCTCTAGAACCAGCATGGATAAAGGCCTACAAGGCGCTCTAAAAAAGAAGATCTAAAAACTATAAAAAAAATAATTATAAAAATATCCCCGTGGATAAGTGGATAACCCCAAGGGAAGTTTTTTCAGGCATCGTGTGTAAGCAGAATATATAAGTGCTGTTCCCTGGTGCTTCCTCGCTCACTCGACCGGGAGGGTTCGAGAAGGGGGGGCACCCCCCTTCGGCGTGCGCGGTCACGCGCACAGGGCGCAGCCCTGGTTAAAAACAAGGTTTATAAATATTGGTTTAAAAGCAGGTTAAAAGACAGGTTAGCGGTGGCCGAAAAACGGGCGGAAACCCTTGCAAATGCTGGATTTTCTGCCTGTGGACAGCCCCTCAAATGTCAATAGGTGCGCCCCTCATCTGTCAGCACTCTGCCCCTCAAGTGTCAAGGATCGCGCCCCTCATCTGTCAGTAGTCGCGCCCCTCAAGTGTCAATACCGCAGGGCACTTATCCCCAGGCTTGTCCACATCATCTGTGGGAAACTCGCGTAAAATCAGGCGTTTTCGCCGATTTGCGAGGCTGGCCAGCTCCACGTCGCCGGCCGAAATCGAGCCTGCCCCTCATCTGTCAACGCCGCGCCGGGTGAGTCGGCCCCTCAAGTGTCAACGTCCGCCCCTCATCTGTCAGTGAGGGCCAAGTTTTCCGCGAGGTATCCACAACGCCGGCGGCCGGCCGCGGTGTCTCGCACACGGCTTCGACGGCGTTTCTGGCGCGTTTGCAGGGCCATAGACGGCCGCCAGCCCAGCGGCGAGGGCAACCAGCCGAGGGCTTCGCCCTGTCGCTCGACTGCGGCGAGCACTACTGGCTGTAAAAGGACAGACCACATCATGGTTCTGTGTTCATTAGGTTGTTCTGTCCATTGCTGACATAATCCGCTCCACTTCAACGTAACACCGCACGAAGATTTCTATTGTTCCTGAAGGCATATTCAAATCGTTTTCGTTACCGCTTGCAGGCATCATGACAGAACACTACTTCCTATAAACGCTACACAGGCTCCTGAGATTAATAATGCGGATCTCTACGATAATGGGAGATTTTCCCGACTGTTTCGTTCGCTTCTCAGTGGATAACAGCCAGCTTCTCTGTTTAACAGACAAAAACAGCATATCCACTCAGTTCCACATTTCCATATAAAGGCCAAGGCATTTATTCTCAGGATAATTGTTTCAGCATCGCAACCGCATCAGACTCCGGCATCGCAAACTGCACCCGGTGCCGGGCAGCCACATCCAGCGCAAAAACCTTCGTGTAGACTTCCGTTGAACTGATGGACTTATGTCCCATCAGGCTTTGCAGAACTTTCAGCGGTATACCGGCATACAGCATGTGCATCGCATAGGAATGGCGGAACGTATGTGGTGTGACCGGAACAGAGAACGTCACACCGTCAGCAGCAGCGGCGGCAACCGCCTCCCCAATCCAGGTCCTGACCGTTCTGTCCGTCACTTCCCAGATCCGCGCTTTCTCTGTCCTTCCTGTGCGACGGTTACGCCGCTCCATGAGCTTATCGGGTCCACTCGCGAACGCAGAAAGGCCCACCCGAAGGTGAGCCAGTGTGATTACATTTGCGGCCTAACTGTGGCCAGTCCAGTTACGCTGGAGTCACTAGTATTTAGGTGACACTATAGAAGCGGCCGCGACAACTTGTCCACGTGGAATTCTAAGCTTAGGATCCCAATGTGCTGGAAAGCGAAGGCCTTGCGGATCGCGGCCAGAAGTTCCTTCGCTTCCTTTGGATCCTTCTTCTGCTCCGTGAACTGCGTCTCAAGTTCCTTCAGAATATCGCGGCGTGGAATGATGGGCTGGTCGAGTACCGCGCCGGTATCCGGATAACGCTGATGGTTCTGTCGGGAGTTCAACAGTTGCGTTCGCAGCTCACCCATGTGCGCTTCAACGAAGTACGGCTGCAGCGCCGCACGCGCTTCAGCAGGCAAATCGTTCAGCGCTTCGACTTTCAACAGGCGCGCGACGGTATCGTCTTCCACGGTCGTGCGCGCGAAAAACGCCATCAGGCCGTGAAAATCGTCCTGCGTCCATTTGTCGAAGGGATGATCGTGGCACTGCGCGCAGGCCATGCGCGTGCCCATGAACACCGTCGCGACCGTGTTGACTTGTTCGACATTATTGCCCTGATCGCGCAAATGAAAAAAAGTCGCCGGGTTGTCGTCGGTGTTGCCGCTCGCCGCGATAAGCCGGCGCGTGAATTCGTCGTACGGCATGTTGCGGGCGAGCGCCTGGCGGACCCAGTTGTGGTACGCCGGCGAGTTGGAATTGTCGCGCAGCAGGTCGCTCCACAGCACCGACCAGCTCTCCGCAAAACGGGGGCTCTGCAGCAGCCGGTCGACGAGTTGTTCGCGCTTATCGGCGCGGCGATCGGCCAGAAATTGCTTGAGCTGCAGGCTGCTGGGGATGGCGCCGCAGACGTCGAGGTAAACTCGGCGCGCGAATTCTTCGTCGGTGCACAGCGCCGAAGGCTCGATCTTTTCCGATTTCAAGCGCTGCAGGATTAGCGTGTCGATTTTATTCTTAACGTGAAAGTCGGCAACCGGCGGCGGCTCGGCCCGCAACAGCGGATTGCGCGCATGCAGCGCGACAAAGACTGCAAGCACGAGGACTGCTAAGAGCGGTGCCAGACTTTTTCGCATGAACAACCCTCGGCCCCATAATCACCGCCACCTTACTATACATACGACGGAAGTTTTCGTTTAAGCGCTGCCGGGTTTGTGGGGACCTATCACCGGAGTATGTTAGGGTCGGTGGCCAAACTTCTTTTGAACCTGACGGGTTCACTGCTAAACCCTTGGTCTTCTATCTAAAGGTTTCATCTCAGCGAAGGAGCATAAATTGCATCGCCATCCCGACTACACCCGAACCCGCCTGGCGCAGCTTTGCGAACGCATTCAGAATAAGATTTACGCGCACTCCAAACCGGTGGACGAACTGCAGGTCAGTCCGCAGGTCGATCGCATTCCCTACGCGGAAGCGCAGGCACTGGCTTATCGCCCGGTGAAAATTGGAGAACAGTTCGGGCCGCAGTGGGCGACGTACTGGTTCAAAGCCAAAGTACAGGTTCCCAGGGAATGGCAGAATCAGCGTGTCGATCTGAACTGGATTTCGCACAGCGAAGCCACGCTCTGGATAAATGGACGCGCCGTTCAGGGCCTCAACTTTGAACCGACCAGTTGGGACAGGTCCGTGCGCGCCGACGCCGTGCTGCTCGAAAAGGCATCCGGCGGTGAGACGCTCGAATTCCAGATTGAGATGGCCTGCAACCGCGTCTTTGGCGATGGCAACGCCGGCTTTTTCAAAGCGTACAGCCCGTTTGTGCTCGACGCCTGCGAGATTCGCGTCTTCGATCCGCTCGCGTGGGAAATCTACTACGACTTCATGGTCCTCCAGGAACTCGAAAAGGAACAGGAAGGCACCGGCGATCTCGACAAAACCTGGGGCGGCGAACTGCTCTTTGAACTCAATCGCTTCGCCAATGTCTTCAGCGAAGAAGACCGCAGCACCTGGGCGGAGGCGCATCAGATTTTGAAAGCGCTCTATTCGCGCAAAAACGCAACGCGCGTCCACGAAGTTTCGGCGATCGGGCACGCGCACATCGATACCGCTTGGCTCTGGCCGCTCGCGGAAACCTGGCGAAAATGCGAACGCACGTTCAGTTCGCAGACCGCGTACATGGATAAATATCCGGAGTACCTCTTCGCCTGTTCACAGGCATACCAATACGCGATCGTTAAGTCGCGCAATCCGGATCTGTATCAGCGCATTCGCGAGAAAGTAAAGTCCGGTCAGTTCGTGCCCGTTGGCGGAACGTGGATCGAACCAGACTGCAATATTCCTTCCGGCGAAGCGCTTTGCCGCCAGTTTCTGCACGGGCAGCGCTACTTCGAACGGGAATTCGGCATCCGCTGCAAGGAATTCTGGAATCCCGACGTCTTCGGCTACAACGGCCAGTTGCCGCAGATTATGCGACAGAGCGGCATTGCGCGTTTCCTCACCCAGAAGCTCTCCTGGAATCGCTTCAACAAGCCGCACTTCCACACCTTTGTCTGGCAGGGCATCGACGGCAGTGAAGTCATCGCGCACTTTCCGCCGACCGATACGTACAACTCAAACGCCTCCGTGAAGCAGTTGCGTGAAGGCGCGCGCAATTACAAGGACCACGACCGTTCGCGCAACAGCCTCATGCTCTTCGGCTACGGCGACGGCGGCGGCGGCCCGACCAAGCACATGCTCGAAATCCTGCGCCGCGCCAAAGACCTGCAGGGCCTGCCGCGCACGCAGATCCGCACCAGCGACGCATTTTTCTCGCAGCTCGAAAAAGACGCCATTGATCTGCCGACAATGGTTGGCGAGCTTTATTTTGAATACCATCGCGGCACGTACACAACTCAGGCCTCGACCAAGAAGAACAACCGCAAGAATGAATTCCTGCTCCACGATGTCGAATTCCTGGCCACGTGCGCGCAGCGGACCTCCGGCGCGTCGTATCCGTCCGTAGAACTCGATCGGATCTGGAAGCTGCTGCTGCTCAATCAATTCCACGACATCCTGCCGGGCTCGTCGATCACGCTGGTTTACGACGATGCCGAACGCGATCACGCTGAGATCCGCGCCAGCGGAGAGAAACTGCGTGATACGGCGCTCGCGGCGCTCGGTTCCGGCGGCAGCGATGTGCCCGTGAACACGATCGGTTTCGAACGGAGCGAAGTTGTCAAAAAGCGCGACGGCACTCTCGCATTCGTGAAAACGCCGAGCTACGGCATCGGCATGCTCACACCCGCGAGTGACAAAGTCGCGGTCGCGAAACAGCCGAACGGCCGGATTGTGCTCGAGAATGAACACCTGAAAGCGGAACTGTCGCCCGACGGCACCGTGACCAGCTTGGTTGAGAAGCACCTTAACCGCGAGACACTGACCGGTCCCGGCAACGCGCTGCTGCTGTTCGACGATCGCCCGACGGCGTTCGATGCGTGGGACGTTGATCCGTTTCATCTTGAAACCGAAAAGCCTTGTGTGCCCGCTCACAACTGCGCCATCGTTACCTCGGAGCCGCTCCGCGCCGAAGTGTCATTCGAGCGAAAAATTGGCGCGAAGAGCAGCATGAAGCAGCTCGTGCGACTGGACGCGCACGCGCGGCGGTTGGAATTCCACACCACCGTCGACTGGCAGGAATCGAACACGATGTTGAAAGTCGCGTTCCCGATTAACGCGCGCGCGATGAATGCGACGTACGAAATGCAATTCGGCGTCGTCGAACGTCCGACGCACTTCAACACGATGTACGATCTCGCCCGCTTTGAAGTGCCCGGACATAAGTGGGCGGACTTGAGCGAGCGCGGATTCGGCGCCGCGCTGCTGACCGACTGCAAGTACGGTTACAGCACGTACAAGAACCGCATGTGCATCAGCCTGCTCCGCTCGCCGAAGGGCCCCGATCCAAAGGCGGACATGGGCCAGCACGCGTTTTCATACGCGCTCTATCCGCATGCCGGCGACTGGCGCGACGGGCACGTCGTCGCCGAAGCGTTCCGCTTCAATGTTCCGGTGCAATGGACCAAAGGCAACGCCGCACCGAAATCATTCTTCGCGGTCGACGACGCCAACGTGGTGCTCGATACGGTCAAGCGCGCCGAGGATTCCGATGCCGTCATCCTGCGCTTCTACGAAAGCCACGGCGCGCGCGGAACCGCGACGGTGAAGATCGGGTTGCCGTTCAAGCGCGCGGTGATCTGCAATGTGCTCGAGGAAGAAGACCACGCGCTCAAATTTGCCGACGGCGTGCTTGAAATTCCGTACACGCCGTACCAGATCATTGGCGTAAAATTGTCGTAACGCTTCAAGCTCTTCGTCGGTTGAAAAAGCTCCGTCATCGACGACAGTGATGCGCATGGCAGACGCAGCACTGAAAGCTTCCACCCGGAAACATCTCGCGATTTTTTCCGAACGCAATCCGCGGCTGAGCAACTTCGCGGATTCGATCGGCCGCGCCGTCGCGATGATCTGCGGCTGCGCGCGCTCTGGCGGCAAGGTGCTGACCTGCGGCAACGGCGGCAGCGCATCGGACAGCGAACACATCGCCGCCGAGTTGATGAAGTCGTTCATTCTGCCGCGTCCAGTTCCGGCCGCCGAAATTCAAAAGCTCAAGGACAGCGGCATCGCCGGCGCGGCGGAGCTCGCACCGAAATTACAGCGCGCCGTCGCCACTGTCGCGCTGACCTCGAACGCCGCGATCATGACCGCGATCGCCAACGACACCGACGCGCAGATGATTTTTGCGCAGCAGCTTTACGCGCTGGGCCGCGCCGGGGACGTGCTGATCGGGCTGAGCACCTCTGGAAATTCCGGCAATGTCGTCAACGCGCTGAAACTTGCCAGAGCGTTCGGCCTGAAAACGATCGGATTCACCGGTTCCAAATCCGCGGCGATGGATGCGCTCTGCGATGTCCTCTTCAAAGTCCCTGAGACGGAAACCTACAAAATTCAAGAGTGCCACTTCCCCATTTACCACACGCTCTGCCTCGCCATCGAAGAGGAAATGTTCGGCGTGGAGTAGAGTGTGCGTCCCTCATCGGGAGAAAACGAAGCCATGAAAGCATACGCTATCCCGCACACAAATCTCAACGCGTCGCGCATCGCCTACGGGTGCGGCTCCATTGGCGGATCCTGGGACGAGACGCCGCGCACCGATACGGTGCGCGCGAAAGCGCTCGCCGTGCTGCGTGCCACGCTGGATTGCGGCATCAACTTTTTCGATCACGCCAACATCTATACGTACGGAAAATCAGAGGCCGTTTTCGCCGAAGTTTTAAGAGAGCTCGCTCGCAAACGCGATCAGTTGATCCTCCAGACCAAATGCGGCATCCGCTTCAAAGGCGATCCCACGCCCGATGCCGTCGGCCGCTACGATTTCAGTTACGCGCATATCGTCGCGTCCGTCGATGGCAGTCTCAAGCGGCTCAACACCGATTACATCGACATCCTCCTGCTGCACCGGCCGGACGCGTTGGTGGAGCCCGAAGAGATCGCCCGCGCTTTCGACCTGGTACACAAGAGCGGCAAGGTCCGCCATTTCGGCGTCAGCAATCACAATGGCGCGCAGCTTGAACTGCTCCGAAAATTTGTGAAGCAGCCGATCGTCGCCAACCAACTGCAGTTCAGCCTCACGCATACGGGACTGGTCGACGCCGGCGTCAGTGTGAATCAGGCGAAAGTATCCGTCGGTTGCGAAGGCATTCTCGATTACTGCCGCCTGCACGACATCCTGATTCAGGCGTGGAGTCCCATGGCCAACGGCCGCGCGATCGGAAAGTGGTCCGCCGCCGGAAAGCCCGAAGACGAACTCGCCCGCGTGGTCGCCGAATACGCCGAAAAGAAAAACGTCCCCACTGATGCCATCGCGCTTGCCTGGCTGCTGCGCCATCCCGCCAGGGTGCAGCCGATCATTGGCACGATGAACCCTGAACGCGTCGCCGCATCCTGCAAAGCCGACGGAGTCGAACTGTCTCGCGAAGAGTGGTATCGCCTTTATACCGCCGCGCGCGGCCAAGCGATGCCGTGAACGGCGGGGTCGGGGAACGGGGGTCGGGGGTCGGGAACGGAACTGACTCGTGCGAGAGCGGAGGGTGGCCCAGACGAAGTTTGGTTCGCTTGCGACAATAGGCCACTCAAGAAACGTAATCTGTCGAGCATCCAACGCGCTCGCAAAGAAATTGCGGTACACATCTCCCCTAAAAGATCAATGCCCTCACGATGACTCGCGAGGGCACTTGATTCGGTGCAGCATCGCACTTCTAGAGAGGCCTCTTGTCGCAAGCGACGCAGACTTCGTCTGTGCCACCCTCCGCGCCCGCTCGCTTCGCGAGACTCGTCGCACGGATCAGATCAGGCCGTTCCCCGACCCCCGACCCCCGCCGTTAGTACTCCAGTTTCACTTCCGAACCTGCGGCGGCGCTGCGGTACAGGCCGTCGAGAATCGCGATCACGTCCATCGACTGCTCCGCGGGAACCGGCGACGGTTTGCCGTTGGCCACGGCGTCTGCGAAGGCCACGCATTCCAGGGCGTGCGGCTCCATGCCGCTGCCACTGAGCAACTGCGTATTGGAGTGCGTTTTGGTCGTGTTGTTGGTCTTGAGAATTTCGTTGCTCGGCCAATGGCTGCCGCCCTTGTCGCCGTAGAGCCACATCTGCATGTCTTCGCCGGTGGTCTTGTGGTTGAGCAGCCAACTGCATTCCAGAATCAGCGTCGCGCCATTGGCGAAACGCACGAACGCGCTGGCAAATTCCTCGACGTCCCATTCCTTCGCGATCGGGCCGCCCCAATCGCTGAAAGCGCCGGGCTGTCTGCTCAGTTTGTCCTGCGTTACGCCGCTGACGGAAACAGGCCGCGGGTTGCCCATCATCCATAGCGTCAGGTCGAGAATATGCACGCCGATGTCGATGCACGGCCCGCCGCCGCTGTGCTTTTTCATGATGAACCCCGGACGCATCGGAGCGCCGGAGCGGCGCAGCATCCAGCTTCGCGCGTGGTAAACGTTTCCGAGCACACCGGAGTCGAGTTCCGCCTTGAGCACTTTGGTGCTGGGCATGAAGCGGAAATGCTGCGCGGTCATCAGCAGCTTGCCGGATTTGTTGCGCGCGGCGATCATCTTCTTGATGTCGGCTGGCGTCGGCGCCAGCGGCTTTTCGCAGATCACGTGCTTGCCGGCCTCCAGCGCCTTGATCGACAGCGGCGCGTGGTACGCGTTGGGTGTGCAGACATCGATGATGTCGATGTCCTTGTTCGCGATTAATTCTTCAGCCTTGTCGTACACCAGCGCAACCTGCTGCTCCTGCCCGATCCGCTTTGCCGTCGCGCTATCGACGTCCGATACGGCGACGACTTCGGCATCGGGACTGGCCTTCCAGCCCGGAAAATGCGTCTGCGCAATGCCGCCGACGCCGATCACTCCAACTTTTAACTTTTTACCCATGCGTAATCCAAGCTCCCGGAATTTGCCCATGAATGAAGTCCACGTTGCACGCTGATATAGAAGCATGCCGCTGTGGATGCAAACAATGAAATAAACAAGGTGTCTGTGCCGGTCTTTGCGTTCGTAGCGCCTTTGCGGTGAGCTTCGCCGTTATGCCGGCAACGGCGCGCCTGATGCTTCAGCCACGCGGATCGGACGCCAGCACGATCCGGTTCCGGCGAAGAGCCGCGAGGCCTCCGCCGGCCCTTCGCTGCCCGGAGCGTAATTCGGGAATTTCGGCGCCGGGAGTTTTGCCCACGCCTGCTGCATCGCGGTTACGAATTTCCATGCTTCGTACACTTCGTCTGATCGCGTGAACAGTGACGCGTCGCCGCGCAGCGCATCCAGCAGCAGGCGCTCGTACGCTTCCGGCGAACGCTGTTTGAAGCGCTGCTCGTACTGAAAGTCCATGTCCACTTCGTCCAGCACCATCCTTAAGCCCGGTTCCTTGCACGCCACCGAAAGACTCAAACCCTCCTGCGGCTGAATGCGCAGCACAAGCTGGTTGGGTTTGGGCGGACCCGACTGCAGGCAGTAATCCGATTCCTTGTTGTTGTTGCTCTCGAAGAGCCGCATCGGCGGCGCTTTGAACGTGATCGCAATCTCGCTTAAGCGCGCCGGCAGCCGCTTTCCGGTCCTCAGGAAAAACGGCACGCCCGCCCAGCGCCAGTTGTCGATTTTGACCTTCATCGCGACAAACGTTTCCGTCAGCGAATCGGGTTTCACGCCCTCTTCTTCGCGATAACCCTTCACCGGTTTTCCGTCCACCACGCCCGGCCCGTATTGTCCGCGCATGGTCGAAACCAGCGCGTCCTCCGGCGTGTACGGGACCAGCGATCGCAGCAGCATCACCTTGGCATCGCGAATCGAATTGGCATCGAGCGTCGGGGGCGGCTCCATCGCCACGAGCGTCAGGAGTTGCATGATGTGGTTCTGGACCATGTCGCGCGTCGCGCCGGCCGTGTCATAGTACGCGCCGCGCTTGCCTTCCATGCCCAGTGTTTCCGCGACAGTGATCTGCACGTGGTCGACGTACTTCTGATTGAACAACGGCTCAAAAATGGAATTCCCGAAGCGGAAGCCCAGGATGTTCTGCACCGTCTCTTTGCCCAGGTAATGATCGATGCGGAAAATCTGCGACTCGTCGAGCACCTCGGTGATGCTGTCATTGAGTTCATGGGCGCTCTGCAGATCGCGGCCAAACGGTTTTTCGATGATCACCCGCGTCCACGCCGGCACATTCCGTGAATTGATCAATCCGGCCGCGCCGAGCTGCTTGATGATTTCCGGAAAGAGCGATGGCGTTACCGAGAGGTAAAAGAGCCGATTGCCGGGCAGATTCAGCTTCTTATCCAGTTCTTCGAGCCGCTGTTTGAGCTGCTTGAACGCCTCGGGTTTATCCACGTCGCCCGCGCAATAATAGAGCGCCTTGACGAGCGGACTTTCGGCGACATTTTTGCCGCCGTCAGAGCCCACGGTCTCTTTCAGCGCCTCCGTCATTTTCTGACGGTACGCCTCGTCCGTCATCGGCGTGCGCGAAAACCCGACCACGGCGTAGCGTTCCGGCAGAAAGCCGTCGTCCTGCAAATGGTAAAGCGCCGGGATCAGTTTGCGATGCGCCAGGTCGCCGGTCGCGCCAAAGATCACCACCGTAAACGGATCCTTCGCACGGGCTGCCTGAGCGTCGCTGCGTTCCAGCTCCTTCAGTTCAGAGCGTCGAATAATTGTGGTCTTGGCGTGCCGTGTTTCCATGCGTTCCTCCATTTCTATTTCAATATTTGATCAGCAAAAGCTTCGCCCGCCCTCGATCGAAGTCGATAAAAATGATATATGTTTTGGTTCTCTTGCAAAGGCGCAATGGAGCTAAGAATAGATCGACGCTTTTGCGCTTCGCGATTTTGCTGCTAAGCTTCCGCGCGGAATTTCAACAAACCCCACTTTGCTTGAAAGGTTTGCTCATGAACATGAAGCCGATGAAGAGTCTTTGTGCGCTGTTCGCCGGTGTGCTCTTGAACCTGCTCGCCGGTTGTGGCAGCCCGGAACCTGAAAAACCGGCGGCGACGCCGCCCGTGACGACCGCGCCTCATCCCGCACCGGCGCCAGTTCCGGAAGCGCCGAAGGGGCTGGGCATTTCGCAATCCAAGCTGATGATCGGCACTGGTTCGCTGGCGCTCGAACAGGCTGATATGAAAACCACCGAAGGCAGCGTTTACATGGGAAGCACGAGCGACGACCCCACGAAGTCCTCCAAGCTGATCGTTTACGGCTCGCCCGATGTTATTGTGCATTTCTATCTTGTTTCCAATCTGCCCTACGCCGATTTTCCCGACGCCGCAAAGTACCCCGATTACATGCAGAGCAACATCAAGCTGCAGAACACGCTGCTCTCGAATCTTTTCGGCGGCAAAATTCCCGAGGACGTCAAGGCCGGCCTCGAATGGGCCAAGGACAATCCCGGCAAAGACAAGGTCATTACCGTGGACAAGAAGACCGTGAAGCTGACGTATGGCGCCGACAAGAAAATGTCCATCGATGTGAAGTGAGAAATCGATTCAGTCCGCGTTCGCCATTCCAGCCTGAAACCCGCCGCTCCACGGGTAGTAATTACGTGAACATGCGGAGAAGGAGACTCGTGTCCGCTGCGCAGGTTTGACCGTCTATTGTTGTAAATTCTCGCGATGGATGAACTTACTACTCACGCGAGTCGCAATCGAAAACCCAAAAAATGGGTCTGGCCTTCCCGCATATTTGTGATATAGAACCCCGGTCATGTGTGCGCATGTGCGCCCGTAACCTATTCCAAAGTGGAGGGAGTAATCAATGCGTAAGTTCCTTTTGTCTCTTGCTGCGTTCGGCGCTCTTGTTTTCGCGGCTGGCTGCAATCACTGTGATTCCTGCCACAGCAGCGATAACTTCCGCCAGACTCAGACCACGACCTCAGTTGCTGACGCGAAGTAATTTGGAACGCGTGCGGTCCCTTGCGGGACCGCACGCGTTTTCACTCCTATTCGCGAACTTCGTAAGCTTAAAAAATCACTCCCTACACGACTGTTTATCCTGAACTGCACTTACCCATGGCAGCTTCGTAACAATTTGCGCTCACAATAAGCCGTAAAGCGTGTAACCTTTCACGGTCAAAACTTATTAAAAGAACGTTAATCAAACTTAGTTCGCGGCGGATAATCTGCCGAGAACATGCCAAAGGAGAGGGCGCACATGGGTCTCGACGAAAAACGAAAAACGAAGGAACTCGCGGAAATCACGCTTCCTGCGCGGCAAAAAGAACTGATGGAGATCAGCGGCGCGGAGGTGAAGTACGATGTCGATTGGGCGAGCTTCGCCGACGATCTGAAAGCGCTGAATTTTTTCGATAACATCTCCTGCCACCGCATCGCCATGGCGTTTCGAGACATGTGCATGGATCAGTTGGGCAAGGACAGCCTCAAGGCCGGGATCAAGACGATTAAGCTGAAAAATGTTAAAGAGAAGAAGGATATGAAAATCGATTTCACCGGTGGCGTGTTGGAAATCCATTCCGCTTACGCGCAGCTGTCCGACGGTTACTATTCGGACCTCGAAATCAGGAACGTCATCGCCAAAGGGCTGTAAATCGCTGGTTAAGTACATTCTGATTGATGCCGTGAAGCATCTTCACGGTCAGGAGCTTCACCGAAAAAAATGTGCCATGAAGAACGCGGCTGACAGCCACGAACAAGGAGCGGGCGATGCCGCGTTACGAATTCTCTGAAGGTGGATCGAACAAGTTCTGGGAGATTACGCTTAAAAACAGCGACGTCCTCACCCACTACGGCCGTATTGGCGCGGCGGGCCAGTCGACGACCAAGTCGTTCAAGACTCCCGAGGAAGCCAAAGCCGCGTATGAGAAACTGATCGCGGAAAAGACGAAAAAGGGTTACGTCGCTCATGATGCGAATACGCAGGAAGCGGCGGCAGGTGCGGCTGCTCCGGCTTCGGATGCCTCGGCCAATCCGCTGATCGCGCGCCTGGATCGCTGGATGAAAGCCAACCGTCCGACGTACTACGCCAGTTTCAAACCCGGTTCGTCCGCCGACGAACTTGCAAACTTCGAAAAAAAGCTTGGCGCGAAACTCCCGCAGACATTGAAGGACCTGCTGATGTGGAGAAACAGCGACGCCGACGATCCGTCTCCTGAACGATTCATCGGCAACTGGAGTCTGATGAGTCTGCGGGAAATCGTCAGTACCTGGGAGGGCCTGAATGGCTTGAAGGAAGGTGGCGACTTTGACGACCTGGATAAGGATTGGTGGAACAAGTCATGGGTGCCGTTTCTTGAAAATGGCGGCGGCGACAATCTCTGCATCGATGTTCGGGGCGCCGTAGCGGAAAAGGGCGAGGTCATCCGCTTCTGGCATGACGATGAGGGCCGAAAGATCCTTTACAAGAGCATTGACGCGCTGCTTGAATCGTTTCTTCCGTGGCTGGAAAAAGGAAAGTGGGACGTTGACGATGATGGCATCTTTTATTTCGGCACCGAATTTACGCCAAGTCCCGAAGCCCGCAAAGGGCGAACGCGCCCTGAGCCCAAGCCAATTCCGCCGAAACCGAAGCGCGAACCGCGCCCGGCTGATCCAAAGATAAAGGAAGAATGTCTGATCGTTTTGCCGAAAATGAATTACGGCTGGAAGTTTTATGCGCATGTCAGCCCAGACGGAAAGCACACGGTCTACAAACTCCAAGATAAAAAAAGTGCCAGCTTCGTGCTCGATGGCAAACCCAGCGCCACGTTTGAAGGACTGCTCGGTCCGTGGTTCGACCGACAGACTGGAATACTCGTGTATCGAGAAACCACGTCGCGCAAATCGCGCTGGTACATCGGCGATCAAATCCACGACTATTTCGAACGATCGGATAATCCCGCGTTCTCCCCAGACGGCAAACACGTCTGCTACGGTGCGAAGAAAGGCAAGAAATGGAAGCTGGCCGTCGACGGCAAGCTGCAAGGGGACGGTTACGATTTCCTGCAGTATCCGGTGTGGAGTCCCGATGGGACGAAGATTGCATTCGCGGCTGAAGAAGACGGCAAACGGTTCGTTGTCGTCAACGGCGATCGCGGCCCGGAGTGCCTAGAACCGCGCGGTCTGGTGTTCAGTCCGGATGGTTCGAAACTGGCGTACCTCATCACGGCAAAGCAACCTATTCTTCAATATCACGTCGTTTGCGGAGACTTCAAAAGCGAATTGCTCGATCTGCCAGTTGATCCCGGATTCACTTCCGCCGGCGAGTTGTGGTACACATGCGCGACGACGAAACCGCGGAACAGCTACGGAATTCAGATTGGCGGCACGCGCACCTATACGCCAGAATCTATTCATCAGGCTTTCTTTCTCGAAGATGGAAAGTTGGCGGGATATCTCGAATACGGCGGCGAGAGTAAAGCGCGCCTGATTCGTCCTGGTAAACCGACGGTGGACGTCTGGAATTTTGACGATGTCATCTTTCGTGCGCCTGACACGTATGCTTTCATTACAAAACGGATGATGCCGGACAGGACAGAGCAGGTGAAGCTGTGCATTAACGGCCGCGAGAGCGACGAGTACGACGACATCCGTCATCCGGCTTTCAGTCCTGACGGGAAGACGATTATGTTCTCGGCGTTGCGCGATCTGGAGTTGTGGTGGGTTGAGATGGCGGTCGAGTAAAGACTTTTGCACCCAGTCCATATCGGAGCAACCACCCCATGCCCCTTCACCCTCGCAAACGCGATATGGATCGAGTGGTGAACGGATTAATCTACGTCGCGCTCTTTATCGTTCCATTTCTGTGGACCTTATCGATGGTGTGGAATCACGTCGTATTGAGGCGGGACGGCGTTAAAACTCGAGCGCGCGTGCTCAATGCATTTTTCGTCTCAGAAAACAACGACCAAAATGGTAGCTGGCAGGGCGACTATTCCTTCGATGTTCCGAAATCGAAGTCCGCGGAAATATCCCCGGAAACGCAATTGGTGACGATCACTTACAACTATGCGAGCAGTGAGAAGCCGGGGAAGGAAATCGATATCCGCTACCTCGCCGACAATCCAAACATCTCCGAAACCGAAAAGGAATTGAGCGGTGGTGCTGACTACGTTACGTTGCCTTTCGTGCTTCTGTTTGCAGTTCTTGTATTCGGCGGGTTGATCTCAGCAGTGATCGGATTCTTTACAGATATGGTCGCTGGAACCCCAAGTTGACGTGGCTTCTTCAATAACGGTTGCTCTGCGACGAAGTGAGCTGCGCAAATCCTTTAATCTCGCGCGTCAACGCAGTCGATACAACCTCGATGTACTTCTCGTTGAATATTGAACGTCGTGATCACGATACGGCTACCAGCACCCTGTTTATGCTGAAATCTCGTACACATGTGCGGTTTAAGTTTGACGTGCACCTGAGCAACGCACATATAGATCGCTGGACTGGTCTTTGCTTTCCGTCATTACCCCCTCTGTTAGGTATTGGCCGGCATTAGTCGGCGGATATTTCCGTTTCAGAGGAATAGCAAATTGGCTAAAATACCTTCAGTTCACGAGGCCCTTAAGGAGACGCAACAATGATTACAAAAGTGGTGTCAGCAGTAGCGATCGCGTTGGTGCTGGCCGGCTTGGCGTGCGTCTCGCTTCAGGCCCAGGACATCTGGTCTGAAAACTATGAGGATTCACGCTCGAAGGCGGAGCGCGAGGGCAAGGATCTGCTGCTGGAATTCACCGGTTCAGACTGGTGCCCCTACTGTGTGAAGATGCGCCACGAAGTCTTTGAGCAGGCGGATTTCCGAAGCGACGTGCCGAAGCAGTTTGTGCTGGTGGAACTGGACTTTCCACAGGCCAAGCGCCAGAAGGATTCAGTCCGCGCGCAGAACGAAGCGCTCCAGGAAAAGTACGGCATTGATGGATTCCCGACAGTATTGCTGACTGACCCCAAAGGCGTGCCGTACGCGAAGGTGGGTTACAACGCGAATTCGTCGGGCATTACGCCGCACCTGGTTGAGCTGCGCAAACGCAAGATCGCCCGCGATGAACTGATGAGCAAAGCTAAACTGGCCACGGGGATTGAGCGCGCCAAGCTGCTCGATCAGGTCATCGCCGATAAAGATCCGGACGAATTCATCGCTGGTTTCGACGACATTCTCGACCAGATCGTCGCCGCCGATTCGGACAACAAGGCGGGATTGAAAGCCAAGTACGAAACCCGCGTGGAACTCCGTCCGATTATCCGCATCGCCGAAGAAGGCAACGTCGATGGCGCGGTCGGGAAGCTGGACCAGATGCTGAGAGAACACGGCGCCTCGTCCACGCGCAAACAGGAAGTGCTGTACATGAAGGCGATCCTGCTGCAGTTCAAGAGCGACGCGACGGGATCGATTGCGGCGTTGAAAGCGGCGCATGATCTCGATCCGACAAGTGTACGCGGCAAGGAGATCGGGGGAATCCTCAAGAACCTCCAGGAAAACTAAAGCTCAAGACGTGCATTAACCGGCTCCTGGCAACCGCAGCAATCAGCGGCTATCAGGAGCCGGTTTTATTTGAAGCGCATGCAGCCTGTTCCGGCGATAACGAGAAATTATAACGGCTCGCAATCGACCATCTTGACAGCCCCAAAAGGCCCCTTAACGTAGTTCCGGGGGATCATCATTTTTCGATAGCAATTGCACCTGCTGCTCCCCTTGCGTCAGGTGGTTAGACGTTGGCTACTGAATTTTTTGGCGCGAAGGTAGGCGGCATGCCGACGCTGGACGACATTCGATTAGGGCAACTCTCCGTCGCACAGGGACTTTGCCAGCCGCCCGAAGTGGAAGAGTGCCTGGCGTTGCAGCACCGCAACGAACAATCCGGCGCGACGGAGCGCCTGGGCGAGCTGCTGGTCAGCCGCGGCTACCTCACTCCTAATCAACTCGGCCGGCTTCTAAACCTGCAGCGTGAAGCCGAACAGAAAGTCACCCGAATCGGACCCTACGACCTGATCCGCAAGCTCGGTGAAGGTGGCATGGGCGCGGTCTATCAGGCTCACGACACCCGCGACGGAAAAGTGGTCGCGCTGAAAGTGCTGCCGCGCAGCCGCGCCCGCGACAAGGTTTTCGTCGAACGCTTCGAACGCGAAGCGCGCGCGGCATTCGAGCTCGACCATCCCAACATTGTTCACGGTCTGGATGTCGGACAGGCGGACGGCTATCACTTCCTGGTCATGGAATTCGTGCAGGGCCACGATGTCTATGCGATGCTGGAACAGCGTGGCCGCCTTCCCGAGATCGAAGTGCTCACTATTATGGAACAGATCGCGTCGGCGCTGGACCATATCCACGGCGAGCGCCTCGTTCACCGTGACATCAAGCCCGAGAACATCATCGTCACTGCCAAGGGCGAAGCCAAGCTCGCCGATATGGGGCTGGCGATGGACAACCAGACTCAAGGCCGCCGGCGCATCACGCGTTCAGGCATTGCGATGGGCACGCCGTTCTATCTCTCGCCGGAACAGATCGAAGGCAAAACGAACATCGATATCCGATCGGACATCTATGCGCTCGGCGCAACCGTGTATGAAATGATCACCGGCCGCCCGCCGTTCGACGGTGAAACTCCGGCCGTGGTGATGATGAAGCACCTGAATGAGACGGTGCCCAGCCCGCATGACATCGACCACGCCGTCACGCTGCACTTCTGCCATATTCTTGAGAAGATGATGGCCAAGGATCCGGCAGAACGGTATCAATCGCCGGCAGACCTGAGCGCCGACATCGCCCTTGCCAAGCAGAACCAGGCGCCGGTCAGTACGCGCCCGCAATCAGGACGATCGAGTGTTTCGCGGCCGCAGGCGCAGAAAAATGCTGAACGTGCGATCACGCCGGAACGACTGCCCGACATCCCCAACACGCTCGACGGCGCAATTTCATCGTCCTCGCTGAAGCCGCGCTCGCGCCGAAACAACTCGCATGTCTCGGCCGCGATCGGCACGCGCTCGCGAACGAACATCAATAACAGCAGCAGTAGCAACTCCGCACAGAACCGCGCCAAGCATTTCAAATACGCGTTTTTCTTCGGGTTGGCCGTCGCCATCTCGGTGCTGATCATCGTGGTTCTGACCGCGTACGCAATGCGCTGAATCTCACGCAATGGTGGCCACTGGCTCAGCCGCGGCCGTTTGCGGCTTAGCCAGTGTGAACTCGTGGATGGCGTTGAAACCTTTGTTTGACCTGCCATCAGGAGTCTCTGATACATCGCAGTCACTTGCGACTTCACACTGGCTAGCCGCATACGGCAGCGGCGAGCCAGTGGCACCATTGGAATCCGCGTCGCCGGAGCGCGCGGCTTCGCTGTACTAAAATTCAAGCGCGCTTATTATCGGTATACATGCGAGACATTGACATGAAATCGTACGGCCCGGCCGCGCAGGAACTGATTTCCCGGGCGCAAACGGCGGGATTGCCCGGCGCGTTAACGAACGGGACTCCGGTTGCCGATGCGCAGCCTGCGTTGCGCGCGATGACCGATCAGACTATTTCCCAGAACCGGCGCGTACGCATGCCGCACGACGCTCAAGCGCTGCACGCGGGACTGTGGCTGCTCTTTGATTACTTCACCGAGAGCCACGAAATCGCGCAAAGCATAGCCACGCCGTCGGGCAGTTACTGGCACGCGATTTTGCACCGCCGCGAGCCGGACCCCAGCAACGCGAAATACTGGTTTCAGCGCGTGGGCGAACATCCGGTTTATCCCGAACTGCTCGACGACGCTCGCGAGATTGCGGCGGCCGGAGGCGATCCGGGAAAGCCGTTGCTGGAGCACTTGCAGAAACTGACGGCGTGGGACGGCGCCTGGTTTGTCGACCGCTGTTCCGCGGGCGGCGATTCCGGAGTGGTCGGAGTGCTACTGGCAATTCAGCGCCGTGAATGGCAATTGTTGTTCGACTGCAGCTATCGCAAGGCGTTTGCGTAATAAAACGGTCACGGAATATGTCGAACATAATCCTTGACTTCTAAGGTGTCCTGCAAAATGATTGAACACTTCCGTAGCGTTTGAATTTTTCATGGTTTCTGGGGGAAATGCCGCAATGGCTAAGGAAAAGAACAATTCGGGTCCGATTCGCACCGCCGTCATTGGACTGGGGCGCGCCGGCTGGGGCATTCACGTTGAAGGATTGAAATCGCGTCCCGATTACAAGATCGTCGCCTGCGTCGATCCGGAGCCGGAGCGGCGCAAGGAAGCCGAACAGGTGCTCGGCTGCAGAACGCATGCGGAGTGGTCTGATTTTCTCAAAAATCCGGGAGACACGGAACTCGTCGTCATCGCCACGGCCAGCACCATGCATACGCCGATGAGCATCGATGCGCTGAAAAAAGGGCTGCACGTGCTCACCGAAAAGCCGATGGCGGTGAGTTTGAAAGAAGCGACCAAGATGGTCCAGGCGGCGAAAAAGGCGAAGACGGTTTTCACCGTCCACCAGCAGTACCGTTGCCAGCCGGAACTCCACCAAGTCATGGACGTGATCCGCTCCGGAATTCTGGGCAAGGTCTATTACATCAAAATGAACTGGTCGAATTTCGCGCGCCGTAATGACTGGCAGACGCTGCGCAAATACGGCGGCGGGTCGCTCAACAACACCTGTCCGCACTCGATCGACATCGCCTTGCAGATGATGGAAGCGCCGATCGTTGACGTGTGGGGCGACCTCCAGGCGGTGGTAACCGCCGGCGACGCGGAAGATCACGTCAAGATCATGATGCGCGGCAAGAACGGCCGTGTAATCGACCACGAGGTGAGCAGCGCCTGCGCGTTTCCGCAGCCGAAGCTGATGGTGATGGGCACGCACGGCACACTGGTCCGCGAAGGCAGCGAATACGTCATCAAGTATCTCGATCCGAACAAACTGCCGAAGTTGAAAGTCGACGATCGTCTTGCGGTGCCCAATCGGAAGTACGGCGTGCAGGGCGAAGCGCTGCAGTTCGAAGAAAAGCGCGTTCCGGCCGAGCCGGCTGAAAAGCGCGTCGACTTCTACAGCGAACTGTACCGCACAATTCGCGAGAAAAAGAAAGTCTTCGTCAAACCCGAAGAAGTGTACGAACAGATGCGCATCAACAACCTCGCGCGAAAGGGAACAAGGTTCGAGATTAAGGCGTAAGGCACTTGCTGAAATAGCTGAAGCGATCGAAGCGGCAGCGGGAAATCCGCTGCCGCTTTCGTTTTTGATCAAGTTGTGCTTGTCAGTTAACGGATTAATTCAATTGCTAACGGCAGTGCAATTGCCGCGAGTGCTAAAATCACTACGCCGAGGCAGCCCTGGCTCTTCGCTGCGCGTTTTTTGCGCGGGCGGCGGGGTGGGCGGATGCTCGATTCGTGGGTGTCGATGCCGGAATGTCGGGGCGCGGCGTCGGCGAGGACGTGGTCGAGGTCTTCGAGCAGTTCGCTGGCGCACTGATAGCGTTTCTCGCGCGACTTGGCCATAAGTTTGACGACGATCTCGACGGCGCCGTCGGAGAGTTCGGGGTTGAGGTCGAGTGGGTTTTCGAGTTCGTCATGCAGGTGCGCTTTCATGATCTGCATCGGCGAGGGCGCGGCGAACGGCAACTGTCCGGTGAGGATGTGATAAAGCGTGCCGCCGACGGAGTAGAGGTCGGCGCGTTCATCGATGGTCTTGTCGGCGCGAACCTGCTCAGGCGAAATGTAATAGGGCGTGCCGATCACCTGTCCGGTCTGCGAGAGGCTCGATTCATTCAGAATTGATTTGGCTGTGCCGAAGTCGGCAAGTTTCACCGTGCCGTCACGCGCGATCATGATGTTGTCGGGTTTGATATCGCGGTGGATGATGCCGGCGGCGTGCGCAAAGGCGAGCGCCTTTGTGATGTCGCGCATGATGCGCAGCGCTTCCTTCTCCGGCAGTTTTCCGCCGGAGCGTTTGACGCGGGCGCTGAGCGTTTCGCCGTCGACAAATTCCATGACCAGGTACTGGATGCCGCGCGTGGTCCCGGCGGCGTGGCAGGTAACGATGTTGGGATGCGAGAGCGACCCGGCGAGTTTCGTCTCGCGGTCGAATCGCTCGACAAAGGCGGTGTTGCTGGCGAGATTGGTGCGCAGCACTTTCAGCGCGACGGTGCGGTTGGCAAGCGGTTCGACGGCTTTATAGACGGCGCCCATGCCGCCTTCGCCCAGCTTCACGAGCAGCTTGAAGTCGCCGAAGCGCTCCATCGGCAGAACCTTATCGGCGTCGGCCTGGCGGCGCTTGCGTTGTTCGGAAAGGACCCGCTTGACCTGTTCGACGGTCAGCACGCCCATCATGATCAGGATTTCACCGGTGCGCGACTTGGCGCTTTTTTCGCGCATCGAGTGCTGTTTGTTGAGAGCGTCCGCGAGTTGCGCGGCGGTAATCAGGCCCAGGTTCGTGCCGACCTCGCCAAAGCGGTGTGTTTGATTATCCTGCGGCGCGTCCATCGAACTCCTGTCGCTCGGGGTTGAAGGGCGGAGTATAGCGTCGCTACGGGATCGAGCAATTTGAAGAGCATTTACAAACCATTCGGGCATGCGGTTTTGCAGAAAAGTATCTGGCATTCGTAAATTTCTTTCATTTTATGCGCGTGATCCATTAGTCCTTAGCGCAGTAGTGGCAGAAATGCGTGAGCTGTGAGGGGCGATGGAATCTACTGAGACTGGAAACTGGCAGGAGTTGCGCGCGAAGATCGACGCGGCGGTGCGCCGTGGCGACGACGGCATCCTGCAGGATTTTTATAACGAGCACTTTGATTTTGTTTACCGTTATGTGCTCTGCCGTGTGGAGTACAACCACGCGGACGCCGAAGAGATCGTTGAAGAAATCTTCGTCCAACTCTTTCGTGATATCGGCCGCTACGATGGCGTACAGCCGCCGTGCCGCTGGATGCTGGGAATCGCGCGCAATCGCATCATCGACCATTACCGCCGCAAAGGACGCAAGCCCGTGGTCGAACTGCTCTTTTCGCAGTTCGACGAACAATTTGCGCGCCGGCTTTTCAATCTGGAAGCTCAGGAAATTCCTGACGCCGAACTAGACCGGTCCGAACTGGCCGTCGTTGTTGAGCTGATTCTTTCCCAATTGCCGCCCGATTACGAACGCGTGCTGCGACTGCGTTATCTCGAGGAGAAGCCGGTGAAAGATCTGGCTGCCGCCCTGAAGACGACGCCGAAAGCCGCCGAAGCGCTGCTGTACCGCGCACGCAACACGTTCCGCGACGCGTTTCGCATCGCGGAGAAAAATCTTTCATTCTGAAATGACTGGAGTTCGACATGGACGACCCCGTAAATCCTCCCGATCCCCTGGACCGCAACATTTCGAAGTTGGTCCGCGGCGCAAAGCCGGTTGAGCCCGCCCGCCCGGGTGTCCAGCAGCGCATTTTTTCGAAGGTGATGTCGCGGGTGCAGAGTGAAAACGCGACGCCGAAGAGTTCGCATTTCTGGAGTGTGTTTGTCGCGGCTGCCGCCTGTATCGCGCTGGGCGTTCTGCTGTTCACGCAGTTTTTCATGAAAAGTGTGAGCGTACCCTTTGCGCACGAACAGCCCAAGCCGCCCGTGATCGCGCCGCCGCATCCAGAAAATCCGGACGCAATGACAACTATCGCCACGGTTCCACATGTCCTGCAAATAGAGACGCCGGATGGAACCCCAGCGCAACAGGCGCTCAGCGATGGCAGCCGCATCGAAGTCGCCGGCAATAGCCGTGTCGAAGTGCTCAATTATGAGGACCGCTCGCATCGCCCAGAGATCCGCATCCGTAGCGGCGCGGTCAGTTGTGATATCGCTCAGGGCAAGGGCCGTGTTTTGATTCACTCAGCGGCCGGGGATGTGTTGGCTGCCGGTGCGAAATTGAAAGTGGCCGTGACGAAGGATCAACCGTCGGCAAATATAAAATTGGCGACGAATGTCGCTCCAAAAGTGGCGATGAATGTCGCGATTATTCAAGGCGAAGCTATTGTCCGCGAAGTCACCGGCGAACAGCTTGTTGCTGCCGGTGAATCGGTGACGGTGGGCGGGCAGAGCGACGCGGCGTCGCAAGTCGTCGAAAACTGGCGTAGCGGGCAACTTGTCCCGAAACTAGAGGACGGCCGCCCGGGCACGCCGCTGCAGGTTCATCGTCACACAGTGAAGGCGACCATCACCGAGCAGATCGCGCTTGTGGAAGTGGACGAAGTGTTTTTCAATCCCGGCGACCAGCGCATGGAAGGGACGTTCTATTTTCCACTGCCGCACGATGCCACGATCTGTCGCCTGGCGATGTACGTCGGCGATAATCTGATGGAGGGCGAAATCGCCGAAGCGCAGCGCGCGCGCCGCACCTTCGAAGCACTGGTGGTGCAGCGGGTGGATCCGGCGCTGCTGGAATGGGCCGGCGGCAACACATTTAAGATGCGCGTCTTTCCGATTGAGCCGAAAAGCGAAAAGCGCGTATTGATCAGTTACTATGAAGTGCTGAAGAAAGATCACGGCCGGGTGACGTTCACGTACCCACTGGCATCCGACGCGACGCAGCAGAGCGCCGTGGGCGAAATCAATATAAGCGTCAGTGTCGACTCTACGCCGAAAATTGAAAGCTCCAGCGTCGCCGGCTATCCCAGCGCCGTTATTAATGCCGCACCGAATCATCTTGATGTTGCGTACAGCGCAAAAGGGGTAACTCCGGAAAAGGACTTTACGTTGCAGTACCAGACAGCAAAAGGCACGCCGCTGGTCACCGTGCCGTATTGGCACGCGAAACGGAACGAAGGCTATTTCGCGATGATTTTCTCGCCGGAGATGGAGCAGACATCGTCGGAGAAGCACCGCGCGTCCGACTTCGTCTTTGTTGTCGATAAATCCGGCGGGCTAGGCGCGCGGCAGCTTGCGCTCGCCGTCAAGACGATCAAAGGCGCGCTGAGTTACCTGACGCCCACTGATCGCTTCGGGATTGTGGCATACGATGTCACAGCGCAAAAATTTCACACCGAATTGATCGCCGCGACGCCCCAGAACGTCGGTGAGGCCGGCACGTGGCTCGACGGCTTGGAGGCGTTTGGGGCGAGCGACTTGTCGCAGGCGTGGAAGGCGGCGGCGGAACTGACTGCAGGCCGTACCACGCAGATTGTGTACACCGGTAGCGGGCTTTCCACGCTGACGAGCACGCAGTCTGGAAAACTGCTGGCAGAAGCCGACGCGGCCTTCGCGGGCAAGGACGTACGCGTCCATTGTCTGTCACTGGGAACCGCGCAGGACCTCACGTTTCTCGACGAACTTTCGAAGAAATACAGCGGCACCGTGCGGCCGGTGAAGGATGCCGATGATGCAGCGGTTGCCACGGCGGAGCTGCTTGAAGATTTTTCGTGGCCGCTCTACAAGAATGTCCAGGTCGCGTTCGACGGCGTATCCGTAGACGAGATCTATCCGTTGACGCTGCCCAACGTCACTGCAGGCCGGCAGCTCCTGATTTTCGGCAAATACAAAAATCCGGCGCAGGGCACGGTCAAATTGACGGCGGTGCGCGACGGCGAGCCTTATTCGCAGGTGCTGAATGTCAATCTGGGGCTCGACGCCACGCGTAACTTCGTTCCGAAGTTGTGGGCCACGCGGCGGATCACGCAACTGCAGCTCGACGCGGCCAGCGCGGCGCCGGAAGACGCGCAGAATATCGTCAACGATGTCATTGAGACGTCGAAGCGCTATCGCGTGATGAGCCAATACACATCCTTCCTCGTGCTGGAGACGGCGGAAGATTATCTGAAATACGGGATTGAGCGCCGGCCGGACGAGTTCGATCCGAACGCCACGCAGGACATTCCGCAGAACCTGGCAGGGAAGTACGACGCCGACGGGCTTTACTACTATGATAGAATGAAGTTCAGCAGTCTATCGGACAAGGCTGAAAATGGGAAAGATGAATTCCGGGCACGAGATATGGACGACGGACGGCGACAACCTAAGGGAAAAGAGGAGAGTCGCAAATTGCGCGCAGAAGGTTTGCAGGAGCAAGCGGAACTTCGGAGATCCTCGAGCAGCATGGATGCCCCCGCGGAGAAGCTGGAAAAAGGCTCATTCTCACAAAGGTTAGGCGGTGGCAGGAAATTAATGGTCATGCGCCATGGTGGCGTAAAGGCGGACGATGTAGATGGCATGTTGTCCACTGAGACTTTGAAAAAGATCACTTACAAAGACGCAAAGCAACTGGAAGCCGGTGGCCTCGCTTGGGAACGTCAGGACATCTTCCCCACAATTGATCGTGCGGAACTGCCGGCGTGGAATCCCAGAAACGCTCACAGCAGCGACAAAGCGTTGAAGATCTTGAAGAATCTCGCCGCACGCTTTGAATCGTTCGCAGGGACGATCACGCAATTCGGCGTTGATACGGCCGGTAAAGAGCACAAAGAACGTCGCGAATGGTTATTCGCGTTCGACATTGCGTCGAAAGCGTTCGTCAGCCGGGCGCTGGACGAAGATCATGTTGATATTTGTGACGGCAAGATGCGCGCTCGGCTCTTCCCGCACTTGAAATACGCCGCGCGGCGCAAGGCGGTTGAAAACGATCTCCAGTCCATTGCCAATACCTTGCCGAACTATTTGCTGCCCTGGGCAGAGTGGATCGATGCGCAACTGCTGGTGAGTGTCGAACATGACGGAGAAGACGGCGTCGTTCTGCGCCTCGCCGACCGCAACGATGCCCACCGCTACACGCTGCTCTATCTGGCTTCCGCCAACGGTCCCGTAACGAAGATCGAATATTTCGACCGCCGCGTCGAAATGGACAAACCGGTTTCGGTCAAGACGCACACCGTCTTCGCTGAGGATGTCAAGGAGTTCGGCGACATGAAAGTCGCTACCGCGTATCGCGACGTGTGGCACGGCGATAAGGATACAGTTCAGAAGATCACGCGCATGAGCGACATCAAAGTGAACTTCAAGCCTGAATCCGATTTGTTCAAACTTGAAATTCCAGCGGATTGGGCGGTGCGCGACCTGGACGCTCAACCCGAGAATTCCGACAAGCATCCGCTCAGCCAGCCTGTCAATCCGTCGCCGAATTTCGGACCGCAGCGCAGGTAGCCAAATCGGAAGTTCCAAGGGAAACTGACATGAAAAAGCGAACGTGCCAGATTGGTATTCTGCTCCTCTTGAGTTTTGCGCTCACGTATCCCGCGCGCGCGGAGACAATGGTTGAGGCCCAGAAGAAACTGGCCGATGAAAATACCGACGCGAATACGCTTTTTTCGCTGTCGTTTTATTTCGAGCAGTCCGGTCGTCCGTTCTCAGCGTTGAAGGCGATCGAGCGCGCGATTCAGAAAGATCCGAAAGTACCCGGTTACGCGGCACGACAGGGACAATTGCTGCTGTCGCGCAAACGCACGCGCGATGCCGCGGCGGCCTACGGCCGGGCCGCGGACATGGATCCGGCTACAAAATCGTTTCGCGCCACGCAGGCGCGCGCGTACGTCAGTTGTTCAATGACCAAAGAAGCGGCTGCGACCTGGGAAAAATTGCTCGCGCTGGCGACCGACCGCCAGGAAATACTCGATGCCGCACGCAACACTTCAAATCTGCACCAACAGCTCAACGACTTTGCCGCCGCGGAGAAAAGCTGGCGCAGCGCATGGGAGAAGTTAACAACTTGGAACGACCGCACGTCCGCGGGCACGCAACTAGCCTTACTGTTTGCGCGCGAACGCGCTGATGAACGCACTGTCGAGTTCTATGACGCATGGCAGAAGTCGGAGCCCGACTGGCAGCATCGCGCTGTGCTCGGACAAGCAATGGTGGAAGCTGCGCGCCGCGGAATTCCGGCTGAATCGAGCGCTCGCGTCCGAGGCGCGTGGAGTGTGCTGCTGGAAAGCGCGACGGACCCGCATGGAAAACAATGGGCTGCTGCGGAGCTGGGCGAACTGCTGCTCGACGAAAATCAAACGGGCGAGGCTTTGAAAACCGTCACGCCGCTGATCTTCGGGCCGCCGGGCGTCGATCTTCGCCTCGCGCGCGTGGCCTCATCGGCCTACGCGCTTCAAAACGACGTCGCGGCTCAGGAGAAAATCTGGCGCGACATCCTCGCCGCCAAGCCGGGCTTCAATGAGCAGAACGAAGCAATTCGGCAAATTGCCGGCATCATTAAGAATACCGGCGCGATCGTGGCGTTGCGCCGGGAAAGCGCAGCCGCTTTCCCCGATGAGGTTTATGCACAGAAGGAATTCGCGCAAGCGCTAGTGCTCGATAAGCAGTTCGATACCGCCATTGATGTTTATTCAAAACTTTTCACAAAGGCAAAGGCCCGAACGGAGAATTTTAATTCTATAGATGCGGAACTCTGTGATTCTCTGGTAAATGCTTGCGCGCAGTCCGGCGATCTATCGCGGTTGGCCAAGTTCATTGGCACTGAATTTCAAGGCGCTGATGCGGGTCGCGTGCGCAATTGGGTGTATGCGGTCGCGAATCAACTCGGCGAAGCCGCGGCCATCAAGCTCTCCGGAATGTTGAGCGAACAAGGGACTCTGGGCAGCGCGCGTGTCGGCGCGGCGCTGTATCTGTCGGCGGAGGACCCTGATCGCGCCAAGTTGCTCTTCGAAGCGTTGGGCCGCGACGAGCATCTTTCTGACGACGAACGGCGCCTTGCGCTCCAACAGATCGTGGGCAGAGGCACACTGACAAATGCCGAACATATCGATACCCTTCGGCGGCTGTTGAGCCTGCATGGGGACTTCTGGTCGCGCTGGCAATATTATCAGCAGCTCGCGAGTTTACTCGGCGCTGAAGGGCAATTCGCTGGCGGCATTGAGCTCATTCGTGAAGCAAGCAAGGAACGGGACAATAATGGAAATCAGAGTCCCGCTCCAAATGCGCTGCGTTCGCTGGGCAACAGTGTCTGGCGCGGCCCGGGAGTTGGAGCGGGGCTACGGAGCAGCGAAGGACTGCTCGCCGCGCAAAGCGCCACGGCAAAACTGTACCAGGAAATCTCCGGGGATCCGGCGTTTCAAAACTGTTTCGACGATTTGTGCCGCAACCTTGCGGAAGTCCAGGCGCAGCGCGGCGACATCCCGGGCGCAATTTCATTTCTGCACAAGCTCTGCGCCTTACGCGATGAGCCGCAATTGCGGCTGGCCGCCATTGATCTCTTCGCGCGGCGCAACGACCGCGATGCGCTCTGGAACGAGTACCTCAGTTATGTTGATGCCGTCGCCCATTCACATGCGGAGGCGCTGCGCAATAATCACGCGCAACATTTCCTTCCCAATCTCGACGGGCGGCTGATTCAATATGTGGCGAATACGAAAAAGGAATTATCGCTGTACGATCACTTCGACACAGGTTTGAAGTCGCCCGACCGCGAATCATTCGCCGACGCGCTGCTCTCCTATCAGCGCATAATCAATAAACCGGCGGAGTTGATCCAGACGCTCGCACGCTTGAAAATTATCGGCATCTCCGGTCCGTTCTATACCGCACAGCGGGAATGGGCGGAAGCGGCCGTCAAGCTGGACAATGCCGGAAGCCGCGCGGATGCGCAGCGCCGGGAGCAATTGCTGAAGGAACTCGAAAATTGGAAGACGGCGCTGGCTGCTAATCCCGAAGACTATCAGGCGGCACTGAATGTTTACAAAACGTTTCAGCAGCTTGGACGACAGGGCGAGGGCCGTTCCTTTCTGGATCAGGAATTGCAGATCGCGCCCGGCGATCCGCTGGTTCTTGAACTGCACGCGCGCGAATTGATGCTCGAAAAGTCCTACGGCGACGCCGCGAAGGAACTGATGCGTGCTGCCGAATCCACCGGAAGCCTGGATGGAGTCGAGGCGATGCTCGAAGCGGCGTACGAACTAGCCGGACATCATGCCGAAGCGATCGCGCTCTCGCTCGACGCGCTCGAGCAAGGGCACAACAACGGCCAGGGCATTCGCAATATTCAGGAAATTCAGGACCTGGCGCATCGGTCGAACGGCATGGAAAACTTGAAGACACAGTTGAACAAACGGCTACAGGCGATTGCGGAGCAAAAGCGCGTCGTTCCGGAAGGGGTGGCGGAACTTGCGTTGAACGTGGGCTGGGACACGAAGGACGAGGAACTCAGCCGGCGGGCGATCGACGGCCTGCTGGCGCTGGCGTGGCAGCCTGGCGGCCAGTCTCAAAATTTGTGGAAGTGGCAGCAGCTTGAGCAGCAGGCAAACGCTCGCCGGCGAACGGGTGATGCGATCCGCCTATCGCAGGCGATTCTGACGTCGCAACTCGGTTGGGGGCAGCGTCCGAATGCGGAGGAGTATCGGAAACTCGCCGCGTTTATGGTGCAAGGCAACCGCGCGAACGACGCCGCGGAACTCATGATCGGCGGAATGATAGCTGCGCTGCGTCCGCCTCGAAACGCGACGGTACAGTTGCCTTGGGACCAGACTGGACAGATGCGCTGGGATCGTCCGGAAATGCAAAGCCGCGGACATCATGCGGATCGTAAAAAGATTTTCACTTCACCCGAGATAAATGGAGCGGACAGCATCCGCCGCGAATGGGTCTCCGCCATTCTGACGCTCGCCGCAAGCGAACAGGACAGCGGAGCCGACACGTTTCGAAAAGCCTGCGGCGAGCGTTTCGATGGTTTAGTCGACGATGAATTAAAAAATCCTTCCCGGAACGCTTTGTCGCATCCGCACATTGCAATTCCGCTTGGTTTGCGTGAACGCGTGGAGGCGGCGTATCACGCGCAGCTCGAAAGTCCGGCGGCTACGGCCGATGATTGGTTGGGTCTGGCAAACTGGCGGATGGAGATAGCCAATCTGGAGACCGATTCCCGCTCGGCGCGGACGGTGCGACTGGAGGAAATTACAGCGGCATCCGCGGCTGCCATACAGAAAGCAGAAGTCGGCGAACGAGCTCGAGTCTTCATGGCCGTCGCGTCCTTGTACAACGAACAGGCGCATCGCGCCGAGGATCAGCGCGTGCCCGGATTCACAATTGAGCTGGCGCTGAATGCATGGGATGCAGCGGCTGCTGCCGATCCATTGCGCAATGGGCTGGAGGCGCTTCAACCGGCGTTGCAACTGGCGCAAGCGGCAAAGCTCCACCCACAATTCCTGGTCTATGCGCGAAAGTTGCACGGATTTTTTCCTGATTCATTTGCCGATGCGAGCATGCTCGCCTCCGCGCTGCTCTTGAATAAAAATTCAGCGGAAGCGGTCGCGGCGCTCAAGCCATTCCTGGAAGCGCACCCGAATGTGGCGCAGTACACCGAGACGGGGCGGCTTTTTTTGAAAGACGGCGCGGAACTTTCCGATGCAGCGCAGGACGCCGCGGCGTATTTCTCAAGAGCAATCGAATTGCAACGCGCCGAGACTGGAACGCCGCTCGATAGTCAAGGCAAGGCATTGCCGGACAGCGTAGTGGGCGAACTTCAGGCGCAATTGAGCGTCGCGCTCGCGTCCTGTGGTAAATTCGATGGGGCGTTAACGGCACTATCAGACGCCTCGGGGAATGGATCGAGCACAGTTTATAACCACGAGCGAATTGTGGCGCTCGCTGGCGCGTTTCAGCGCGCAAGCCGAATTCCGGATCTGACCGCGGCGCTGGAAGCGAAAGTGCGCTCACAGCCGCACAATGTGGAATTGCGGTTGGCTTTGGCAGATATCTACGAAACGAGCGGTGATGCCGCCGGCGCGGTTGATACGCTGAGCGCCGCGAAGGCTATTCGCGCCGATTTGACAACAGTCAAGCGTCTGATCGCGACGCTGCGGAAGCTCGGAGAGAATGACGCTGCACTTGCCGAATGCAAACTCTGGGCGGCGAACTTTCCCTCCGATGCGGAGGCGCATGAGACGATGGCCGCCATCTATAAGGACCTGCATAATGCCCCTGCAGAAGTGCAGGCGCTGACGATGCTGGTCGAGAGCGCGCCGCGTGAAGCCGCGCAGTGCCGCGCGGTTGCGGTAATGCTGGCGGAACGCCACGATTATAGTCGCGCGCGCACGCTGCTCGAACGCGCGATGGAATTGCGCGCCGAAGAACCGTATCGCGTGATCGATCTGGCGGAGGTCTGCTTTCTGGCGCAGGACTACACCCGCGCCGAACAACTTTGCACCGACGCGCTGGGGCGCGACTGGAGCAAAGGATTGAGCCCGGAGTTGGTGGCGCGCATGCCGCGGTGGAAGGGCACATTTGAAGACCGCGCGCATTCGCTGCTCGCCGACATTTACGCGGCGACGCAGCAGCCGGAGAAGCTCTCCCGCGAACGACTGCTGTTGCCCCAGAATTACAAGCGTCCGTCATTGGATAAGGCACTCCCGAATTCCACGACTGCGGTGCGGCGATTGTAATAGGCGTACCAAGGCAGTATGCGGCGCTACGGGCGGCAGCGTACTTGCGGCACACCGGCGCGGCATTTACATTCGTTCTCCCAGATTTGTTCCTTTCACGTGGAGAACATCCAGCTCATGCTCGGTTGGGGAACCCTTTCAAATAGAACCACGGCACGCTGCGCCCTCGCGCTTGCCGCGGCATTCCTTCAGATCAACTGCATGTGCGCGGATACTGCCGCGCCTTCCGCGTCACTGACCAGCGCTCCAAATGTGAATAACAATAACGCGGGCAGTTACGTTTCATCGCCGTATCTTTTCACGATCACGTATTCCGACGATGTCGCGATCGACGCCACGACGCTCGGCGACAGCAATGTCCTCGTTTCTGGAGTAAAAGGATTCACGCAACTGGCGACGTTCGTCTCGGCAACGCCGGCGGGGAACGGCACGCCGATCATTGCGACGTACCAGTTTTCGCCACCCGGCGGCGTCACGAATTTTGGCAATGATGACGCGTACACCATTTCCATGCAGCCGACTCAGGTGAAAGATACGTCCGCTCATCCGGTGCCCACGGGAAAACTCGGCAACTTCATCATCAGCATTCTCACCATCACCAGCACGCCATACGCGGCCTCGAATCCGGCGGCAATCGGACAATCGATTCAATTTACCGGCGCCGCTGCGGGTAATGGTGCGCTCACGTACACGTGGGATTTTAAAGATGGCATCACCGCGATCGGGTCGCCGAACGCAACCGGGACGGCCAACGTGATTAGCCACGTCTACCAGGTGAGCGGCACATTTCCCGTGGAATTGACCGTGACCGATGCATTCGGACAGTCCGTGAGCGCGAGCGTGGATCTCACAATCACGTCCGGACCGAGTGGAAATCCGCCGCCCTCGCCAGGCAATCCCGGAATAGCCCCGGTGGGCGCGGAGGATCCGGACGCAGATGCCGACGGCGACGGCTTCACCAATGGCGTGGAAGTGGCACTGGGCAGCGATCCTCTCAATCCCGCGTCGACGCCGTTTGCGTTGCGCGCAAATCCGCTTCCGAACGGCAAGTTTAAAGTCGAGCACCTGATTACCAACCTGGTCTTTTCAAGCGACTCCAGCGACCAGATTTATCTTACCGGCGACATTCAACGCGTTGGACCGTTTGTGAACGAGCAGACGACGGTGATCGTGGACATCGGTCATGTGGTTCGCGCGTTTAAACTGGATTCGGGCGGCGCGTCGGCGAATTCAATTTTCAGCAACGGGCAGGCGAATTCGATTAACGATTCATTTTCAATCCGGCGTGTTAAAAAGAATGTGCTCTTCACGCTGCATCTGCGCGGAAATTTTCAGTCGGCGTTCGCCAACGAACCCTCGCCTGACCAGAATCTCACAATGGACCAGGGTAGCGGCCACGTGCGAAATGTCCGCGCCACTATCTACATCAACAACTTTATCTTCCAGAACACCTTTAAAGGCCGCTATTTTGTGAACGGCGTACAAGCAAAGTTTGGGCGATAAACCGTATCAATGGACGGCCGGTGATATGCATCTATTCTGACTGGTCGCGAAATTGCTTACCTTTGGCTGGCTTATCCGTGACCCGCGCGACCCCGGCGGGTTGTGGTAACAGCGTATCGCGCCGCGCACGTTTCGTGCTGCAGAATCCCTGAGGCTTATTCGTGCAAGTCCTTCTGAACAGACTACTGTTGTGGCTGATCGTGCTCGCGCCACTGGTGTCCATGCTGGCCGTTGCGGCGGCGTTAAATTGGAATGGCACCGGGAGAAAATATCGAAAAAAGATCGTTCTCGCGGCGGCAATCGGTCTGGCTCTGCTAAGCGCCGCGTTTGTGCGAATGTCCCTCCTGAATCAGGATGCGTATGTCCATTTTCAAAATCCATGGTTGCTGCTGGCGGCGATTCCTGTGCTGGGATTTCTGCTTCGCATGCAGTTTCATTCCTTGTCGGGAATTTCGCGCGGACGGCAATGGGCGGCGTACATGCTGCGCGCGAGCATTTTCAATTTAATCCTGCTCGCGCTGGCCGGACTGCAGATGGTGAGAGAACGCGACGACTTGAGCGTCCTGTTTGCGCTCGATTGTTCGAAGAGCGTGCCGGAGAGCGAGCGCCAGCGCGCCATCGAATTCATACGCCGCACCCTGCCTGAGAAACCAGCAAAGGATGAGGCCGGATTGCTCGTGTTTGGCGGCAATGCGCTTCTTGAGTCTCCACTCAGCCCTCTGTTCTCGCCGCCTGACGCACGAAATTTCAAATCGGTCGTGCGGTCCGACGCCACTGACATCGCCCAGGCGCTGCGCATGGCGGAAGCGCATCTGAGTTCAAACTCGCGCCGCCGCATCGTTCTTTTCACCGACGGCGGGCAGACCACCGGCGACGCCACGGACGCGCTGAAGCGCGTGACGAGTAGCGGCACGGACGTGTGGATCGCACCGCTGGCGCAGAGCAATGGCGCGGAGATGCTGGTCGACAAAATCGTGGTGCCCAATGAACTTTTGTGGGAGCAACCGTTCGACGCGCATGTGTTTGTGTATTCGAACGTTTCCGCCCAGGCACGCGTCCATTTGTACCTCGACGACAAACCTGGCGACGACGAGCCCCCGTCGCGTACTCAGCGCGTCGATCTGCTGCCGGGAAAAAATCGAGTCACGTTTCCGGCGTTGCATCTGCATTCCGGCGGCGCAAAGCAGATTCGCGCGGTGCTCGAACCCTTTCGCGCGATCGACGACACGCTTTCGGAGAACAACGAAGCGTACGCCTTCACGGATGTTCAGACCGACAATCGCGTACTGGTGCTGACTGGCGAAGAAACCGAGGTGAAATACCTGCTCTCGGCTCTGGAAGATCAGAAGATGACCGTGGAGGTCTGCAGCGGCGCGAAACTGCCCGAGAATCCGGAAGCGTACCGCGCGTACGACTGCATTGTTCTCGCCAATCTTCCGCGTGGGATGTTGAGCGAGCAGCAGATGGAGTCGATCAACAGTTGTGTTGAAGACCAGGGCGCCGGATTAGTGATGATTGGCGGGGACCAGAGTTTCGGGGCGGGCGGTTATCTCGGAACGCCGGTGGAGAAGGCGCTGCCGGTCAACATGGATCTGCTGAATGGACGCGCGCTGCCCAATTGCGCTCTGGTGATTGTAATCGACAATTCCGGATCGATGGGCGAATACGCGGGCGCATCGACCAAACAGGAGTTGGCCGCGAAAGCCGCGGCCGCAGCGATTGTGCCGCTGACTCCCAAGGACTACGTCGGCGTGGTGTCCTTCGATGAAGAAGCGCATGTGGTGGCCGATTTGAGCGCCAATACCAGTTCCGAGCAGTGCCGCCGCAAAATTCGATCGATCGAGCCGGGCGGCGGTACCAACATTTATTCGGGGCTGAACAAAGCCGTCGAAATGTTCGAAAATCTTCCGGCCGATGCCGCCGCGTTGCGCCACGTCATTCTGCTCACCGACGGCGAGGGCAGCGGCGGAGATGTCGAAGCGCTTGCGCGAAAACTGGCGGCAAGGCATGTGACGCTGACGACGATTGGCGTGGGCAATGACGCCGACGGCCGGCTGCTGGAACGTCTCGCGAAGGCGGGCGGCGGGCGGTATTTGCCTGTAAGCGATCCGCGCAAACTGCCGCAGGTGATGCTGAAAGAAACGGCAATTCTGCGCAACAATCTCATTCACTCCGACGAACGCGGAATTCCGGTGCATGTCGGTGTGGCCGGTCCCACGCTCAAAGATTTCACCGAACACATTCCGGATGTACGGGCATTTGTGCTTACTGCGCCGAAACCACTGTCGGAAATTCAACTCTACGCCACGGTCAACGGCGAGAAGTATCCGATTCTGTCGAGCTGGCAGCACGGGTTGGGAAAAGCCGTCGCATTCACCAGCGACGCCGGCGCGCGCTGGGCGCCGCAATGGACCGAATGGGGCGCGTACAAAAAATTCTGGGTCAACACGCTGCTGTGGGCCAGCCGTCAGCACATGCCGGCGAACATGACGATAACCACACGGCTCGATGGGAATATCGCACATGTCGTCGTGGAGAGCATCGACGCCAAAGGCAACTACGCGTCATTTGAAAAATTGAGGGGGAACGTCACCGCTCCCGCGACGCGAAGCGGCGACGACGCCGGCGCCCGCGATTTGAGTTTTGAATTGACGGCACCCGGACGCTACGAGGCTACGTTCACGGCCGACAAGCCCGGATCGTACGCGGTGACGGTCGTGGATATGTCCGATGTGAAGCGCCCGCGCGCGGCGGTGACTGGACTGTCGCGAAGTTACAGCGCTGAATTCGCGATGCAGGAAGGCGGCGAACGGCTGCTGAACCAACTTGGCGACATCGCCACTGGCAAAAACACGGTATCGCGGCTGAAGAACATCGCAAAACTGCATCCCCGGGAGTGCGGACTGTTCAATCACGATCTTCCGCCCGCGCGCGAAGCGAGCGATCTGTTCTGGCCGCTGTTGACGATCGCGCTGTGTCTTTTCCCGCTCGATGTCGCGATCCGGCGGCTGGCGTTGGATCCGGAGCAGGCGTTTGTATACACAACGGGAAAAATGAAGCCGTTGATCCATACCATCCGTTCCTCGTTTCCTGTGGCCGAACCCGCTCGGCCCATGCAGGAACGTTACGAACAAGCCGGCTCGACTTCCGCGGCGCAGAATTTCAGTGTGAATCCGGACGCAGAAAATCTTCGGCCATTCGTTGGTGGGACGAAGATCACTACACCGGATGAACACGCCAGCGAATACACGCGCTCACTGCTCGATGCGAAGAAGCGCGCGAAGAAAAAGTAGCCTTCATACCGGACTATTCCGGAAGGTCTGGCGCGCCTGATCGCGATAAAGCCGCGGGCTGACGCTGCAACGCTGTTTGAATAAGCGGCTAAAATGAAACACATCGCGGTGGCCAACACGTCCGGCAATTTCCTTGATCGATTGTTCCGTCTCAATCAGCAATTGTTGCGCGGATTGGATACGCAGACGCTGGATATAAAATTGCGGCGCGACTCCGGTCATTTTTTTGAACACCGCATGGAATCGGGATTCCGACAGATGCATGACCTTTGCCAGTTCGGCCAGCGAGATGTGTTCCGAGAGCGGTTCCGAATTAACGTGAGCGCGGGCATCAGCCGCTGCAGAGCATCGAACGCGTTGGCGCTTGCGGATGAATCGCGTGACGCAGCGATCAGTGTTTCGAGCAACTGAAAGCCGAGCGTTTTGCGGATAATGCGTTGCCGCACGTTCAAGTCGGGTCCGTTGCTCAGCGCCGCGAGTTTCGAATTCAAAGTTCCCAACCGGGCTGCCGACTTTCCGCTGAGATGATAGGGCACATCGAAAAGCGTGAGCACGTCGATGCCGCCGAACATCAGAAAGTTCATATGCGAGAAGCGGCTGATTCCTTTTGCCTCGCCGACCAGACAAACGTGATGACGTACGTTCTGTGGAACAAAGAGCGCATCACCCTTTGGAATGCGCACGCGGCGGCCGGCGGTTTCAACCAAGGCCGGATAATCCACCTGCGCGGAAACCGCGAACGGCAGCAGCCGCCATCCCATTGAATGCGGCGGATGAACCATCACCACGCCGCCACTGTGGTATTCAAAATTCAAAGTACGTTCCAGATCGTTCAGCATCCTTACGCTTCCTAAAATCCATAGGCAACGCGTACAGTGGATTCCGACATGTACACAGTAATCGGCGCTATAGCTGAATCAAATTGAATGGAGTAATTATACACCGGTACGAATAAGCACACTTCTTGTGGGGGTAGAGACCTGATGAAAACCGCAGCGCATGTTCAGGACTTGCGCGAACTTGGATATTGCACGCTCGAGTCCCTGTTCACGAGCGTTGAATGCCAGGAAATGCGCGATCGACTGGGTGCCTTCTGGCGCGCCAATGGCTCGCCAGTGCTCAAGGAATTCGGCATGGGCATACACCCGTTGATTCCACGAATTTCGGAACTTAAACGCTTTCTCCTCCACCCCGCCATCATGGAAGTGCTCGCTGATGCCTTTGGTGAGGAAGCACGGTTGATGCACGGCGGCGCTCGTTTATCGGACCAGAATTCTTCGCCGGCCATCGGCTGGCATCATCACTACGCGTGGGACGAGTCGCACATCCCGGAGCGTACGCGCTGTGAACGCCTTCTGGCTGGAATTTACGTGGACGGCTCAAATGACCAATCTGGACCGATTACCGGGTTACCTCGCCGCTACAACGAACCCATCGGACCCATGCCGGGCGAAGTCGATGCGCGTGAAGTCGCAGTCGATGTGCCCGCCGGATCGGTCGTAATTTTCGACACTGCGCTCTGGCATCGCGCCAAACGCGGCAGCGCACCGGCGGTTCGACATCTTTTTGGGGCGCATTACATGCCGATGAGCGATATGCGCGCGCATCCGGAGGATAATGACGTCGCAACAATCTCTTAGGCAAATGTCTGCTCCGTTGTGGCGCGGTACTGCCGCGGGCTGATGCCGCACTTCTTTTTGAAGATCCTGCTGAAAAAAAGCGCGTCCGGTTGGCCAACGCTTGCGGCAACGTCGGCAATCGAGAGATCAGTGCGAATCAGCAGCTCTTGAGCTTTGCGGATGCGCAACTGCACGATGTACTGCTGCGGCGACGTGCCCGTTCCGTTGCGGAAGACCACATGAAAGCGGGGCACCGACAGATGCGCGCGGCGCGCCAGGTCTTCCACGCGAATTTTCTTGCCGATATTCTGATGAATGTGCGTCAACACCGGCAGCAATCGCTGCGGATCGTGCACGATTGAATTGACTGCGTTCCAGCGCGAGGCGGAGGCGACAACCTCGAGCAGTGAAAAGCCCAGCACTTTCCGCCGCGCGATCTGCTTCATCGCCGGCAGCGGTTCCTGCGCCAATTCCGCCAGCTCGGTGTTGATTTCGGCGACGCGCGTCGCGGCCACGCCGTAGAGCATCAGTGGCGTTTCCAGCATCGTAAAAACGTCGATTCCTCCCCAAATCGTATATGTCACGCACGACCAGCGGCTGATGCCGCGTTTCGCCAGCAGCGTGCAGTTGTGGTGAATACCCGGCGCGATACAGATGGATTCCTTGCCTTCACCGAAAAATTTTCCGCGGCCGGCAACCTCGAGCATTCCCTTCGAATCGGTCTTGGCGGTCACCAGGTATGGCAACGTACGCCAGCCGGTCGTGTGCGGCGCGCTCATCTCAGTCACCGCGCCATAGTGGTAGGTAAATTCGAGGGTCTGTTCCATGATCTTGAGCAGCTCGGTATTCATTGTCGCGAATCTAGCTGCACCGCAGTCAATAGGAAAGTCCATATACAAGCTATTCCAGACCATAGCTAATGGGATTTCCGTGCGCTATCTTTAGTCATTGAACTTTCGAAACCAATTGGAGAAGACGAATCCATGAGCACTCCCGGTACGCTCGAACCTGTCGCAGCCACTCAAAGCGCGCGGCATCCGTACGCGTTGAATGCGGCGCAGTTGGCGGCACTCAAGGAGAATGGCTACCTCCATCTTCACGGCGTTCTCGAAGCGCGGGAGCTTGAGGCTGTTCGCGCCGCCGAGACGCGTGTCACCGCGCCTGCGGTCGTGCTCCCGTTGAAAAGTCCCGACTACAAATACCACCGCGATCCGCAGAGCGGGCGCCCGGTGCTGTTCCGCGTTGAACACCTGCAGTCGAAGGACCCGGCGTTCATGAAACTGCACGGCAATCCGCGGATTCTGGCGGCGATGCAATCCATCTTCGGACCGGATTTTCTGCCGTGCAGCTTCAACATGGTTTTCAAAGCGCCGGGATATGGACCGAGTGTGCCGTGGCACCGCGATCCCGCGTATTGCCGCATCGATCACGGAATTAACGCCGGAATTTATCTCGACGATGCGAACGAGGATAATGGCATGCTGTACGTCGTGCCGGGCAGCCACGCACGCGCGGAGTTCGAACTGCAGGAGGCGATCGACGCAAACGGATTCCATCTGCCCGGAGCCATTCCGGTGCCCACGAAGGCCGGCGACATCGTCATTCACAGCGAAAACGTTCTCCACGGTTCGCAAACCGTTCGAAGCCAGCGCGAGCGCCGGGTCATCTATTACGGCGCGCGCTCAATCCGCGAGCAACTTTCGCGCGGCCTGGATACGAATTGGGCTCGGAGCGTCGGCCGCATCGCGAAATACACCACGCGGTTGCGTTCCCGCAGCCCCGAGTTTGCGCACGAAATTGCATTTAACTGGCATCCCGACCGCGAAGACTGCCGGGTTGAGATTGGCGAAAATGAATATGTAGAATTCAGATTGATGGAATAACGAGCCCGGCCGCCGGATCGCCACTCGAATCTGTCCGCTCTGGGCATATCATGAGTGTGTTCAACTCATGCTCAGAAAAGGACTTCATCAATGGCGGAAGTTACAGAAGCTCAGGTATTGCAGGCGCTGCGCAAGGTCAATGATCCAGACCTCCACAAGGACATTGTTACGCTGGGGTTTGTCAAACAGATCAAGATCTGTGACGGCAATATCAAATTCGATGTGGAACTGACCACGCCCGCGTGTCCGGTCAAGGACCTGCTCAAGCAGCAGGCTCATGATGTCGTCGCTGAAATTCCCGGCGTCACGGCCGTGAACGTGAACATGACCGCGCAGACGCTCGGGCGTTCCGCTCCAGCCAGCGACATGCTAAAGGGCGTCAAAAACATTATCGCCATTGCGTCCGGAAAGGGCGGAGTCGGAAAATCGACCGCGACAACCAATCTCGCTTTAGCGCTGGCGGCGACTGGGGCAAAGGTCGGCATTCTCGATGCGGACATCTATGGACCGAGTATTCCCGGCATGCTGGGAACGAAAGACAAGCCACAAGCCACGGCCGAAGGCCGCGCGGTTCCTCCGGAAGCGTATGGCATCAAAATCATGTCAGTCGGAATGCTGATCGGCGAAGACGCGCCGGCGATCTGGCGCGGTCCGATCGCCAGCCGCATGCTGCAGCAGTTCCTGGGTGCGGTTGAGTGGGGCAATCTTGATTACCTGCTGATGGATCTTCCGCCCGGTACCGGTGACGTGCAGTTGACGCTCGCTCAGTCGGCGCCGATCAATGGCGCGGTAATCGTGACCACGCCGCAGGACGTCGCGTTGAAGATTGCGCGCCGCGGGCTGCGCATGTTCCAGACGGTGAATGTGCCAATCCTGGGCATCATTGAAAACATGGCCGGCTTCGTCTGTTCGAATTGCAATACGGTTCATAATATTTTCAGCACCGGCGGCGGCGAACGCACGGCGAAAGACATGGCGGTCCCATTCCTAGGCTCCATTCCGCTCGATCCGCGCATGGTTGAAGCCGGTGACATCGGCAAGCCGCTGGTGATGCTCGACAAAAACAGTGCCGGCGCGAAAGCCTTCGAGATTGTCGCGCGCAATTTGGCGGCGCAAGTCTCGATCACCAACATGCGCGAAAGCGAGATCAAGAATCGTCCTAAAGAAGTGCAGCTCGACAAAGTGCCGCCCAAAATTGTATGGGATGACGGCACGGTGATGATGTACGACTGGCGCAAGCTGCGCCTGGCCTGCCCGTGCGCCGCCTGTAAGAACGAGATGACCGGCGAACAGATCCTACAGGACAAGGACGTCCCGCAGGACGTGAAACTCGTTGAGGCCAGACCCGTGGGCCGATACGGACTGAACTTGATCTTCAGCGACGGGCACTCCTCAGGCATCTACGTCAACGATACGTTGCGGGCGATGGGTAAACTCATCTAGTTAATCTATCAGAGTCGACTAAAGCGTTATGGCGAACCATTGGGTTCGCCTTTTTTTGAGCTGAAGCAACACAAAACATATGTGTGCGAGTCCATTCTCAATACGTAGCGACCCGCTGCCGCACGTGTGATCGATTTCATGGGTTATCTAACGATTCAGCGGATCGTCTTTCAAAGACCACATGTTCAGAAATTCCCTAACGCTACAGTGTGCACGGAGAGACTCCGGGCAAATCAAGAAATTTTTGCAGGATTGTTGTCCTAACGCGGAATTCCAATTGTCTGCGGTGACATCGAAAGCATAACAATTGCCGTGTATCTCAAACTCTTGAGGAGGGGCTTCGATGAAATCAGGTCTACGTCTCACACTGCTGTGTGCGGTTCTGGCCAGTGTGATGTTCATCACCACGGGTGCCGGAAGACATGAGGCTATTCGCAATACGAGGGCTGATCACCGCGACGCGCCGACGGTCATTATCGATCCGGCGGCTGACATCAACGATGTGTATGCCTTCGTCAATCCAAACACCCAGAATGTCGTGCTGGCCATGACGGTCAATCCGTTTCAAGCGCCGGGCAATCCGCAGTATTTTTCGCCGGAGGTCCTGTATCAGTTCAAGATCGACAATGACGGTGACTTTAAAGAAGATCTGGTAATCCAGGCCACTTTCGACAAGGCCACGGCCGACCAGAAATTTACGCTCGTCGGACCCGTGAAGCCGAAGAAGCAGGGCATCGTTAACCAGCTCGTAAAAGTAAAGACCGGCGAAACAGACGTGGTGACCGGTCCGGCCAACGCCACCGTGGTTACCGGCAGCAATTTGAAAGTGTTCGCGGGATTAATCGACGATCCGTTCTTTTTCGATCTGGTTCTTGTTGAACGGCTGGTTGGCATTCTTCCCGGCGGACCGGTGACGCGCGCGCCGGGCGTCGATTACTTTGCTGGCTTCAATGTCTCCGTGATTGCCGTCGAAGTTCCCGCCGCAATGCTCAAAGGCAGCAAGGGCAACAGCATTCACGTTTGGGGCACCACCAGCCGCTCTTCGGCGACGAAACGCAGCGATAAAGCGGATGACAAGGATGCGCCCTCGTTCGTGCAGATTGAACGCATGGGTTTGCCCGCCATCAACACCGTGTTGATACGTTCCGGCGACACTGCGGCCGCCAAGGGAGCTCTAAAGGATTCGTTTAACCGCGGCGAGCCGTCGACGGACGTGAAGGACTTCAAGGCCGAAGTGACGAAGCAGGCGCTGCTGCTGAACAACGATCAGACTTACACCGACACCATCGTCGGCGTGCTGCTGCCGGATGTGCTGACGCTGGACGTTACCAGCACCAGCGGATTCCTGAATGGCCGCCGCCCGCAGGACGACGTAATCGACGCGGAGCTCAACGTTCTGACCCATGGCGCCGTCACCAGCGATGGAGTGAACGCCAACGACAAACCGTTCCTGACCGACTTCCCGTTCTTCGCGCCGCCTCACACGGCCTCAGAAACGGTTCCGGTCCGTGAATAAGGCCACGCTGAACATGCAACTATTAGCACTGCGCACAGGTATCGCGGCGGTGCTCGTCTTCCTGACGAGCGCCGCCGCCGGTGCGGTCGAAGAACCGGACAGCACGCAGGCCGATTATGAAATTAGAATGTGGGAAGCGCGCCTTAAGCGCGATCCCGAAGATGGAGTTTCGCCGTGCAACCTGGGCGTCGCATATCTGCAGAAGGCGCGTGAGTCCGGCGATTTCAGCTACTACAGGAAGGCTGAAGACGCCTTCAAAACGTCACTCAAAATAACGCCGGGATTTCGACAGGCGGAAATTTCGCTGGCGATCGCGCTCAATTCACAGCACCGGTTCAAGGAAGCCATCCCGCTCGCACAAAAGGCGTACGGGACATTGGCGGACGCGGGCGCGGCAGGTGTGCTCGGCGATGCACTTCTTGAAACCGGGCAGGCAGATGAAGCACGAAAACTCTATGAAAAATTAATCGAGCTCGCGCCCGTGCCGTTTGGATACACGCGCGTGGCCAATCTTCAGCAGTTGACCGGCGACAATGCCGGCGCGATCAAAAATCTGAATGCGGCGATCGAATCTGCGTCCACGGGCGTGCCGGTAGAGACCCTCGCCTGGTGCCACGTCCAAATCGGCGGCATCTACTTTTCTCAGGGGGAATTCGACAAGGCTCAGTCGCAGTATGATGCGGCGCTCAAAATCATGCCCGGTTACCACCAGGCCCTCGATCATCTGGCCGAACTTCTCGCCGCACGCGGCGAGTATGATGCGGCCGCGGAACTCTATCTCAAGCTCATTGCCCGCACGCCACGACCTGATCTGCAACAGGCGCTCGGCGACATGTATCTCTTTCAAGGCAGGAAAGGCGAGGCTGAAAAGTGGCACGCGGCGGCGCTGAGCGGATATTTAAAAGCCGCGGAAGCAGGCAACTCGCATTTCTATCACCACCTCGCGGGATTTTATTGCGATATCCAGGAGAATCCGGCAGAAGCGCTGAAATGGGCGAAGAAGGATTTTGAACGGCGTCAGAGCGTCTACGCGTACGACACGCTGGCGTGGTCCTACTACAAAAATGGTATGTACACCGAGGCGGTCGACGCGACAACGCACGCGCTGGCGCTGGGCACGAAAGACGCCCATTTGTATTTTCATGCCGGACTGATTTACGCCCGGGCCGGCGATTTCGCCAAGGGTCGCGCCTGCGCGCAGCAAGCGCTGGCGATCAATCCGGCGTTTGAGAAATTCCACGCGCACCGTTGAACGGAATTAGATCTATGCGTTCGACGCTACTACTACTCAGTTCATTCGTATTGGCCATCCTGCTGGTCATGATGGCCCAGACTCCCGCCGGCGCGCATCCAATTTCGCAGGGCGCGTTATCAGTCGCCGTTTTTCCAGATCATCTTGAGGTTGAAGTCCGGGTGGCTTTTGAAGAAATTCTCATCGCATCCACGGGTCAGAAATCCTCCGATGTTCCCGGAACAACGGGCGCCGCGCTTCAAGCTCACGGCACGTACCTGCTGAAACATCTTCATTTTTCAGCCGATGGACGCCCACTTAACGGAGCTCTGATTCACGTCAGCGAACCGGCCGCTGGCGCGGCAAAGGCCGGCGCCGATGACCGCATTGTTTATGTGCTCCGTTACGACATGCCGCAGACGGCGCATGTTGTCCAGATTACCCAGGACGTGCTCAACGAAATCGATTACGCACCGGGAAATCGCTGGGAGGCGACGTATGTGGTCAGCATCGCGCGCGAAAAAGAGGCCACTCATGCGGGACTACTGCTGACCAGCAACCAGCCGGTATCCTTTGATTGTGCCCTGCCCGTCGATAACGCACGTCCGGAAGCCGCCGGCGGATGGAGTACGTTTAAGGCTTTCTGCCATCACGGAATTATGCATATTCTCACCGGCTACGATCATCTGCTCTTCATCACCACGCTGGTGCTGGCCGCGGTGAGCTTCTGGGATCTGTTCAAAGTAGTGGGCACCTTTACTGTTGCGCACGGAATTACGCTGACGCTCTCTGTTTTGAATATCGTTCGATTACCGGAACGAATTGTAGAACCAATGATCGCCGCGAGTATCATCTACGTGGCGATTGAAAATGCATTTTTTCCGCAGCGCAGCCGCAGTTGGACGCGGCTTGCGGCAGCATTCTTTTTTGGATTATTCCACGGACTGGGCTTTGCCGGCGGTCTGCTCGAAGCCATGGAAGGCATGCCCGGCGTGGCCATCGCGGTGGCGCTGATCGGGTTCAGCGTCGGCGTAGAAATTGGACATCAGATCGTGGTCGTACCGCTCTATGGAATTTTACGAACGGTTCGACACGCGCAAAAGGATGAAACTGCGCGCCAGCGTGTCTTCACCCGGATTCGCAAGTTTGCGTCGATGGCCATCACCGCCGCGGGCGTGTTCTACCTGGCCGCCGCGCTGGGATTTTTTGCGCTCGGATAATTGCCGGCTGATCTAGTATTTTTTCTCTTCCGTCGCTGGATTCCCGCCCATCAGCATGCGCTGCCGCGGCGTTGCTTGTTTGAGCACCTCTGGATTGTAGAGGGATTCGTACGCCATCGGCGGATAGCCGAGAGCGCAACCCGGATGTGAATACTCAAGCTGCATGATGTAGCGGCGCTGATCCTTGCTCGTGTTGGAGTACGCGCCGTGCCAGACATCGAAGCGGAAGAGACAGACATCGCCAGCTTTCACCATGGCCGCTTTGGGCGCTTTGCCATTCCAATGCGTTTCGTTATTTGGAGCGCGGCCGGAGAGATGACTGCCGGGCACCAGAATGGTTGGGCCCACTTCGGCTCGCAGGTCGTCGAGATAAAACTGGGCGACGCAATTTGAGATCGGCACGCGCACGCGCGGATCGGCCAGGTATTCTTCGGGCATGCGAACCGGAAGGAAATCGACGTGGACCGGCATCTTGCGTCCGGGCCCGGTAATCCAGATGTTCGCGCCCTTCACGCGACAATTTTTACCGATGACGGCTTCCGCAATATCGAGCAGCCCAGGCCGATCGAGATAACGCAGAAAGAATGGATCTTTGTTGAATTCAACCGTCACCGCTTTGTTGAAGCACCAGCCGATTTTGGTGTGGTCATAGACGGCGTCGTCATCGCCCATCGAATCCATCTTGGCGCGCAATTCCGCGACTTCGCGGGCATCCAGCACGCCAGGAATAATCGCGTAGCCGTCGGTGTACATGCCTTCGATTGCCGGATCGAGTTCGAAATGGGCCGGGTACGGAAGCAACTCAAGCGGACCGTCGTAGACTTTGAAGGTTTCGTTCTTTTGATAATGTCCGTTGTTGAGGGTCTGGGTGAGCGTCGCCATGCAGGGCCTCCTTGCCATCCATGTGGTAAATGGATAATACTCGAGCGGCACCTATGGAAGGAATAGCGTCAGTGAGCATAAACATGTGATTTTTGACAGCACTTCGATTTTCAGAACTGCGCATTTGCTCCGAGGTTACTATCATTTTCCCTGTTAAACGCCCGCCACGCTGCAGGAGCGGTGCTCATCTCAGGACGGGTTAGCTATGTATCCAATCACGACGCGGCATCTCGTCCAGCCTGAACAAAATCAATTCCTCTCATTCATCCGAGCAGAATCCATCGCATTGGGCGTTAATGACGTGCACGCGCCGTACGATTTCAATCCGCACGTCCACCCGCATTATGAAATCATCGTCGTTGACCGCGGAAGATATTCGTGCCATCTCAACGGCGTGCTGCTGAAACTCCAGCCCGGCGATATTCTGGTCGTCAAACCGGGCGACACACACGCGGATCATGTCTGTAAACCGTTGCGCTACTTCGGCGTGGCCTTTCGGCTCTGCCCGGAGCGGGAAGGACAATCACAGAACATATTCATTGCCGGCATCGATCCCTCGCAGCAGCTCTTCCGGGCCGATCGCCGCTTGTTCTGGGGCCTGATCGACCGTTTTCAGAAGGAGGCCGCGCGCAAGGATCATGTTTCGCCGCACATGACCGAAGCGCTGTTGCAGGAGTTCTTCTGGAGCATCGCTTTCCAGCACAGTGGGATCCGAAGCTTGGAATTCACGTGACTTGAAGTCGCGG
>JADMIO011216338.1_pt1 | contig 49555 bp, 34 predicted proteins | sample 8958161 | NCBI WGS metagenome assembly JADMIO01 (sample SAMN16585339, study PRJNA669376) | soil metagenome | isolation source: Crop rotation soil | place: USA: Cullars Rotation, Alabama | collected 2011
CGCGACAACTTGTCCACGTGGAATTCTAAGCTTAGGATCCCAATGTGCTGGAAAGTTTTCAATGCCACAAGTAAACATCCTGAAATCAGGGTTGTGATGAATCCTCAAAATAAATTAGGAGGGTTTTTTATTAAGGTTTGGAGTGATAGTCTCTGAAATAAACACCCTCATTTTTCGTTCTATATTCGTAAATTCGCTGTGAGCCAAACGCTTGGGCATTTTGAAAAAAACACTTTCCATAATCTTCCTGTTTTTTATTGCCAACGGCCTCGCTTTTTCACAGGAATTATCAAATCTGCGACAAAAAAAGATCATTGTTTCCGGTGATACGCTTCAACTCGATTCATTGAGTCTGGTTCCGGGAAGTTTACAGTTATTTTCTGTAAACGGAGAAAAAATTGATTCATCTGCATTCAAAATTGATCCGGCAAGAGGATATATAATAGTTGACCGACAAAAATTACCCGATACATTACAGGTTTCTTACCGCGTTTTTCCTTTTCAACTGAGTAAAGCAGTGCAGCACAAAGATTTTTTAAAAATGAAAAATAATTTGAATAAACCTTACAATCCTTTTCTGGATAATAATAAAAAAGAAGCTGTTGATTTTTTCAAAATGGATGGGCTCACCAAAAACGGAAGTATCTCAAGAGGAATTAGTTTTGGTAACAGCCAGGATGTGGTGGTGAATTCAAATCTTAATTTACAAGTGTCCGGTAAATTGAGCGAGAACATTGACATTGTTTTAGCAGCTACCGATAATAACATTCCAATTCAAGCTGATGGAAACACCCAGCAATTGCAGGAATTTGACAAAGTATTTATTCAACTGAATGATCAAAATTCAAAACTCATAGCAGGCGATTACCAGTTGATAGAGAAGGACGGATACTTCATGAAGTTCAATAAAAAGAACCAGGGATTGAATTTTACCACTAGTTTTTTGACAAGCCCCGAGGTAAAAGGTGTTTCCAAACAGGGTAAGAATAGCATTACCGCCAGCGCTGCAGTTTCACGAGGTAAATTTTCACGCAATGTAATACTGGGAGTGGAAAAAAATCAGGGTCCTTATTTTTTAAAGGGTAGCGAAGGTGAACAATTCATTATTGTTTTGTCGGGCACCGAACGTGTTTATATTGACGGACAGCTTTTAACACGCGGTCAGGATAATGATTATATCATTGATTACAATACTGCGCAAATTACTTTTACTGCAAAACGTCTTATCACAAAGGACAAGCGTATCGAAGTGGAATTTCAATATTCCGATAAAAACTATGCGCGTTCCATGTATCACTTTGGTGATGAATTCACGAAAGGAAACTGGAAATTAAGGTTCAATGCCTATTCTGAGCAGGATAGTAAGAACAAACCTTTACAACAAGATCTATCGGATGCTAAAAAGTTAATATTGGTGAATGCCGGAGATGATCTGAATGCTGCTGTATCTCCCAATGTAGATAGTGTTTCTTTTTCAAGTTCTGAAGTTTTGTATCAAAAGGTTGATACTGTTACAGGATCGGGTACCTATCCTGTTTATGTTTATTCAACGGATACAGCAAAGGCACATTTCAGAGTTGCATTTTCAAAAGTATTAAGCGGCAAAGGAAATTACCGACTGGTGGCATCCAGCGCAAATGGAAAGGTATATCAGTGGGTAGAGCCGGTTGCCGGTATTCCGCAGGGAGATTTTGAGCCGGTGGTTCAGCTCATTTCTCCAAAGAGAAAACAAATGGTAACGGCTGGTGCCGAATATAAATTATCACAATCAGGCTCCGTAAATATTGAAACAGCATATACCAACAATAATATAAATACTTTTTCTGCAAAGGATAAAAGGAATGATGAAGGGTATGGCTTAAAACTTGGATATAATAATGTTGTTCCCTTGCAAAATACTATTGATTCCCTGAAAAAGGACAACAGATTAATGCTCATTACAAATGTGAATTATGAATATGTTCAGCAGAATTTTTCACAGATAGAACGTTTTCGCAGTGTGGAATTTGAACGGGATTGGAGCCGTCCGAGTACAACTATTAGCAGTGATCAGCATATGTCGGATGTGTCGGTTGGTTTAAGTAAAAAATCTTTCGGAAGTTTTATGTATCATTTCAATTCTTTTAATGAAGGAAGTTTTTATGATGCCATGAAAAATGGCGTATCAGCATCCATAAATAAAAATGGTTTTCTTGTGAATTATTCCGGTAATTTTTTGAATTCCCATAGTACATTCAATTCAGATTTCCTCCGTCAAAACGGACTGATCTCTCAGAGGATTAAATGGATCACGATTGGGGCTAAATTATTACATGAGCAAAACTTACAAAAGGAAAAATTAAGTGATACGCTTTTGCATTCAACCTATGAGTTTCGTGAGTACACGGTTTTTGTCAATAATGCCGATACAGCTAAGAATAAATTCACTTTAAGTGCAAAGCAGCGGGATGATTTTACGGCAAGCAATAATTCTGTAAAGCAAACAACACGCGCGCAGGAAGCTTCGGCCGGTTTTTCATTACTGGCTAACCCGAAAAACCAATTAAGTGTGATCGGAACTTATAGAGATCTGGCCATTGTAAATACTTCTCTTACGTCTCTGAAACCGGATCAAACTGTGTTGGGAAGAGTTGAACACAGCTTTTTTCTTAAGAATAATTTTCTGTCAAGTAATTTGTTCTATGAAGTTGGTTCCGGACAGGAAGTGAAAAAACAGTATTCATTTATTGAAGTCGCAATAGGGCAGGGGACGCATAATTGGATAGACTACAATGGCGATGGTATTCAGCAATTAAATGAATTTGAGGTGGCTATTTATAAGGATCAGGCAAAATATATTAAAGTGTTTACTCCAACCAATGAGACTATAACAGTATACAGTAATCAGTTCAGCGAAGTGTTCAATATTAAACCATCGGCAATATGGGCCAATAAAAAAGGATTCAGAAAAGTGGTGGCTATGTTTGCCAACCAAACAGCTTATCGTACGGATAGAAAAACGGGAAGCAATGAGGCATTTACAGCGTATAATCCATTTCAAATCGCAAGTAATGACACAGCGCTTAAAGTTTATAATTCATCATTGCGTAATACTGTTTATTTTAATCAGCTGAGTTCTGTTTTTGGTGCCGATTATAATTATCAGGACAACAGGAGTCGTTCCATCTTAACAAACGGCCCGGAAACGCGCGTAAGCAATTACAATGAACTTCGTTTGCGTTGGAATACAACACGGCAAATAAGTTTTAATGTTTCTTACAAAACCGGCAATAAGTATTATATCTCACAATTTTTTGTTACCCGCAATTATAATATTCAATATTTTGAAACAGAGCCTAAGATCAATTACCAGCCAAATACAAAATACAGAGTCAGTTTGATCTATAAATATTCTGAGAAGAATAATTCAAAGGATAATGGGGGACAAAAAGCAGTGATCAACAACTACGGAATGGAATTAAAATACAATGTTCAGCAAAAGGGAAGTCTGAATCTGAAAATGAATTATATCAAGATCGCGTACGATGATATCTCAAATTCGTCTATTGCTTATGAAATGCTGGAAGGATTAAAAACAGGTGAGAATATTACATGGAATGCTTCCTGGCAGCAAAACCTTTCGGGAAATCTTACAATGAGTTTAACCTATGATGGTCGTAAATCGGAAAACAATAAAGCGATTCATACGGGTGGGGTGCAGGTAAGAGCTTTCTTTTAGGTTAATTGTTACTGGTTTCTGGTTACTAGTTTTTGTTTTTTTTTAACCAGTAACGAGTAACTAGAAACTAGAGACTATTCCAACGTCAAGGCAGTCTCCCCAATCTGGCTTCCTTCACAAAAAACCTGGATCAGATATTTTCCTGCAGGAAATCCTGATTTTTGAACTGCATACATGCTCATGTTAGCAGCATTGTTTTCGTAATTGAGTGTTTGTCGGTCACAGAAAAATCCACGTACTCCGTTAAAAGAAAAACTATTAGCATCATCCATACTGCGCGCCAGCTCCTTTCCATCAGGAGTAAGAACACGAAGAAATACATCACGTTTTCCTTTTTGGGCTATACGGTTCTCTCCAATAACAAAACTCACTTTTATTTTTTCGGTTTTACGTGCTTTGGTTGTTTCAATTTCTTTTTTGCCTCCTGAACGGTAATGAACTCCGGCAGCATGAACTGCATTAGCAGTCAAAATAGAACCTTTGTTGATCACTGTTTGCAGATCTTCTTTTTCTTTTGTGATCTGCTCATTCTTTTCTTTTTCGCTCAATAATTTTGTGTTAGTCTTTATGTTTTCGGCATACAGATTTTTGTTGGCGGTATTGAGGGAGTCAATGGTTCTGATATAGCCTTTCATAATGGCGCGAAGCGTTTCTGTTTCCCTTTTTAGTTTCGCCATCACATAGGCATCACCTTTATGTTTCTCTGCTTCTTTGATCAATAAGGAGATTTGCTCTCTTTTTGCTGCAAGAGTATCTTGTAAATTTTTATCGCTGGTTTCAAGTACACTGTATTCGTTCTGAAGCTGCACAAGATCGGCCTTTACGCTATCACGCTCTTCAACTACAATGAATTTCTCCACCACCTTTTCCTTATAATTCCCATGTTCCATCCAATAAAGGAAAAATAGTCCCACGTTCAGAATACCTGAAAAAATAAGCAGCATCAATAAAGTCTTATTCGACTTTTTCTCTTCTGACTCATTCTCCGGAGTTTCAACCGCTTTGTTTTCAGCGCCTGTTTTTGGAGGGTCGTTTGTGGGTTTTGAAGTTTCCATTCAATTGCTTTTTGCGGTAACAATATTACATGATTTTTTAGATAAAAACACATCTCATGGCGCTAAAAATCGTTAATTTACAACCATGTTAAGGTTAACAAACTCTCTTGATGATCTTGTGTCCCTTGTTTTCCCACAGGTATGCGTGGTTTGTGGTGAAGGGTTACATAATCACGAGGAAGATGTATGTACAATTTGTCTTTTCAAAATGCCTCAAACAGGCTTTCATAAGATAAACGATAATCCGGTGGCAAAATTATTCTGGGGTAGGGTAGAAATTCATGCTGCAAGTTCATTATACTATTATCAAAAGGGTGGCAGTGTGCAGGAATTGATCCATGAATTGAAATACAAAGCGCAAAAACAGGTTGGTACTTGTATAGGAAAGCAATACGGATATGAATTGAAGGACGCTGAATTATATAAAAATATTGATCTGATCGTTCCGGTTCCGCTTCATAAAAGCCGCTTGCGTAAAAGAGGTTATAATCAAAGCGAATACTTTGCAAAAGGTCTTTCAGAAGTGATGAATATTCCTGAGAATTCTGAAGCACTTCAGCGTTCTGCTTTATCGGGTACTCAAACCCGCAAGTCAAGGTTCAATCGTTGGAAAAATGTGGAAATGGCTTTTGAAGTTAAGAATCCGCCAGCATTAAAAGACAAACATATTTTACTGGTAGATGATGTGGTGACAACAGGTGCGACTTTAGAAGCTTGTGCTAAAACTTTGCTGGATTCAGGGGCAGGAAAAGTGAGTATAGCAACTATTGCTTATACTATGACTTAGTATTCTTTTTTAAAACGATAACCTATACTTATACCCAACTCAATTCCCTTTTCATGGTCTTTTGAATAGAGAAGTTTGTATCCCAAGGAAGGAGCAACCATTACTTTGTCAAACATTACAAATGTGGGTTTAATACCAATATCAAAAGATCCTTTGGTATAATCCTTGCTGGAATAGCGGTCGTGCCAGTAATCAACTCCAAGCGGATTGATAAAAGGAGTTAATCTGAAATTGCGAGTTATGGGGATATGAAAACTTACGCCTTCCGGCACAATAAGTAAGATCACTGCCAGGTAACCAATATTATTCACATTTCCGCTGGTGGTAAGAAGTAAAACACTTACATAGCTTCCCATGTTGCTGTGCAGAAAAAAACTCCGTTCAGAATTGTTTCCAAGCATAAATTTATAATTGAGTCCCAGGTGTTCACCCACCGGAAAGCTCATGTGAAATCCATACCCGATAAAATTCATGTTATCCTCATAGGCTGCCAGCTCCGCAATCGCTGAAACTTCCGTAGTATTACGAATAAGCGTATCGCGCTGAGAGAACACGGATAGGGAAAAGAAAAATGAAAGCAAAAAGCACGCAAAGCCTTTGTTCATATAGCTAAAGTAGTAATTCATTTTGTATTCGTAAATTCGTGCTATGGCCGAAGAATTGAAAGTTGCTGGTACTACCAAAGAAGAGCGTTATAGTTCATTGCTGCCGCAGATAAGATCGCTTGTTGAAGGTGAAGAAGACGTCATTGCAAATATTTCAAATGTTGTTGCTGCCATTAAGCAAACGTTTGATCATTTGTGGGTGGGGGTTTATTTTGCCAGGGGAAATGAGTTGGTGTTGGGCCCATTTCAGGGACCGATTGCCTGTACGCGTATTGCGCTTGGTAAGGGTGTTTGCGGAACAGCATGGAAAGAAAAAAAGGTGATCATTGTTGAGGATGTAGATAAATTTCCCGGTCACATTGCCTGCAGTTCAGAATCACGATCAGAAATTGTTTTACCTGCTTTCAATAAAAAAGGAGAAGTAACATTGGTGTTGGATATTGACAGTAAAAACCTTGCAGATTTTAATTCAGTTGATGAAAAATATCTTCGAAACGTTATTGAGATTATAGAAACAATCATAGTTTAATCTTCGCAATTGAGAAAACGATTTTGGAATAGTAGAATAATGGAATGTTGGGATAGATTTTCCCATTATTCCCTGCCTGTCCGGCAGGCAGGCATTATTCCAACATTCCTTCTTTTTTCTTCCTGTGCTCAAATAGTCAGCCCAACAGGAGGCCCGCAAGATACAACACCGCCTAAAATTTTGAAGTACGAGCCCGATAGTTTACCCGTGAATTTTTCAAGTAAAACCATTCGTTTAAAATTCAACGAGTATATTCAGTTAAAGGAACTTTCCAGTCAGTTAGTTATTTCTCCCCCAATGAAACAACAACCGGAGATAAATGTAAGAGGCAAAGATCTGGTGATAGAAATAAAAGATACTTTAAAGAAAAACACTACGTATACATTCAATTTCGGTAATGCTATTACGGATATCACTGAAGGAAATGCGATTGAAGATTTTCAATATGTTTTTTCAACCGGGCCGGTTATTGATTCATTATCCTTGTCAGGTGTTGTTAAGAATGCATTTACACTTTCACCGGAGAAAGGCGTGCTGGTAATGTTATATGATACGTACGATGATTCAGTTCCCTTAAAACATACACCAACTTATTTCACAAAAACAAAACCTGATGGTTCCTTCAAAATAAATTATCTGCGCGCGGGCAAGTATAAAATTTTTGCAGTGAAGGATGCTAACTCAAATTATTTGTATGATACTCCTGATGAAATGATCGCATTCAAGGATTCTTTGATCGATATTCCTTCAACAAAAAAAGTGGAGATGCTTTTGTTTAAGGAAGAACGGAAGAAACAGTTTGTGAAAAGTGCGAAGGCAGTGGGGTATGGCCATGTAAAAGTGGTATTCAACAAACCTAATCCAATCATGGGCTTTCAGATTATAAATGTTTTAGGAAAGGAAGATAAATTTGGAGTGGTTCAATCAAATAATACAAATGATAGCATGGATTTTTTTATCCCTGACTATGATCAAGATTCTATCCGAATAATTATTTCGGATGATTTGGTGGCAATTGATACAGTGGAGTTGAAAATGCCAAAAAAGAAAAGTGAGGATGTTTTGAAGCCGTTAGATGGTTCAGGCCAAAATAAAATACAAAGTATAAATACTCCTTATGTGATCAAGTTTAATCAGCAGATTGGTAAGCTGAAAATACTTGTGGATAGTAAACCTTATATAGTTGTTTTGAAGGGGAAAGATGGGGTTGAGGTGAATGATATTTATGTGCGCTCTCAGTTGAATAGAATGGAAATATATCCTAATGTTGATTTAAGTAAGAATTGGGAAGAAAATCAAGAGTATAGAGGTTGTGTACTTCCTGGTTCGGTTGAAGATATCTTCAAATCAACAAATTCAGATACTATAAAATTTTCATTTAAAACATTTGAACAAAAATATTATGGTTCGTTTAAATTAAACTTAAAAACTGAAAATAAGAATGAAAAAGTACTTCAATTGATTGGACCTTCAATTGAGGAGGATAGTTTAAATGGCTCAAAGGTTTTGGACTATCAATTTCTTAATCCCGGCAATTATTCCTTACGACTGATAAATGATGATAATAAAAACAAAAAATGGACCACCGGAAATTACTTCAAACACCAACAACCTGAAAAGGTGAAGTACTATCCTAATCCTATTACAATCCGTTCAAATTGGGATCTGGAGTTGGAGTGGAAGGTTGAGTAAACACAATAAAACTATAATGTCACCTTGAACTCGTTTCAGGGTCTGTGATATTTAGTTGCGAAAATATACTTGATATGATTCTATTCCCATAATGTGATTGGCTGACTATTTCATTTAATAATTTCGATGGCAAAATGATCTGTCAGATGCTGAAACAAGTTCAGCATGACCATCTCTAGAGTATCTCAAACGAATCCGCATCCAACCCCGCCGGAAAAGATTTCCTGAACTCCGTTAATTCGTTATAGGAAATAGTAATTGTTTCAATATTTTCTTCGTGTGCTTTTGTTTTGCTGATCACTTCACCTTTATAATTGATGATTGCTGAGTCGCCAGAATGATAAATTTCATTTCCATCATTACCCACACGGTTAACTCCAACCACATAACTTAAATTCTCGATCGCTCGTGCCTGCAGCAGCGTTTTCCAGGGATGATTTCTTCTTTCAGGCCAATTGGCAATGTAGATCAATAGGTCATATTGATATTTAACTTCGGTTAGCTTTTTGTTTTTAACCTTTGTTTTATTTCTTGACCAAACAGGAAATCTTAGGTCATAACACACCAGCGGACAAACCTTCCAGCCCTTCAGGTCAACAATTATTTTTTTATTCCCGGGAGAATAGTGCTGTTGTTCATTTGCCATACGGAATAAATGACGTTTGTTGTATTGCTCAAAAGTTCCATCCGGACGCATCCAGATCAGTTTGTTGTAAAAATAATTTCCTTTCTTGGCGATGATGCCTCCGGCAACAACCGCATTTGTCTTTTTTGCCTGCGCGCGTATCCACTCCACGGTTTTGCCATTAGTATCTTCTGCAAATTCTTTACTCTTCATGGTAAATCCCGTGCTAAACATTTCCGGCAGCACAATGAGATCAGAATTTTTAACGGCAGCAATTTTTTCTGAAAACATATCCAGGTTTTTCTGAACATTTTCCCAGTGTAAATTGGACTGAATGATCGTGATTTTTAGATCTTGCATAAAATTGCTTTAGTGTCACACCCCTTTGTCCCCTCTCGAGAGGGGAATTAGAAGTGATTAAATTTTATTAATAATCTCAGCAGCTTTCTCCAGTGTCTCTTCTTTTTTTGCAAAACAAAAACGCAGCATTTTATTATCTACCGGATCATGATAAAAAACAGAAATAGGAATAGAGGCAATACCCGCTTCTTTTATCAATCGAATTGCATATTCTGTGTCTTTTTCATTGGTGATCTTGCTGTAATCCAATAGTTGAAAATAAGTTCCCGCTGCGGGAGTAAAACTGAATTTTGATTTTTTTATCAGTTTCGCAAAATAATCGCGCTTTTTCTGATAAAAACTTCCCAATGAATTATAATTGTTTTTGTCTTTTAAATATTCTGCCAGCGCATGTTGTACAGGAGTGTTCACTGCAAACACTAAAAACTGGTGCACTTTTCTGAATTCAGCCATCAGGTTTTTTGGGGCCACACAGTATCCGACTTTCCAACCCGTAGTATGAAATGTCTTTCCGAATGAGGAAATAATAAAACTTCTCTCTGCAAGTTTTGGAAAACGTGCAACGCTTTCATGTTGTTGTCCGTCAAAAATAATATGTTCATACACCTCATCGCTGATAATTACCGTGTCCGAGTCACCAACAATCTTTTCAAGCTTTTTCATGTCATCCGCACTGATCACACTTCCGGTAGGATTATGCGGAGTGTTAATGATGATCATGCGTGTGCGGTGATTAAAAACTTTTTGCAGTTCGGAAAAATCAATTGTATAGTTAGGCGCTTTCAGCTGGAGGTAAATTGTTTTGCCTCCGTTCAGTTCAATGGCGGGCTGGTAGCAGTCATAAGCCGGTTCAAAAATTATCACTTCATCGTCTTCACGAACAACGGCTGCAATGGCTGTATAAATGGCTTGCGTGGCTCCGGCTGTAACGGTAATTTCTGTTTCAGGATCGTATTTGGTTCCGTAAAGAGCCTCGGTTTTCTCAGATAAAATTTCCCGCAAAGGCATTAAACCGGGCATTGGAGCATATTGGTTAAACCCCTTTTGCATGTATTTATTTACAAGACTTATCAACTCGCTTGAACTCTCAAAATCAGGAAAACCTTGCGATAAATTAATGGCGTTATGTTCCGCTGCCAGTTTCGACATCACCGTAAAAATGGTAGTGCCTACTTGAGGAAGTTTACTATGAACTGTACCGGGAAATTGTGGCATATAAATGAATAACAATGAATACTTACGAATTTACGAATAACTTACCTAAATAGTTGAAAGCTTGCATAATAAATGCCCCTTTTTTGCGTTAAATTCTCAGAAAACACGATATTAATCCTTAACTTTATTCCCTTATGAAATTGTACAAAAACACTGCACAATTATTCCTGCTTTTATTTTTTTCAGCAACAGTATTTTCACAGACCGCAAAGTATAGTAACGAGTTTTTGGCCATTGGTGTTGGTGCAAGGGCTTTAAGTATGTCGGGTGCAAGTGTGGCATCGGTGAATGATGTAACTTCCGGCTACTGGAACCCTGCAGGATTGTTGTTTCAAAAAAGCAACATTCAGATCGGTTTAATGCACTCCGAATATTTTGCAGGCATTGCCAAATACGATTACGGTGCTTTTTCAGCACGTATTGACAGTTCAAGTGTTTTAGGTGTGAGTCTTGTGCGTTTTGGTGTGGATGATATTCCAAATACAACTCAACTGATCGATGCAAACGGAAATGTGGATTATGATAAGATCACAACATTCTCTGCTGCCGACTATGGCTTTTTGGTTTCGTATGCAAAGCGTACAAAAATCCCGGGCCTTAGATTGGGTGGAAATGTGAAGATTATTAAGCGCAAAGTGGGTGATTTTGGAGGCGCAATTGGCTTTGGAATTGATGCTGCTGCGCAATATGACTATAAACAGTGGAAATTAGCGGCAGTTTTGCGTGATGCCACCTCAACATTTAATGCATGGCATTATACATTGGATGATAAAACTAAGGCAGTTTTCCAGCAAACGGGAAACATTATACCTGAGAATTCCGTAGAAGTAACATTACCACGATTGATCCTTGGGGCCGGACGCAGATTCGATTTTAAACAGAAATATTCTTTGTTAGTTGAGATGGATCTTTTAACAACATTCGATAAAAAGCGTAACGTGCTTTTAAAATCAAATCTTGCCAGCGTTGATCCTAAATTGGGAATTGAAGCAGGATATAAAGATTTTATTTTCCTGCGCGCAGGAATAGGGAACTTTCAGCAGTTCACTGATGTAGTTGGAAAAAAAGTTACCAGTGTGCAGCCGAGCGTTGGAGTAGGAGTGAAGATCAAAAATATTACGATTGATTATGCCCTTACAAGCAATACTGCATTACCATTGTATTCGAATATTTTTTCTTTAAAACTTGATATCAATCGCAGAAGCAGAAATTGATGCGTATAAAGATCAAATATCTTTTAGTTTTATTTTTTATTTCATCATTGCCGTTAAAACACTACGCACAGCAATACGGAAATGAGTGGATCAATTATTCCCAAAAATATTACAAGATCAAACTAGTTAAGGATGGTGTTTATCGCATTACCTATTCTGATCTTATTGCAGCCGGAGTTCCGGTTAGTACTTTCAATCCGAAAAACCTTCAATTGTTCGGCCGAACGAATGAGCCTTATGTGCAGGAACAATATATTTATGTTCACGGTGATAATGACAACTCATTTGATAATGGCGACTACATCGAGTTTTATGGTCAGCACAATGACGGGCGTATGGATTCAACCATGTACATCAATACGCAATACCACCCGAATCCCTATTATAGTTTGGTGAATGATACCGCTGCTTATTTTTTAACCTGGAATAATTCTACTTCTAATCTTAGAACAGTTTTCGTTTCAGATACTGCTTCATCAACATATACCCCGGCTGATTATTTCATCAATGAGTTAAAACAATACGGAACCTCCTATTTCATTGGAGAAACTTATTCTTCTGATATAGGTGTTACTGATCCTGAGTATGCTCCATCCGAAGGATATTTTAATGCTGCAATCTATAATGGAGATAATTCAATAATGTCATTTAATACAACCAATATTTTTACGGGTGGTCCGGATGCAACCTACAGAACAGTTGTGGTGGGCGCCTCCCAAAAAGGCTTTCCGAATGATCATCATATTGAAATAAAATACAGTGATAAAAATTCGATTTACAATTTATTAAAAGATACTTCATTTACAGGTTATCAAACCCATCGCTTTGATACTACACTGGTATCATCAACCCTTGGGTCTATTACGAATGTTCGTTATACAAGTATTCCGGTTACAGGTGTTAATTACAGTCGTACTGCTATTTCTTATGGAGTCCTTCGCTATCCGCACACATTCGACCTTGAGTCGGCAAATAATTATATCATGTATTTGCCCGATGATGGTTTTCAATCTCAGTCTTATTTAAAGATTACAAATTTCAGTTCTGCTGCAGCCGATTCTGTTTTTGTATATGATCTTACCAATCATAAGCGCATTAAAACTGTAAAGTCCGGTTCAAATGTAAAGGCGTTAGTGCCCAACGGTACCGGAATAAAATGGTGTTACATCACTTCGGTGGGACAAATGAATTCGGCAGTGTCAATTACTCCCGTTGGAAATGCAGGTACATTCACCAATTATAAAAGTTTAAGTGTTGATTCTGCTTATCTGATTGTAACACATAAAAGTTTATTGTCGGAGGTGCTACTGGAGTACAAGCCTTACAGAGAATCTGTGAATGGAGGTTCACATAACGTTGTTGTTGCCGATGTAGATGAGCTATATGATCAGTTTGCTTTTGGTATTGATAAACATCCGTTCTCCATTCGCAATTTTTCAAAATTCACTGTTGATTCTTTTATTAGTCCGCCTCAGTATCTTTTTCTTATTGGTAAATCCCTTCACCTGCATGATACTCCGGGTGCTTATAGAACAAATCCGTTTTTTTCTTCAAAATGTCTGGTTCCTTCTTTTGGAGAGCCGCCAAGTGATATTTTATTTACTTCTCAACTTAATAATACAAAGCTTTATCCGGCAATTCCAACCGGCCGTTTAAGTGCGAATACTCCGGCCGAAGTAGCGATTTATTTGGATAAAGTAAAAGAATACGAAGGAAATGCTCCTGAGGAGTGGATGAAGAATGTATTGCATTTCGCAGGAGGCGGAGATATTTCGCTTTCTAGCTACTTAAAATCATTCCTGAATAAATATAAAGGTATAATAGAAGGTCCTTATTGGGGAGCTAATGTTACAACATTTACCAAAGATAATTCTCTCCCTATTTCCATTAATACAAGTGATTCACTGAAAAAATTTATTGAAGACGGGGTTTCAATGATGACATTCTTTGGCCATTCATCCGGACAAAGCTGGGATGTGGGGATTGATGATCCTGCAAACTATAATAATAAGAGAAAATATCCATTTATACTTTCATTGGGATGTTATGCAGGTGATATTCACAGTTACGATATTCAACGCAGTAACAGTGAAAATTTTGTGATCCTGAAAGATAAGGGAGCAATAGGATTTTTAGCTGCTGTTTCATTGGGAATTCCTGACAGGCTGGATATTTACACTACTTATCTGGAACAGAATTTTTCGAAATTCAAATACGGAAAGCCCATAGCAAAAAACATTCAGGCTGTCATTGATAGTTTTGAGAGGGTACACACTAAAAACGATTTACTCAATAAAGCTTGCATGCTTGAGATGACTTTTCACGGTGATCCTGCTGTAAGTTTAAATGCCCCGCAATTGCCGGACTATGCAATTACAACAACTGATGTAAAATTTGATACTGATTGGAAAACAGATTCGTTTAAAGTCTTTATTGTACACACAAACTTAGGACGAGCGTTAGATACAACTTACCAGATCTATGTGGAGCGTAATTTTCCGGGCGGTAAAAAGACCACCTATGATACGATTGTGAAGGCGCCAATGTATAAGGATACCCTCGTTTTAAAAATGCCTTTTGATTTTATTAACGGAGTGGGGGTTAATAAATTCAAAGTTGTATTGGATAATACGAGCCTGGTTGCAGAAAGTCTTGAAACAAACAACTCCATTTCACCCGATGCCGAACTTGTAATTAAAGGAAATGATATTGTCCCTGTATATCCGTATAAATATGCGATCATACCGAATAATACCGTAACATTAAAAGCCTCCACGGTTAATCCTTTTGCACCTTCTGTTACTTACAGAATACAAATGGATACTACTGATTCGTATAATTCTCCATTCTTCAAACAAACTACTGTTACCAGTGCGGGCGGTGTGATCACATGGACTCCTCCCGTAACACTTACTGACAGCGCTGTTTGGTATTGGCGCGTAAGTGCCGATAGTTTAGATACTGTAAATACTTTCAACTGGCATGAGTCATCATTTCAATATATAACCGGAAAACGCGGATGGGGGCAGGCGCATTTTTTTCAATTCAAAAAAGATGAGTATGAATTTGTAAAGTATAATAAACCGCAGCGCAAGTACGATTTCTTTAATACCTATAAAAACATACAAGTTCAAACGGGAGTTTGGCCTTATGCCTCGGGTCCTACGGTTAATTGGCATATAGACCTGGCTGAAATGGAAAACTCCCCTTGCGGAGGAACGAACTGGATATTTGGTGTGATGGATTCGGTAAGTATAACTCCGATGGTGAGCAAAAAGACAGCAGGCCCGAGCCCTGGCTATTATGGTGATGTTCATTGTAAATGGTATCGTGATGCTCGCGAATTTGATTTTTATGCTAATACCACGGTTCAGCGTACCAACATTAAAAATTTTATTGATTCAATTCCAAAGGGGTCATATGTTGTGGCATTTAATCCATATTTGAATTTGATCGATACAATGGGTGGCAAGTTAGAGTTATATTCTACTTTTGATAAACTTGGAAGTGGTAAGATCCGGACTTTAAGGGATTCGCTTCCTTATATTTTATTCGGACAAAAAGGCGCTGCGCCGGGAACGGCTAAAGAAGTGATTGGAGCATATAATTCGGTCATAAAACTCGATACGGCATTATTAACAAAATGGAAGCAGGGCTATATTTTGTCGGAAATGATAGGCCCTGCTTATAGTTGGGATTCATTGTTCTGGAGAAAAAGGTCTGTTGAAGGTGTGGTTACTGATGTAGATACAATACAAATCATCGGAATAAAAAATGACGGTACTAAAACCGTTTTGTATACTTCAGCCATGAATGCTGCAACGGATATGCGTATTGATGCAATTGCGGATGCTTCTGTTTATCCGTACTTACAATTAAAAGCCTTGATGCAGGATGATGTTAATTCAACTCCTACACAAATGGTGCGCTGGCAGGTGATCTATGCTCCTGTACCTGAAGCGGCCGTAAATCAATTAGTAGGATCCGGTTATTCATTTTATAATGACACATTAAGTGAGGGCGATAATGTAAAATTTGTTTATCCTATTCAAAATATAAGTGAGTATAGTTTTACAGATAGCTTGCTTGTTACATCCTGGGTGCAAAATAAGAATGGCTACATAGTGCCGCTTCCTTCCCGATTAAAGAAAAAACCCTTTGCTCCCGATGAAGTGATCATGGATACCATTGTTACTTCAACAGCAACATTGCAGGGCTTGAATACGATTTTTGCGGAAGTAAATCCGGTGGGACAAACACGTTCTCAATTAGAGCAATATCATTTTAATAATCTTGCATCGGCTAATTTCTTTGTGAGTGGCGACAGAATCAATCCATTGTTAGATGTTACATTCGATGGCATTCATATTTTAAATGGAGATATCGTTTCTGCCAAGCCGAATATTCTTGTTCAGTTAAAAGACGAAAACAAATTCCTTGCTTTGAATTCAATGAGTGATTTTAATTGTCTGCTTAAAAAGCCGACTGATGCTCAGGCTCAGCCAATAACCAATGATCTGAGCTTTACTGCAGCAATTCTTCCTAACAACAGCTGTAAAATTAATTATACGCCAACATTTGTTCAGGATGGTGTTTATGAATTGATCATCCAGGCAAAAGACCGTTCAGGAAATATTTCGGGTCAGAATGATTTTAAAATAAAATTTGAAGTGGTGACACGATCTACCATTACAAATGTGATGAACTATCCAAATCCATTCTCAACCTCAACACACTTTGTATTCACATTAACCGGTTCCGAAATTCCCGATAATCTGAAAATACAGATTCTGACAATTACAGGTAAGGTTGTGCGTGAAATAACCAAGGATGAATTGGGTCCGATACATATTGGAAGAAATATTACCGAATACGCCTGGGATGGTAAAGATGAATTTGGAGACCAGCTTGCAAATGGAGTGTATCTTTACAGGGCACAAACATATCTGAACGGCTCATCCATCGAAAAACGCGATTCCGGGGCCGATAAATTCTTTAATAAGGAGTTTGGTAAGATGTATTTGATGCGATAGCCACGAATTTCACTGATTTTCACCAAATTAATTAGGATAATTCGTGTAATTTGTGCCGATTAAACCTTCCTTTCTTTATCCGGTCTAATCACTATAAACTAAAAGATGAACTTATGAAGACGCTAACTAAATCCCTTTTATTTCTATTTGCCTTGGTGGCATTTGCAAATTTTGCCGAAGCACAGCCTCTATTAAAAATGAAAACGCATCGCGTGATCAGAAGAACGGCTGTTGTGATAATGGTCGCTCACAAAAAGGTAAAGGAAGGTAAAGTTTATACCGGAAACCTGGCAAGGGCAATTGCTCACCAAAAATATGCACGCAAATTATTCCGCAGAGGAAATTATCTGGGTGCTATTCATCATTCGCGCAGAGCTCGTTTATTGGCTATAATGGCTATACAGGCTAATAAAGGTGCTGCCACTATGGAAGAAGCAAAGTTCAATGCTGAAGAGGAAGAAGTAATGAAAAATGCGCCAAGCGATTCGGAACTGGAAGCTGAAATACTGAAGGATGATCCGAAAGTTGCTTTAAAGGATGAGGATGTTATAAGCACCGAACCGGATGTAGATCAAAAAGAATAAAATTTTTAAAAAAGACTCCCTCCCCGCCTGCTGCGGGCAGGCTTTCCAAGAAGGGGTTGTCCGCAGGCGGACGGGGTGGTGAAGATGATTTAATTTATCTTTGCTAAGTGAAGAAACTCCAATTTCTCTCCCTTTCAATTTTAACCGGGTTGTTCCTCGGATTTTGCTGGCCAGATGTGGGTGATCTTACACCACTTATTTTTATTGCATTCATCCCATTGCTATGGGTGGCTGATCAGTTTTCTTTAGGCTCTTCAGTTAAATATCCTTTTTTATTTCTCTGCAGCTTTATTGCATTTTTTACCTGGAATTGCATGACCGTTTGGTGGGTCAAGAATGCATCCATTGAATCCGGTGTATTGGCGGTGTTGTGCAATACGTTGTTTATGTCGCTCGCATTTTATATGTATTCCCTCTCAGTAAAAAGAATGGAAGGGTCGATGAAAATATTTTTATTCATTCCTTTCTGGCTTTCATTTGAATATTTACACATGCACTGGGATCTGACTTTTCCGTGGTTGACTTTAGGAAATGTTTTTGCGAAAAATGTTGATTGGATACAGTGGTATGAGTATACGGGAGTGTTTGGAGGAAGTTTGTGGGTTTTATTGGTGAATATTTTAGTTTTTCAATTAGTGAAAAGGATTTACCAAGCTTTTGGAAAAAAGAAAATTACTTATAAAGCCATTCATTTGTTATTGGTTTTAATTGTTGTGCCATTCGTACTTGAGTTAACACTTTTGTCAAAGGATATAGTAATTACTTTGCCTCAGAAACATCCTCAAGTAAATGTTGTTATAGTTCAACCAAACATTGATCCTTACAATGAAAAATTTAGTGGTGATTATATGGAGCAGATTGAAAAAATGTTCCAGCTTGCCGCGGAGAAAGTTGATTCCTCAACTGATCTTTTAGTTCTTCCGGAAACGGCTATTCAGGAGAATATTTGGGAAAACGACCTTAACCAATCCGAATCGATTCAGTTCATTCAAAAATTTTTACAGCGTTTTCCTAAGCTTAATATTATTATAGGTGCAAATTCAGCAAAGCGATATGAGTCGAATGAAACACCTTCATCAACAGCACATCTTTCTAAATTCGACAATATATATTATGACGAATACAATACAGCGCTTCAAATAAATAATTCAGATGGTATTCAGGTGTATCATAAATCTAAGCTCGTTCCCGGTGTAGAGATGATGCCTTTCCCATGGTTGTTAAGTGTATTGGGTGATGTGGCAATAAAATTAGGAGGTACCAATACCAGTTATGGTATACAAGATGAACGAACTGTTTTTGTTTCTCAGGATCAAAGAATAAAATCAGCGCCTGTTATTTGTTATGAATCCATTTATGGGGAGTATGTAAATGAGTATGTGAAAAACGGAGCTAACCTTATTTGTATCGTTACAAATGACGGTTGGTGGGGTGATACTCCCGGTTGTCGTCAGCATATGAACTACGCCCGTTTGCGCTGCATTGAAACACGCAGGGAAATTGTTCGTTCTGCCAATACCGGCATCAGTTGTTTTATTGATGAGTATGGGAATGTTTCTCAGCCAACCCCGTGGTGGGAGACCGCGGTTATCAAGCAAAACGTACGATTAAAATATAATACTACATTTTATGTTGAGCATGGTGATTATATTGCAAGGGCTGCAATTTATCTGTTTTTTCTTAGTGTTTTTTATGCTTTATATCTTCGTTTTTTCGCGCAGAGACGCTAAGAGCGCAAAGTTCTATTTTTGAACTATTTCTATCCTTTTTCTCTGCGTGCTTTGCCGTCTTTGCGAGAACCCAATCAGAGAATAATCCTTAAATTAGCACCTCATTCTTTATACTTTTTCTATGGAAAAATTTGATGTTACTGTTATTGGTTCCGGTCCCGGTGGATACGTTGCAGCTATTCGTTGCGCACAGCTGGGCATGAAGACTGCCATCATTGAACGATACAATACTTTAGGCGGAACGTGTTTGAATGTAGGTTGTATTCCTTCCAAAGCTTTGTTGGATTCCTCTGAACAATATCACAATGCGGTGCATCGCTTTAAAGAGCACGGAATAGAAGCAAAAGATTTAAAGGTGAATCTTGCGCAAATGATCTCGCGTAAAAACACGGTAGTAAAACAAACTTGTGACGGGATCAACTTCCTGATGAAAAAAAACAAGATCACCGTTTTTAACGGACATGGATCTTTTGTAAATAAAAACACAATTGAGATAAAAAAAGCAGACGGTAAGACCGAACAAATAGAATCTGCAAAAACTATCATTGCTACCGGATCAAAACCAAGTTCATTGCCTGGTATAAATATTGATAAAAAGCGTGTTATTACTTCTACTGAAGCCTTAGGACTAACAGAAATTCCAAAACATTTAATCGTTATTGGTGGAGGAGTGATCGGTCTTGAGTTAGGATCTGTTTATGCACGACTGGGAGCAAAAGTTTCTGTGATCGAATTTATGGAGGGAATTATTGCTACCATGGATAAATCATTAGGAAAAGAATTGCAGAAAGTATTGCAAAAAGAAGGAATGGAATTTTATCTGAAGCATAAAGTAGCAAGTGTCACAGTAAAAGGAAATGAAGTTGTTGTAGTTGCTGATAATGAGAAGGGTGAGAAGAAAGAATTCAAGGGTGATTATTGCTTAATGGCAGTGGGAAGAAAACCGTATACAGAGAGTTTAGGTCTGGATAAAGCAGGAGTGAAGCTGGATGAGAGAGGAAGAATTGCAGTTGATGATCATTTACAAACCAATGTTGCAGGTATTTATGCTATTGGTGACGTGGTAAAAGGAGCGATGCTTGCGCATAAAGCCGAAGAAGAAGGAGTGTATGTTGCCGAATCAATGGCGGGACAAAAACCACACATGAATTATAATTTAATACCCGGAGTTGTTTACACCTGGCCTGAAGTCGCTGCAGTTGGCTTTACGGAGGAGCAATTAAAAGAAAAAGGTGTAAAATATAAATCCGGATCATTTCCATTCAAAGCCAGCGGCCGTGCGCGGGCCAGCATGGATCTGGATGGATTCATAAAGGTTTTAGCTGATGCAGCTACAGATGAAATTTTGGGTGTACATATGATCGGTCCCCGCGCTGCAGATATGATAGCAGAAGCTGTTGTTGCAATGGAATACCGTGCATCTGCAGAGGATATTGCACGTATTTGTCATGCGCACCCAACATTTACTGAATCATTTAAGGAGGCGTGTTTGGATGCTACTGAAAAACGTGCATTACATATATAGGGCGTTGCTTTACCACTAAGGCACTAAGGACACTAAGAAAAACACTAAGAATGGTCACTCAGAATTATGTTAATGATTTAGCTTTTAAAGTTGTAGGTTGTGCTATTGAGGTTCATAAGCATCTTGGTCCAGGGTTATTGGAATCAGTATATGAAGCTTGTTTTATCGATGAGCTTAAAAGAAAAGGTTTTTCCGTAAAATCTCAGATTTTTATACCCGTGGTTTATAAAGAGAAAGATTTAGGCAACGTATTGAAACTTGATATATTGGTTGATGATTTAATAATAGTAGAACTTAAAGCAGTTGAAGCAATCCTTCCTGTTTTTAAAGCACAACTTTTAACATATTTAAAATTATCAGGAAAACCGAAAGGTCTGCTGATCAATTTTAATTCGGATAATATTGTAAAAAACGGACTAGTTCCTTTGGTAACCGAAGAGTTTTTAAATCTGCCCAAGGAATCCTTAGTGAAAACTTAGTGCTCTTAGTGCCTTAGTGGTAAAAAAATTACGTATGATAGGAGTATTACTTATTAATGTAGGAACACCGGATAGTCCGGCTGTCAAAGACGTTCGTAAATATCTGACTCAATTCCTAAACGACCCCCGTGTTATTGATATCAATCCCATAGGAAGATTTTTATTAGTGAACGGAATTATTGTTCCTTTCCGCGCGCCTAAATCTGCGAAACTATACCAACACATCTGGACTGACAAAGGTTCTCCGCTTTTAATTCATAGTAATAATTTCAAAAATAAATTACAACAAAGTTTAGGTAATGATCATGTTGTTGAAATAGCCATGCGCTACCAAAATCCTTCAATTGAAAGCGCGTTAAAAAAACTTCGCGATAAAAAGATAGAAAAGCTTGTCGTTATTCCTATGTATCCACAATACGCGTCTTCATCTACCCAAACCTGCATTGATGAAGTGAACCGGTTGATGAAGAAAATGAAATTCAATATTCCTGTTTCTTTTATTAAGAAAATGTTTGATCAACAGGGTTTCATTGATGCATTTGCTGAGAATATTAAAAAGCATGATCCTGCATCTTATGATTTTATCATGTTCAGCTATCATGGATTACCGGAGCGACAAATATTAAAAAGTGATAAAGAAGTTGGCACAGGCACCCATTGTAAAATCGGTTCATGCTGTGATATGATCACCGAGAAAAATCAATATTGTTACCGTGCCACATGTTACGAAACAACCCGCCAACTGGTAAAAAAACTTAATATCCCTGAGGGGAAATACATTACCTCCTTTCAATCACGACTGGATGATAAATGGCTAAAGCCATATTCGGATAGAGTAGTTGCCGAAAAGGCACAACAGGGTGCAAAGAAAATGCTGGTTGTTTCACCGGCCTTTGTTGCCGATTGCCTTGAAACTATTTATGAGATAGGGGTGGAGTATGATGAAATATTCAAACACAATGGAGGCATGAAGCTGCAATTGGTGGAGAGTTTGAATGATGGGGAGGGTTGGGTAGAGTGTGTGAGATCAATTGTAAAGCAATCTTAATTTATAATAATTATTCAAACTAAAACTTACATATAACAGTGTAAGTTTTATCATCATTTTGTCATTTTGTTTTAGATAGAATTTTTCGAAATTGCTTTTCTAATTGGCCTTATAATATGACAACTTTAACAAAGAAAAACTCTCGCACAACTTTTAATGGTTATTATATCCATGATTGCCGCAAAGCAGCAAAATATGCTTTTGATGATTTTTTAATTTGCGTGAAACTAAACGAAAAAAACCATTGTTATGATATCTTTTTGAGACAAAGTATCCTTGAAAGTGGCAAAATGGTTCTACTTAATATGAATGAGCTTGTTAAATTCAAAAAATTCTATCCTAAATCCTTCAATATTATACTTCTTGCCGATACTCAGGCTGATTTGATGAGCAACTGATTTTTTGTTGCAACATTATATCGAATAAAATTCTAGCATATCGTTGCAACAATGCTTTTTATTTTTTACTAATAAGAGAATACTTTTGGTTTTATTAATAAAACCAAAATAGAAATGAAAAGTCTGAAACTTTCACTACTTAGCTTGCTCTTATTGTGTATAAGTGTAATGCATGCTCAAATAAAAGTTCATTCTACTGGTAAAGTTTCAGTTGGTACAACAAGTACACCTGATGGCACATTGGATGTGTATGGTAGTAATGCTGCCTTATATCTAAAAGATGCAAGTGCTAGTGGCGTTCTTCGTTTTGTAACTTCTGGAGGATCGAACTATATTCAAAGTGGAACAACAACCTCTTCAGGAACTACAGCTGATTTGAATTTTACATCAATGCTTGGAGCTTCTACATGGATGACAATAAAGGCTACCACAGGTTATATGGGACTTGGAACAACTTCTCCAAGCGTTAAATTTCATGCAACTACCGATGATGCAACAACCAATGCCGTTACAAATATTATTCAATTAAATCATTCAAGTAGTGGTACAGTAGCATCTTCTTTCGGAACGGGATTGTTATTTAGTGGCGAAAGTGCCACAAACGGAAATATGCGTGATATGGCACGTATTCAAAGTGTTTGGTCAACTGCAACGGATGCTTCCAGAGCAAGTATTTTACAATTTCAAACATTGACCGGGGCTGGATCTTTGACAACCCAGTTAACAATTGATGGTGCTGGAAATATTGGGATAGGCACGACTAGTCCTTCTCAATTGTTTCATATTTATTCATCAAGTACCAATGCCAGACAAATAATACAAGGACAATCGGCAGCGCAATCTGCTTTAGAATTCAGAAATGGAACGGGTGAAACTTCTGTTATATACAGGCCTGCAAGTAGTAATGATCTACGTATTTATGGAACAACCCTTGCAAGTGATATTATGACTTTTAACACAACGAGCGGGAATGTTGGTGTGGGTACCACAAATCCATCAAGAACACTTGATGTTGTTTCTAATGTTACTCATTCTACTAATGGTACAGCCTCACAGTTGTCAGTTAGGGGGACAGCAAGTTCAACCAAAAAACTTAATTTGGGTTACGAAACTACAAGTAATTATGGGTTTATTGAAGCGGTAGATGAAAATGCATCATGGAAGAATCTTTATCTACAGCCATCTGGTGGGAGTGTTGGTATTGGAACAACAACTGTTACTGGTGGTTATGTATTTCAAGTAAATGGGTCTGCACTTGCAAGTGGTGGTACTTGGACCAATTCTGATATTCGTTATAAAAGGAATATACAATCTATTGATTTCGCTCTGAGCAAAATTTTAAAATTGAATGGTAAAAAATATGAATATAATAGAGATCAGTTTAAAGAACTTAATTTTAATGAAGGAACAAGTTTGGGATTTATTGCTCAAGAATTAAAAGAGATACTGCCTGAAGCAGTTAAAGTGGATGGTAAAGGGTTTTATAGCATTAATTACGATGCTGTAATACCAGTGTTAGTAGAGGCTATGAAAGAGCAAAATGCCAATATAAAAGAGCAAAGTGAGAAAATAAGCAACCTTCAAACTCAGCTTTCTTATTGTTGTACAAATAAACAACAAACAAATGAGGGAAATGCAACCGGAATTAATTCTAATCAGGTAAATAGCACTGATTCGAAAAATTCTCATTTGCTTCAAAACAATCCAAACCCTTTTAACCAGCAAACAAATATTGGATATTATTTGCCAACAGAAACTAGAACAGCTTCTTTGTTTGTATTTGACATGCAGGGTAAATTAGTAAAAACATATCCTGTCACAAATTTTGGAAACGGGTCAGTAATCATTAATGCGAATGAGCTTAATGCTGGAATGTTTATTTATTCTTTGGTTGCTGATGGGAAAGAAGTTGATAATAAGAGGATGATTCTAACACAATAAAATATTTTTAGAGTCACTTTTTTGATTTTCTTTCAAATAAATGTTTAACGAAATGAAAAAATTATTTTTAATTCATGTTACAATGGTTTTTGTTGGTAATATTATTGCACAAACCCCTATAAATGACCCTTCTTGGGGATCTCCCACGTGGCAGGATGAATTTGATACGACTGCTTTGCGTTCATATAAATGGTATCAAGCGAATGATTGGAGAAATAATTTGAAAAATAGGGGTAACAGTACGCTCGGCACATGCTATAATAATGATTTAAAGGGTTACAGAACAACTGCTCCGAATAATTTATCTTTTAATAGTGGAATTATAACACTGGTTACGAAATCTGAAACAAATACATTTAGTGTTGCGGATAATCAGCAATGTACAACAGATGGAAACCCCCCATGGTCAACCGAAAGCGATACACGATACTATTCTACTCCAGCATGGCTGATGTCTCAAAAAATATTTAAATATGGATATTTTGAAATAAAATGTCGCCTTCCAGACTTATCTGGAACTCCTAATGATAAAGGTTTAGGTGCTAACTTTTGGATGTGGAGTACTTATAATGGGGTTAAGACCACTTGTCATAATGAAATAGATATTTTCGAATTCATTCATTATAATGATGGGGATGCTTATGAGCAAACGGGTACTTATAATGCGCATTATCGTGATTGCGACAGTATTGGTGATGCGTATGAGCGAAGTCTTAACCCTTTGACAAATTATGGTAGTATTAATTTTTCCGGCTCGTTCCATACGTTTGGTTTGGCTTGGTATCCAAATAAATTGGAATATTATTACGATGATCAATTAGTTTATGTTTCAGCAGACAGATATTTTTATGATGATTATGGAGCTATGCCAATGATAGTTGATATGAATGTTTTTACGTATGGATGGCAAGCGGATGCGAATACTCAATTACCATATAATTATGAAGTAGATTATGTAAGAGCATATGCTCTTAATACAACAACCTGTGGCACACCTGCGTTAATTACAACTTCTGATTTTAGTGGATTTAGTTTTAATGTTTATCAAACTATTACTGTAACACCAGCACCTTCCTTAATAGTCTCTTCTGGCCAAAATAAAACTCTAAGAGCTTCAGATAGTATAGAACTTGATCCAGGTTTTGAGGTGCAGTCAAACGCTGTGTTTACCGCAGATATAGTTGGATGTCCAACTCAAGTCATTAGCGCTTTACCTCATTGATTTTATTCAACCTCAATCTCATAAATATGCCCAATAATATCTTTTGAAGGAAAGGGAATTCTGTTTTGATCAAAAGGCGCCTCAGGCCACCACCAAGAGAGATGCCACTCTTGTGTAATGATCAATAACATTTGGTTGTTGGGTATTGAAGTAACTGTTTCGTCCATATAAGCAAATTCTTTCATTTTATCTTTTTCCGGCCCCATACGCCAAATGATCTCAGTCGGCTTCCATTCAATTTCAAAGTAATAATAAGGAGATTTAAAAAGTTCGTCATCGGATGCAGGATACTTTGTTGTTAATGCCTGGTACCAATCATCCCATCGGTGCAGGGTATATTCTGTTTTGTTATGCTTAAATGGAACTGCTCCTACACTGTATTTTGAGGGCTGAGGACAAGCAAGATCCCAGTTGGTTGCTGTTACCATTACATTTTCAGAATCAGAAATGAGTTCTTCCGGTTTTTTGCCATCCTTATACGAACTTTTGGGCCAGTACCTTGCACCCTTAACAATTTCAATATCAATTTCAGTATACAGTTCATTTTTTTGACGAGGAGTGTCTTTTCCCGGTTTAACTTTAGGAATGTAACCTTCTTTCTCACAAGGTCTCCTATTGTTCCACTCACCTGATTGATGAATAAGCCATATTGCATTTGTCAAGCCATTCCATAGATTGTCTTTATTCAACAGTTCTGGCAACTTAACTTTCACTCTGTATTTCCCATACGTTAAACCGTGACGTGCGATGATTCCAACATTTTCTTTTCGCCACTCTCCTTCTTTGGTAGCAGGATTTTTAATAAAAATACTTTTTGTTACAGAGTCATACCCGGCATTTTTACACGGACAGTTTGTGGCATATATGGGGGCTTTGATAGATTTTTCTTTGTTATATGGATTAATATTGTAGTCTTTCTTAGTATAATTTCCTCCTGCAACATCAGCAACTATAGGGATATTTTCAAAAAGTGTGCTGTAGTCTGTTGCATGAGTAAATTCTTCTAATTGGGCATTTTTCCATAATTCAATATCCTCTCCGCAAAGCGGGTTGTAATTTTCTTTTGAATAAGACGAAGCTTTTAAAGAAAAGGGATCTATATACAGCCCTTTAGAAAGATCGATCTTGGCTTTAACATTCAATTCAGTCACACTTTTAAGCACAACTATATCTGTGACACTCTTTGTATAATGGAAAAAGCTAAAAGGATTTACATAAACAGAGTCGGGTGATTTTTTTGTGATGTTTCGTATATAATCTGGTATTATGTTTTTTTGAATATTTTCTTGAGTGGTGATCACTATTAGAAAACTATATTTCCCAACTCGTGGATTTCTTTCCCAGCGTTGATTTGAAATAGCCCCATCACCAGATTGTTGCAGCATATAAACAGCATCATGTTTTAGCTGGTCATCAACAGAAATATTATTTTCTTTTGACTTTTTTATAATTGATTGATACCATTCTGAATTTCTTTTTATTCTGGCCATGTAATCAATTATATCTTTATCTGATACTGCTTTATTTGGAGGAGTCCCATAAAATATTTTTTCGTTTCTAGGGTTGCCTGCTATATTAAATGAATCTATTATCTCATGAAATTGCCCATCAGCAGGGATTTCTGCAGTTATTGAGAATTCTTTAGAGTAATCACTCCAACTCCCGTAAAAATTCTCATTAGAATTAATGTGATCTTCCGAAAATTTATAAGATTCATTCTGATAATATATTTTGTAATAATATTTTTTTGGAGTATCGTTATTTTCAACAGAAAAGGAAAATACGAACTTTCCGGAGGAAGTTTGTTTTATGCTTGGAATAACGAATCCATTAGTGAAAGCGTCCGTATAGTCAAGAAAAATTTCTTTATTGGTTATTTCAGATTTTTTGTAATTAGTAATTGCTTTAAAGTCTTTTACTTCAAAACTGTTTTTTTTTGAACAGGAAAACAAAAACAGTACAAAAATCATTAAAATTGCTTTCAAGTATGAGTGAAATGTCATAGCCGCCTTAATTTTCATAAATTTACTACTTAATTGTAAAAGTATGAATTCAGCAACAAATGAAAAGCTTTTAACGCGTTTAGTAGTTTTACTAATTTGTGCATTTTATGTTTGGATGGTTTGGGCTTCTCCTGCAACATCAGACAGTGGTGACGGAATCAGGCATTATGCTATATCAAAATATTCCTGGAAACATCCTGAATTGTTTCTTGATCATTGGGGAAAACCTGTTTTTACTTTTATTTCTTCACCATTTTCGCAATTGGGCATGATAGGCATGAATATTTTTAATATCATTTGCTTCGCGATTACCGGATTACTTTGTTACTCGATTGCTAAACGGTTCAGTCTTTCATATCCCACAGCTGTAGTGATCTTTTTGGCTTTTGCAGTAGTGTATATTCCTACAATAAATAGTGGTTTAACGGAGCCATTATTTGGGTTGATGCTTACGGGAACTGCTTATTTATTTATAAGTAGAAAATATTTATGGGCTACGTTATTCGTTTCTCTTTTGCCTTTTGTAAGATCTGAAGGTATGATGCTTTTATCAGTTTACGCTTTATTTTTATTATTGCATAAAAAGTATAAATATATTCCATTGCTTGCAAGTGGTTTTGTGGTATTGAGCTTGATTGGTTATTTTTTTGTTTATCATGATATTTTATGGTTGAAACACCAAAATCCATATAATGGTGCTAATAATGATATTTACGGAAAGGGAGATCTTTTTCATTTCTTTAGAAACCAGGGTAGAATATTTGGGTTACCTCTAACCATGTTGATTTGTGCAGGTTTACTTGCGCCTGTTATGTTCAAACTGCAAAAGAAGGATGGGGGTGATATTTTTGTTACCGAAAAAATACTTCTTATTTATTCACCCTTTCTTATGTATTTTTTTTCACACGTAATAGTATGGTGGAGACCATCATTGGCCGGCTCGTTAGGTCTTTTACGACCAATGGCTGCCATTATTCCACTTGCTGCTATTATTGCATTAATAGGTTTAAATTACTTACAATCTATTTTAAATAATGTATTTGATAAGCTAAACTTTAAGAATAAGTACCTTAAATGGATTCTTCCGCTTGTGTTTTGTTTATGGATAATATACAAACCATTTAAAGTGCACGATATACCATTTCAGCTGGGGCCTGAAGAAGTTGTTTTAAAAGAAACGGTGAATTGGTTAAAGGAAAATGAAAACTATACTAAGTATAGGGTTTATTATTTATCGCCTTATTTAACAGTAGCACTTGATCTTGATCCGTTTGAACCAAAAGAGGCGTCTGAATTATGGGGTTTGTATCCGAACATAGAAACTTGGGGTATTGATGTGGTTCCTGATAGTTCTATAGTTATTTGGGATGCGCATTTTAGTCCTAATGAATGTCGTATTCCCCTCGAAAAGATAATGAACGATCCATATTTTGATTTTGTTACAAATTTTAAACCTGCAGAGGAGTTTACGGTATTAGGTGGATACAGCTATGAGGTCAATATTTTCAGAAAAAGAAAAACTCCTAAAACACTGACTTTATTGAAGGAGGATTTTTATGACTTGGATGGAATGTGTGACGTTGAAAACAATCGTACTATTGTTAATGAGAAATCATTTTCTGGAAAAAAGTCATGTAAGTTGGACGAAAAAGAAGAATATGGAGTTGCCTTTAGATCAGAGAAGATGACATGTGATTTTTTTGATAAAATCGAACGTGTTGATATTTCATTTATGCTTCACGCAGGTAAAAGGCCGGAACTTGCAACAGTTGTTGCTTCAATTACGGATGCAAGTGGAAATGGACTTTCATGGGATGGTAAGACAATTGTTTGGGGTGATAGTTGTTCAACAACATGGTGTAAACAGCAGTTTCAGTTTTCCATAAATAGGAATTTATGCAAAGATGGTAATGTATTAAAGGTCTATCTCTGGAATAAGGGTAAGGAGAAGTTGTATACTGATGATTATAAGGTAAAATATTTTGGAAACTAATTTTTCGATAATTCGGTTCCTAATTGTTTGAATTCTTTTTAAAAAGATAAATGCCACCTTCACTATATATTGCACTCCAGTCAATCGATTTAGATAATTTCTTAACACTCAAATCAAACTGATCTTTTTCCAGAGGGTAAGTGTTGATTTTGCTAAGCAAAACAATATATTCGGCATCTTTTATTGTGGGGTATTGGTAGATTATTTTTCTAGAGGTTAAATGAGGGACCAATTGCGATTGGGCTGAAACGGCCGCATCGTCAGGTATCATATTGAGGACGTCATATACTTTGGCTCTGTCAAAATTCACACTATAATATTCATATTCGTAAAACCGTAGCTTGTCAGGCTGGCAATTCTCTGCTTTAGTAGGATACTCCAGCATTTGATATGTTGAATAAATCGACAGTGCAATAAAGATAGAGTAAACAAGAAAACTCAATAGTCTATTAGAAAACTCTTGGATAAAATAAAATACGGCAAGAGCTATTATTGGGATAAACTCAATAGAATAGTGTCCTGTGATCCCCCATCTAACAGGTGTGTCATTTAAAAGTTTTTGTGCATAAATAGGAAGTAGCATTATGAAAAACTGTGGTCTGGTAAAAAAAAGGATTCCTCCTGAAATCATCACCATAGCATGCAGCTCTTGTTTCATTGCATCGGTTCCGCTGCTAATGTGGCTTACGAAAAATAACTTTAAAATATAACCCGGTTTGGTTGCTAAAGTATTAATCAAACCTGAGGTTGTGCCATCTAATGTGGAATATTGATTAAAGTGTACATAGCCATTCACGGCCTGAGCTCCGGCCATAATAGGCATTATGCCTTTTAAAACAACGATAAAATATAGCAGAGCTGAAAATGCATAAAAGCCCGCAATTTTCACTTTAGTTATATTTTTTCTATCCATAAACAATAGACCTAATGAAATAAAAATCATCCAGAGCGCCATATTTTCTTTTGAAATAATTATCAGTAAAAAAAATGCAGTAGATTTAGTCCACTTTCTTAGTTCAAAAAAGTGTATGAACCACGGGATGAACATTGCGGCCGCAACGTTGTTGTGATAGTCAAAACTTAATGCAGAATAGATGCCCCACATGGAGAAGAAGTGGAACATGGCCATTTCTGGTATGTATTTGGTTTCATTTCTTTCACGCACAAATGTATAAATGCCATATCCGCCAAATAGTATAATGGCAATTTGAAAAATAAGCATTGTATAGCTGCCGAAGATCCAATAAAAAGGAGAGACAAGCATTGGAATAAGTTCGAAATGATTGCCTAGAGGATTTGTAAAACCTTCTTCAGTATCTAATGTATAATGGTTAAATCTAAAATGAGCATAATCGTAAATTGCATGATTGTACAAGCCAAGATCCCATGCATATGTTCTAAAATTATAGTGATTAACAAGGGAAATAATGCAGTAAATCAATCCAAAAAAAATAATGATAATTTTTTTAAGATCGAAATTTTTTTGTGATTTCTGTAGACTGTCGGTATCGATCGTCATTTTTCCTTGAATTCTATATGCAGATCGTCAAAGTAGCAAACATCGTTGCCGGGATAAAAAGAGTAGAATTTCACCTCGTTTTCAGTGAAATTTTCTGGAATACGAACTTTTAGTCTAACTTCTTTCCATCCATTGTCTAATACGCTTCTTGTTGATTCCGCAGATTTATAAAACCCACTAGCATCACTTCCTGATATTACAATGCAGCCAAGATCATCATCAGAATGTCGTTTTACTACAATATCAAAGGCATCCCCTGGCTTTACTTTAAAAATATAATCCAAGCCATATTGGTTTTCTTTGGTGAGCTTAATTGAGGTACTTCCTGAGCTCGACATATCTGTACTGGCAAAAGAGCTTCCATTTAGAAGAACTGATTTATCTGATGTAATGAATTTATTGGACGCACCGCCTTCCTCCATGTCGCACATGATATTTGTTTCGCACGAGTACTTAAAGTGGAATTTAGAAGTGTCTATATTTAACATGTAAAATTGTTCCCCTGAATATTTATTTACCTCAATAGGTTCTGAGCTAATAAATGATTCATAGCCGGAAGTTAATTTTTTTAGGATATCTTTTTGTTCAATTTCATTTTTATCGCTGAAATAGACAAGTATTTTTGGGTATTTTTCAAACAACTCCTCCGTTTCAATATTTATATCCCAAAAGGACAGCGAATTATATTCATTGACGTAGAAAAAAGTATTAGGGTATTTTTTTTTCATGAAAAGATCGTACTTTGATCTTAAGCTGCCTGCGTAAGAAATTCCGAAATGTAAAGCTGGTTCAAGAAAAGAACCTTGATAATAATTCGTTAATATTTTAGGAGTAGCTTCGTGTTTTTTGATAATCAAACTTGATTCATAAAAAGGATTCGTGTCTTTGTAGACCATCGTTCCTAAATAAGCATGATATAATAAGATAGCTGCGCAGATCTGAAAGAGATATAATCCAAGCCTTTTCATGTTTATTGGTTTAATTCTGATCAAACATTGTATAGATGCCATCAAAGCCGGTATGATGAGCATTTCAGATGGGATAAGATAATAGAAGGTATAATGTTTAGCCGTAAGTACAATTTGAATTGTAATTACAATCCAAGCCGAAAGAATAAACTTGAAATAATTATAAGAAAATAGTTTAAAACGAGAGTTGAATAAAATCCCTAAAACAACAGCGAGAGATATTAAAAAATATCCGAATGTAAAAAGAGGTTCCTGATTAAATATCTCATTGATGTTATTTAGGAAGCTCGCTTTGTCAATAAACTCTTCTTTGCCATATCCATGCAATCCGGAATGAGTTGACAGCTTAGTGATCCATTCAAATATTAAATCAAGTTTAGTCCAAACAGGCATCAGGATAATGAATGTTATAACAATGGTAGTTGCAAGAAATTTGATTTTTGCTCTTATGCCTCTAAAGAGTATTACTGGGATAATTACAAATGGCAAACATGTTACTTTGGAGGTAATTAATATTGAGGTAATAATTGAAAACGCTAGTATTGTTTTCGTCTTGTTGTTAGGTACTATATTGGATGTTTCATAATAAAAACAATAGGTCCATAACAATGCAGAGTAATAGGTTAAACATGCTATTATTATAGTTTCTGGTTTTGCTAAATTAAAATGATGAATGGCGGTGTAGGTTGTGATTGGTATAAGTTGAAAAAATAAAGCCTGTACTAGCTTTCCCGTATGTTTTAATACGTGTTTGCCACTTAAATAGAATATATAAATGCTTAACGCTGTAAATGCAAAAATGCAAACATGCAGATATATTTCAGGGTTGGACAAAACGTTTTCAGACAAACTGCCTCCAGTGCCACAGAATAGATAGGTGAGAAATATTATTGGAGCCATAAGTAATTGCACCGGAGTACCTGGATGATCAAAATGGCCGATTTCCAAATGCCCCGAAGCGAGATTTGTGGCGTTGATCAAATATGGATACGTGGGGTCAGAGAATGTTGTAAAAAACAGTTTTACATTATCAAATAACATGTATGATAACAGACAATAAATTGCCGGCAATATAAATAGAGGAAGTTTTTCTTTAAAAGATAACTTTTTCGGATGTGATGGGGTATGTTCAATGATTTTGTTTTCGTTTTTTTTTAAAATATTGTATTTAAAAACGCACCAGATAGCTCTGAATCCATCTTTCCATCCTATTTTTTTTCCTTCTTCAAAAGTTCTACCATAGTATGAAATGCCCACCTCATATATTCTGATATTAGGAACTCGGGCTATTTTAGCCGTTACCTCCGGTTCGAAACCAAAACGTTTTTCTTTTAAAGAAAGTTTTTGAATAATATCTGTTTTAAATAATTTGTAACATGTTTCCATGTCCGATAAATTCAGATTGGTAAACATGTTTGACAAAAAAGTCAAAAATTTATTTCCAAGTGTATGCCAGAAAAACAGAATGCGATGCGCGTTTCCTCCAATAAATCTTGATCCATATACAACATCTGCAAAGCCGTCAACCACAGGTTTGAGCAATAAATTATATTCTTGCGGGTCATATTCAAGATCTGCATCTTGAATAATCAAATAATCTCCTGTTGCTAATTCTATTCCTTTGTGAAGTGCCGCACCTTTCCCCTTATTAATTTCTTGGTTAAATAGCGAGATGTTGAGGCTAGGATTTTTTTGAATGTAATTTTCAATGGCAGCAATAGAATTATCCGTGGAGCAATCATTAACTATTATTATTTCTTTCTCTGCATTATTCAATAATTGTACTTCTGAAATCTTATTTAATATTAAATGAATAGTCCTTTCTTCATTATAAACGGGAATTATAATTGAGAGTTTTTTAAAATTCATACAAGGTTATTTTTTTTCGCCAATAACTATTGATGATAATCCTATTTGCTTAAAAGTAAAAACATCGATAAGTTTTGCGATTGGGACAATCGTATTGTAGAAGGTCATTTGCGATTCTGGAATAATTTTTTTCTTTAAAACATTTCCGAATATAAACCATCCCAATATGCCCAATGCGTTAAAGTAAAAAGACTTTTTTACAATGATTTCATTTAACGTAAAAATATTTTCCATTTGTTTTTTGCGATATCTTCTGAAATGGTGTAGTTCAATATCAAAGCTATTATATAATGGCTGATAAGCAGGAACCAAAATAATCAATGAACCATTTTTTGCAAGTAGTTTTCTGCAATTTGCAATTGCTAGTTTGTCATTTTCTATATGTTCAATGACGTTTAACGCAAACACTGTATTGTATTTTTCAAAATGACTTGAATACTTTGAGTCAAAATCTTTGTCAACAAGATCAATGTTTTCAATACCGATGAGATTTTTTTTTTGCGCAAATTTTTGTTTTAAGATATTGCAATAGCTGTCTCGGATGTCAGTGAGGCATATTTTAAAATTATCTTTTATAAAATACTGCGAAATATTTCCAACACCACTACCAATCTCAAGAATATTTCCACCACAATAAGGTTTAATTGTATTATACATCCAGCTATTGAAATTGTCGGCATCGGAAATAACAGAAAGGGTTTCGTGACCCTCCAGATCAACTTCTTTATAATTGAAAGATTTACTTTTACTAATCATTTGAGTTTCCGAATTATAAAACAGACAGCCCCTTTTATCCTAAATAGGTTTTGACACAATATAAAGGCTATTAACTATAAAAATACGTATTTTTGAGTTCTTTCCATGAAAATCCTCGGTATTTCAGCGTTATATCATGATTCGGCCGCAGCTATTATTGAGGACGGCAAGATCATCGCGGCCTCCCAGGAGGAGCGTTTTACCCGTAAAAAACATGATGCAGGTTTTCCTAAGGAAGCTGTAAAATTTTGTTTGCAATATGCCGAAACTTCTTTAAATGACCTGGATGGGATTGTTTTTTATGATAAACCATTGCTCAAGTTTGAGCGTTTACTTGAAACATATTATAGTTTTGCTCCAAAGGGTATAATATCTTTTTTACTTTCTATGCCGGTTTGGTTAAAGGAAAAAATGTTCCTGAAGCGTTTGATACATGAAGAGTTGTTGCAGGTTGATACCAATTATAAAAAAGGTAAAGTAAAATTATTGTTCCCTGAACATCACCTTTCACATGCAGCCAGCGCTTTTTATCCATCGGGTTTTGAAGATGCAGCTATACTTACTATTGATGGAGTAGGAGAGTGGGCAACGGCTTCTATTTGTCATGGTAAAGGAAAAGATCTTTCTATTTTGAGAGAGTTGAAATTCCCACATTCACTTGGACTTTTATATTCTGCATTCACTTACTTTCTTGGATTTAAAGTTAATTCCGGTGAGTATAAATTAATGGGCCTCGCGCCTTATGGTGATCCTTCATCGCCTGATGTTGACCGGTACGTTTCTACCATATTAAAGGAATTGGTGGATGTGAAAGAGGATGGATCAATATGGCTTGATCAACAATATTTTAATTATGCTGTTGGTTTAACCATGACGGAAGATGAGAAGTGGGAAAAGTTATTCGGAATGAAAAGACGTAAACCTGAGGCTGAGTTAGAGCAAAAGCATTGCAACCTGGGTTTGGCAATACAACGTATTACCGAAATGGTGGTAACTAAAATGGCGGCCGAGGCTAAGAGATTAACAGGTTCCGATAATTTGTGTCTTGCAGGAGGTGTTGCGCTTAATTGTGTTTCTAATGGCAAACTTATCACGCAGAATATTTTTAAAAATGTTTTTATACAGCCGGCCGCGGGTGATGCCGGTGGAGCATTAGGTGCAGCGCTTGCGGCAAACCATATCTATTTTGGCAAAGAAAGAAAAGTAATTGGCCCTGATGCAATGTATGGATCATACCTGGGTCCTGAGTACAGCGATATTGACATTAAGCTTACTACAAAAAAGTACAATGCAGTATTTGATCATTATGAGAATTTTAAAGACACTGCAGCCGCAACAGCTAAACATATTGCCGATGGAAATGCAATAGGCTGGTTCCAAGGAAGAATGGAATTTGGCCCCCGCGCATTGGGCGGTCGCAGTATTTTAGGTGATGCGCGTAACGAGGAAATGCAAAAAAAATTAAACCTTAAAATAAAATACAGAGAAAGCTTCAGGCCTTTTGCTCCTTCTGTTTTGGCAGAAGATTGCGGACAATTTTTTGAGCATAACAGTACCTCGCCTTACATGTTGGTTGTACAACCGGTTGTAAAAAACAGAAGAGAGAAATTGCCGGATAATTTTGGTTCATTAAGTATTAAGGACAAACTTTATTATAAACGTTCGGATATTCCTGCGGTAACACACATTGATTTTTCGTGTCGTATTCAGACTGTACATAAAGAAACCAACCCCCGCTATTGGGAATTGATCAATGAGTTAAAAAAGCTTACCGGTTACGGTATTGTGGTAAATACAAGTTTTAATGTGCGTGGTGAACCTATTGTTTGTACTCCTGAAGATGCATATAAATGCTTTATGCGTACCGAAATGGATTACCTTGTACTGGGTAATTTTATTTTTGATAAAAAGAAACAGCCGGAGTGGAAGGAAGAAAAGAAATGGAAAGAAGAATTTACTTTGGACTAATGTATTTCCCGAAGATATTGCAGATTATCGCAGATAAAAAATAAAATCTGCGTTTATCCCTGAAATCAGCGGGAAACTTTTTGATAGATGAACGATCAGAATTAAAGAATAAAAATGAAAACCGAAAAAGAAAAAGCTTTAGAAACTTTACTTGTACTCAGCGGTGCATTTGTGATCCTTTTTTGGAAAACCGATAAAAAAATATTCCTCTTACTGGCACTTATTTTTGTTTTCATCGGGATTGCTTCTCCCTGGTTAGCTGGTAAGATTTCATGGGTATGGCTTAAATTCGCAGAATTGTTAGGTGCGGTGATGTCGAAAGTAATATTAGGACTTGTTTTCTTTTTGTTTTTAACGCCAATTTCTTTCTTGTATCGCCTGTTCAAAAACGATTCTCTATCTTTGAAAAAGAAAAATGATTCGTATTATACAAAACGGGATCATTTATATATCAATAAGGACTTAGAAAACACTTGGTAACATGGACTTCATAAAAGACTTCTGGAATTTTTTGAAAGAGCGTAAAAAATGGTGGCTGTTGCCAATTATCATTGTATTGTTATTGATAGGAGTGCTGATTGTAATTGGAGGTGGATCGGCTGTAGCGCCTTTCATCTATACTTTATTCTAAGAGAGGATCATTTCCTCAACTCAAAATTTTTACCGAGGTAAACTTTTCGCACTTGTTCATCATTGGCAAGTTCTTCTGCTGTTCCGGCTTTTAGGATTGAGCCTTCAAATAATAAATACGCCCGATCGGTAATAGTTAAGGTTTCATGAACATTGTGATCGGTAATTAATATTCCAATATTCTTGGATTTTAATTTATAGACTACGGTTTGAATATCCTCAACGGCAATGGGATCAACACCTGCAAAAGGTTCATCTAATAAAATAAATTTAGGATCAACGGCAAGGCAGCGTGCAATTTCTGTCCTGCGTCTTTCACCGCCTGATAAACGATCGCCTGTATTTTTACGAATATGCTGCAAGCCGAATTCATTTAGTAAGCTTTCCAGTTTTGCAGCCTGTTCTTCTTTGCTGAGTTTGGTCATTTCTAAAATGGAAATGATATTGTCTTCCACTGTTAGTTTACGAAATACAGATGCTTCCTGAGGCAAATAGCCAATGCCCAACTGAGCCCGTTTATACATGGGCAATTCGGTAATGTCCATCTCCTCCAAAAATATTTTTCCTGAATTGGGTTTGATCATCCCCACAACCATATAAAAAGAAGTTGTTTTGCCGGCACCGTTCGGTCCGAGCAAACCCACGATCTCACCCTGGTTCACCTCAAAAGAAACTCCTTTTACCACTGTGCGGCTCTTATAGCTTTTTACCAGGTTGTCTGTTCTCAGTATCATTCGTTTAATTTATTTTTTCTTTATAAACCTCGAACTTCGAACCTCGAACCTCGAACTTCGAACGTTTTCCTAGAACGTTAATTGTATCGACCAACGTATTCCAAATTTACTGATATTCGGATTACTTAAATACGACAGCCTCCAGAATGCATCAACGCGAAATACCTTCAAAATATTTTCCACACCAGCACCAACTTCATAATAAGGGCCTCTGTTCAATTCCGACAAGTTGTTCGGGAACACCATAATATCCTTTTGTTTTTGAGAAAGCGTTCCAACAAGCGCTTTAGCGATAAATACCTCACGCCATTTGAGTTTGCGGAACAAAGGCACTTTATTGAAGAAGAACCCTTCAAAATGATGGAAGATAGACATGGTTGCATAACGATCGCTGGCGAATTCAAAAAAGTTCATCAGGTTAAATGAGGCATAATCATAAATGAGCGTTTGATTGCCCGGGTGTACAAATAAAAGCGGGTAGGGCACTTGACCGAATGTTTGCCCGCCCTCAATGATATAATTGGTATAGCCAATAGGATTAAAACGCAGTCGGTCATCAATGTTCAATGTTACTTTATGATAATCATACTGACTGTTAAACAACCCGCTCGTGCCAAGTGTATATTGTAATTGCAACACGGGATATTTTGTACCCAAACTTGCGCGTGTGAAGGTTCCTTCCACATATTTTTCATCGTAAGCAAAACGGGTTTGCAGTGTTATTTCAGATGTAATAATATTTGCCCGCTCCCTGATAGCATTATTTTCCTGGTAGAATTTATATTTCTGTCCGAGAATAGGTGTATATTTTTTATTTCCAAAAATAAGTTTGGTGTTGAGTCCTGTGAAAAATTCATAATCATAATAGGCTTGTGTTTGTTCTATTCCTGTAAGATTAAGAAGTGATTTGGTTCTGAAAATTGAGGAGAGGATATTATCCTGTGTAAATGCAGCAGGACTTTGTCCAAGAATTTCATAGTCTTTTTTGTATGAGATACCAACCAGCTGACGAGGATTTTTTGAAATGAAAGTTTTAAATGCTCCCTGGTATTTGAATTCCTCATCTTTTAATCCGTAAGCAACATATCCGCTCAGTTCATACCACTTACTGAATTTATCACTGGTACGTCCACCCAAACGAAAACGGGGACCTTCAATGGAATTAAAGCTGAGCATATTTGAATAAGGGCCGATCTCAAAATTGCCAACTATCTTATACCCAACAAAAATTATTTTCGCAATATCTATCCATGTTTTGTAAATGGGAAGTGATTGAATGGTATCTACCATTTTGTAGATCTTCACTTCATTTTTAGAAAGGGTATCGTGTCGGTTATCTTTCCAGAACTGATCATCTTTTTTATCGGCATCCGCATCAACGATCAGATTCTTGGTAAGCGAATAGAAATCATCCGGCTCAGGTTTATCGATCTTGAAATTTTTATACGAAGTCGATTTACGTCCGTATACTCCCATTTTTTTCTTTTGCAAAGCAAAATCGACAACCAGTTTGTCTTTATTAAGCATCCAAACGCTGTCGGTATAAATATATTCCTGTGCAACAATAAGTGCTTTAACAAAATTGATGTTGGCATCCTTGGCGATCGACATTTCTAAACGTTTCACGCCAAATGTTGTATCAGCGATCCACATGTTACCTTCAAACACTAATTCCTGCGGATGTTTTTGTTTAAACTGTATTTGATAACACCAATGACCTCCAACAAACATGCTGTCGATCAGATAATATTTATAGAATAATAAACCATTATCCGAAATAGGACTTGAGAAACTTTTTTGAAACACAACCATGGAGTTGTCATAAATATTCGCCTGCAAATACATCTCACCCATGAATTGAGCAATGCTTGCATCATTCACTCCTGACATTTTATTAGCCTTAATGATCTCCTTTTTCATTCTAGGCTTACGTTTGAAGTAGTAGTCTGAAAGAGATTCTGTTATGAATAAAGGAAGGAAAGGTTTTTCATTTACATTGGTGCTGTCAATGTTGTTGAAAATAAAATTAATGGGCTTTAATAATTTCTTCTGCTGAAATTCTTTCGAAAGATTATTAAGATCGAATTCTACCTTGTTATAAACTTCATACTGATAAGCATCCAAGCGTTCTTTGTCATTTCGGTATTTATTAGCAATTACTTTTCGCAGAATTATATGTGCCGGATTCTCTCCCGGTTTAACAACAACTTCGGTAAGCGAAATGCCGGCATGATTCAATTGAATGTTGATTGATTGGTCAACCCCATTTTTTACTTTGACCGATTTGCGATCATAACCAACGTAAGATATGATCAGTGAATCGACATTTTCGCTTGTTGTGATAGAATAATTGCCGTCAAAATCTGTAGTTGTTCCGGTTTTGGTTCCTTTAAAAAGAAGGTTTACGAAAGGAAGCGCTTCTTGTGTTTCAGAATCAAACACTTTTCCGCTCACTTTTGTCTGCGCAGAAATGCCAGTGCAGAAAAAAAGAATGAATGTAAATGCCAGCGCTTTTGTTGGAAAGTTCATGACAATAAATGTCCTTGAATTTACACTTTTTTTCCTCCTCCGAGGCGGATTAATTTTACGGAATTGCTAACGTTAAACCGCCTGATTTTGTTGCCTTACAACGTATTTGGAAACGAAGATGCTTGCCTCATAAAGAATGTAAAGCGGAAAGGCAACTAGTAGCTGTGAAGTAATATCAGGTGATGGTGTAATAACAGCGCCAACAATCAGGATAACCACTACTGCGTGTTTACGATACTTGCGCATAAAATCAGGAGTCATGATACCAAACCGTGTAAGAAAATAAACAACAATTGGCAACTCAAAAACCAGTCCGGTAACAAGCGTAAGTGTTGTAACAGTCGACAAATAAGAATCCATAGAGATCAGATTTTTCACATCGCTGCTTACCTGGTATGATCCAAGAAAAAGTACAGTGAGCGGAACAATTATAAAATAGCTGAAAAATACTCCACTCAAAAAAAGTACCGATGAAAAGAAAACAAACCCTCTTGTTTTACTTCTCTCTTTTTCAGTCAATGCCGGACGAATAAAGCGCCATATTTCCCAAAGTACATAGGGGATGCCGACAATTAACCCACCCACGAATGCGATCCACATATGCATGGTGAATTGTCCGGCCAGATCGGTATTGATGAGATTAAATGGAATTTCGGCAACGCACATATCATCGCCTTTTCCTACGAAATGTGAAAATCTGCACAGAAGTTTATAGGTAATGAAATCAGTTTTCTTCGGTCCGAATAAGATTGTATCAAATACCAGCTCTTTCATGAAAAACAAAACAATGGCAAGCGACATTACGACAATAACAGCCCTTACCAAGTGCCAGCGCAAAGCCTCCAAGTGGTCTAAAAAAGACATTTCCCCTACGTTTGAGTTGTTTGCTTTCTGCGTGGTCATAAGATTTCCGCCAAAGATACTAGTTTGTTAAATGTTAAGCCCTAAATAAACAAGTTTTAAATACAATGCGTAATTTCGTAAAGGAATGAGAGAAGTTATCAGGTCTTTCGACAAAAAATTCAGAACATTTGCGTTTGTTGCTGTACTTGCTGTTATTGCAACCTATTCGGTTCCTTTTACTACCGATCCAACACACGCTAAACAGCACAAAACATGCTGGCATTTCAGTAATGATTTTCATTTTGATGATTCGCATACAATATTCAATAATATGTATATACGAGACATCAATAACATCCCATTGTTTTTCAGGGATGCTCGCACTACCAGTTCTTTTCCTCCTAATCAGGCTTACCGTCCGGGTTTAACAACGCTAAATGCCATTGATCTTTGGATCACAAAATCACTTGGGGGTGATATTACGAAACCCAAACCTTTTGTGTTTCACGTTTCTATTTTCATTGGGTATTTGCTGCTTGGATTCTTTCTGTTTTTTGTTGTGCTGGATATTTTTAATCGCGCATTTGAAAGTGAATGGAATAAATACGCTGCACTTTTTCTGGTAACGTGGTTCTGGCTTCATGTAGCTAATGCAGAAACCATCAATTATATCATTGCACGATCCGACTCCTTTTCTACTTTAATGATCATCATTGCGTTTACGACTTACATTTATAAACCTAAATGGAGATCTAAATTCATTTACCTGATCCCAATGGTGATCGGGTTTACTGTAAAGGAACCATCGATCATGTTTGTTCCGTTATTGCTATTGTATATTGTTCTTATTGAAAGACAACATTCTTTGAGTGAACTTTTTTCTAAAATAAAACCAATCTTTAATGATTTATGGAAAACGGCAGCGGTTGGTTTTGGTGTGGCCGTTTTTCTTTATTGGTTCTCTCAAAAAATGACACCACCCACATGGAGTCCTGGTGAATTATCCAGATTCGGATATGCGATCACTCAGCCATTCGTGATCTTCCACTATTTTGGGAATTTCATTTTACCGATTGATCTGAGTGTTGATACCGATTGGGAGCAGTTAAAATCGGTTGTTGATATACGTTTCATTGTAGGGTTGTTGTTTGTTTGCGGAATGCTATATGCTGCGTTCAAAACATCCGAGAAAAAGGAAACACGTCCTATAGCTTTTGGTATACTTTGGTTTTTTGTCGCACTTCTTCCAACTTCAAGTTTTATTCCGCTGTCGGAAGTGTTGAATGATCACCGTCCGTTCTTTCCTTATATAGGATTATTTATCGCGGCTACAAATCTTATCTATCTGTTTGTGATAAGGAGAAAAGAAAAGTTCGCAAAAGTAAAATCAAGTCGGGATATTTTGTTTGCCGGAATTTTTATTTTACTCGGAGCACACGCTTTCGGAACATTTAAACGTAACCAGGTTTGGCACAGTGAACTTTCATTGTGGTATGATTGTTCGATAAAAAGTCCTAAGAATGGAAGGGGATTAATGAATTATGGTTTGGCATTGATGAATGAAGGTGAAAGGGATACTTCGTATTACAGACAAGCCAAAGTGTATTTTAAAAAGGGAATAGAGTTATGGCCGCAGTATTCATACCTGTACATTAACATGGCTATGTGTAATTTTCATATGAATGACACAGCAGCAGCTGAGATTAATTTTAAGAATGCCATCGGCCTGGAAACAAAAGCCGATGGTACACCCCGCAGTGCAGACCCATTATATTTTTATGCGCAGTATTTATGCGGAAGAAAGCGTTTTGATGAAGCTATTCCTTTACTGAGATCGTGCATGAAAGTAAGTAACAGTCACATGTATGCGCGTTACGTTTTGATGAATGTATTTGCCGATAAATACATGTGGCCTGAATTGGATTCATTGGTTGCGCAGTCAGTTGCAATGTTTCCGAAGGATGCTGAGGTTTTGAAATATGTTGACATTGCGCGCAACAGAAAAACCTTGGAGCAGCGCCAGGTTGAAGCTGCACAAAGTGGAGGATCGGCACAGAGTTATATTGATTTGAGTTTAACACATTTTAATCAGGGCCGTTATAAGGAATGTATTGACGCGTGTAATCAGGCATTGAAAATGGATCCGAACAATGCGGATGCGTATAATAATATTTGCTGCAGTTATAATCAAATGGGTATGTGGGATGAAGCATTGAAGGCCGCGGAGATGTCGATGAAGTTACGTCCGGGCTTTGATGTTGCGGAAAGGAATTATAAAAATATTAAGGACAGAAATGAGAGGGTTTACAAAGCGGTGGATGATGCAAAGAAAAATCCTACGGCAGAAAAATATTTGGCCGTAAGTACGTTATTCTTTGAAGGCTTGAGTTATGACAACTGCATTAAGTATGCGAATGAAGCTTTAAAGCTGCGTCCAAACTACGCTGATGCCTATAATAATATTTGTGCTGCCAACAGTAAATTGAAAAATTGGGATGCCGCTAAGTCGGCCTGCGATCAGGCTTTACGGTTAAATCCGGGTATGCAGGTAGCCCGAACTAATTTGCAATACATTGAGCAGCAGAGAGGTGCCAAATAGCTAAGCCCCTGAGATTCACCTACATTTCAATATTTTTGATACCTTTGTAGCTTAATTTTACAAGGCTTATGAAGAAAATCATTCTTTATTTGATCGTGGTTGTTGGTTTTTCAAGCTGCCGCATTTTTAATCCTAATTTAATGTTCAAGACCCAAAAGGATTATAAATATGCGCAGGTAAGTGATACATTATCCAAGCAAGAGTACAGAATTTCGCCTAATGATTTAATTGAACTGCGCTTGTATGCAAACGATGGGTTTAAACTCATTGACATAACATCCGTGGGTTCAACGAACGACATCTCTACCAATAATAATTTAAATAGGGGGATCGGGTTTAACTATCTGGTATTAAGAGATGGAAATGTAAAGTTGCCTATACTGGGAATGGTTCCCATTAAGGGTTATACGGTTCGTCAGGCAGAATTGATGCTTGAGGAAAAGTATTCAGTTTATTACAACAAACCTTTTATTATAATCAAGATTATCAATAAAAGAGTAATGGTTTTTCCCGGAGCGGGCGGAGCCGGTAGAGTGCTTACACTTCAGAATAATAACACGACTCTTATTGAAGGATTAGCTGAGGTAGGCGGCATTACCAATGATGGAAAAGCATATAAAATAAAACTTATCAGACGGTCTGCAGGGCAAGATCCGGAAGTATATAAAATAGACCTTTCAACCATTGAAGGCTTGAAGGATGGTAACATTATTCTTCAGGCCAATGATATAATTTATGTTGAACCAAGGAAACGGATATTGCAGGGAGTTGCCTCTGAACTTGCTCCATTCCTGACAATATTGAGTTCAGCACTTCTTATTTATACAGTTGTTATCAGTAAGAAATAATTCTGATTTGAAGGTTCTGAATGTACCAGGAAATTAATAACTCGAATAGTAATTTAGATCAGTATAAGGAGCGGATCGCGAAGATCGGATCTGAGTTTGAACTTGGATTATTTGTTCATATTCTGAAAAGAACTTTATGGATTATTTTAATGCTTATAGTTCTCGCTTTTTGCTCTGCATACCTTTACTTACGATATACACCCAATACTTACCTTTCTTCAGCACAAATTCAGCATTTGTCGGATAAAAATCAGTCAGTAAAACTTTTAAAGCTGACTGATCTTGAAGAAGACAATGATGATATAAGTGAGATGATAGAGTTTTTAAGATCTAGGGATTTTGTTAAAAGATCACTTGCCAGGCTACCTCTGAAAGCAAGTTACTTTGCCGAAGGAACATTCGTTGCCGAAGAACAGTATACAAACTCTCCGTTCACAGTTGAAATAAATAAGAAAACCGATGAAATAATCGGGGTTAAGATTTATGTGAAGTTTAGTAGCGCCAAATCCGGGGAGATCTTTTATAGATTTGGTGAACAGGAGTATTCAACCGACTTTCATACCGATCAATGGCTTTCATTGCAGCATTTTGACGTTAAATTGAATGTAAATACTTTTGAAGTGATAGAAAACTTTCAGAACCGTGTTAAGAAGAATATATATTATTTTACGATCAATGACCTTTCCGCCCTTACAAATGATTACTATCCACGCCTCGACATTAAGGTTGTTAATGCCGCAGCTAAAACCGTGAAAATTTCTTTTCAAGATAATAATGCTGTTAAAGCAGCTGATGTGGTGACTGCAGTTGTAGAAGAGTTTTTTGAAGAAGAACTTGAAAGGAAGAATGAGAGTTCTAATAAAATAGTTGATTTTATTGAAGGGCAGCTTCAGGTATCTTACGAAAAGTTAAGAGAATCCGAGAATTTACTTTCCGAATTCAAAAAGAAAAGCAAAGTGCTGTTGAATTCCGCTGATGTTTTGAGTCTTAATGTAAGCAGGGTGAATTCCATTGATGATGAAATCATTGATTATAAAATCCACTTACAACTCCTTACAGATATTAAGGAAAAGGCCGAAAAATCCGATAACCTTGATTCATATAATCTTCTTTCCATAGTTTCGGGAACGGACTATGAAGACGAAGTCAGGGCACCTGTTGAAAACCTTAGGAAGTTATTGGTTCAAAGAGAAGAGTTGCTCTATAATGTAACACCAACAAGTGATGCGATAAAGGAGCTGAATTTTCAGATAGGAATACAGCATAAATTTCTTTTGGAAACTATAAAATCTATCGTTTTGCATTTGAAGGAAAAAATTGACAACCTGACCAAAGTTAACCAAGAGTTAAGTTATAAGAGTTTGGATGGACCCGAAGATGAAGTGGAGTATGCGAAACTTCAGCGGATATTTAATATCAATGAAAAATACTACACGTTATTACTGGAAAAAAAAGCTGAGTACTCTTTGTCTAAGGCGGGGAATGTTTCTCAGAATGTTATCCTTGAAAAGGCCACAGTGCCAAGAACACCTATTTCTCCTGTAAGAAATACAATTATTATAATAAATATACTTGTTGCCTTTTTTCTTGGACTTTTGGTTGTGTTTATTCGTTATATTTTATATAATGTTATTTCTTCTTTGCATGAGATCTCAAAACAAACAAATAGTTCCATTTCTGTTCTTGGAATAATACCAAAGTATAAAAAGGATATCCCTGTTTCGCAATTGCTTGTTGATAAAAATCCTAAGTCCCTTATAGCGGAAGCATTTCGTTCTGTGCGTGCTAACCTGCAGTTTATTTCTGCAGAAGGCGGACCTAAAATCATGGCGGTAACTTCTACTATATCAGGAGAAGGAAAAACCTTTGTAGCCATTAATCTTGGGGGTATTATAGCATTCTCAGGCAAGAGAGTTGTGATCATTGACCTTGATATGCGTAAACCTAAGATCCACCTTGGTTTTAATGCACCTAATGTGAAAGGGATGAGTACCATGCTTATTAACCGTGATCTTCCTGAGGATTGTATTCAGCATAGTAGTCTTGAAAACCTTCACTTTATTACTGCGGGGCCAATTCCTCCAAATCCTTCTGAGCTTATTTTAAGTAAGCGAATGGATGAGATTATTCAATTTCTCAAAACAAAATACGATATTATTATTATAGATAATCCTCCAATAGGATTGGTAACCGACGGTATTTCTGTTATTCAAAAAGCGGACTATCCCATTTATATATTCAGAGCGGAATATTCTAAGCGTTCTTTCATTCAAAATCTCGATAGATTATATAACGAGAATAAAATTACACGGCTTGCTGTGGTATTGAATGGAGTTGAAGTTGAAAGAGGAGGTTATGGATATAATTACGGATATGGCTACGGATATGGTTACGGATATGGTTACGGGTACGGATACTATGATGATTTGAATAGAAAAACAAAACGTACTATTCTTCAGCGCGTGACTTCTGTCTTCAGCCGTAAATAAGAATAAATATGCAGGTTACCGCTACTGATTTTGAAGGGCTTTATATAATTCAGCCTAAAATATTTTCAGACGAAAGGGGATATTTTTTCGAATCGTATAACTATAATACTATTTCAAAATTTATTGAACAGCCAAGATTCGTACAGGATAATCAATCGCTTTCTCAAAGAAATGTATTGAGAGGACTTCATTTTCAGAATCCACCTTTTGCTCAGATCAAATTAGTACAGGTGATCAAGGGTGCTGTTTTGGATGTTGTTGTGGATATTCGAAAAAAATCACCTACCTACGGAAAATATTTTAAGATCGTTTTGGATGAAAAAAACAAAACTCAGTTGTGGATACCCGTTGGTTTCGCTCATGGTTTTTGTGTTTTGGAAGACAATACGATATTCCAGTATAAGTGCTCGGAACAGTACAACAAGGATAGTGAAGATGCGTTGATGTGGAACGATCCTGATCTTAAAATTGATTGGGGAGTTGTAAATCCAATCATATCTGAAAAGGATAAAAAAGCAAAGCCTTTTAAGGGCTTTAATAGCTTGTTTTAAGCTCCTTAATTCTTACCTTTGTCGGCTAATTTGATGTATAATGACCGGTTTTTGGTTTAAATACCTTCTTTTTTTTATTGCATCTGTAATCATTTCGCTTTTACTGAATGGTATTTTGCTGCGATTTTCAAAAACCCTGGGTGTGCGTAATCAAAAAGAAGACATTATCCGCTGGAGCGCGCAGGTAAAACCATCTTTGGGTGGCATTTCTTTTTATGTTTTGTTTCTGTTGAGTGTTTCTGCTTATTCCATTATTTTCCACACCAATGATATTTTCAATAACATTCAGCTTTCGGGCCTGATTGCCGTTTGTTCGATGGCATTTTTTATGGGACTGGCCGATGATGCATATAATACAAGACCTCTTTTGAAATTTTTGGTGCAGGTGCTCTGCGCAGTGGTGTTAATCCTGACCGGTACATGCATAGCTATTTTTCCGAATCAATATTTGAATTATGCATTCACCGTTTTTTGGGTTGTCGGTATGATGAACTCGTTAAATATGCTTGATAACATGGATGCGATCACAACCACGGTTTCGATCAATATCATTTTAGCCGCCTTGATGATTTCTGTTATTAACGAGACATCAGATCATGTAAATGTATGGCTGCTGATCGGTTTGATGGGGACTTTGTTTGGGTTTTTATATTATAATTGGAACCCCTCAAAATTGTTTATGGGCGATACAGGCAGCCAGTTTCTTGGAGTTTTTTTGGCTGCCATAGGAATTTATTATTTCTGGAACTCGAGTGATTCAACCGGCCATGTAGTTCAGTCGAAACAATTTTATGTTAGCATACTTACTTTTTTAATTCCTATTGTTGACACCACAATCGTTGTAATTAATCGTATGTCAAAAGGCAAATCACCCTTTATAGGTGGTAAAGATCATACCACACATCATATTTCTTATTTGGGGTTTAGTGACCGGAAAGTAGCGGTCATTTTTGCGATTTTATCTTTTATGTCAATGCTGGGCACTCTGGTTATTACAAAATATATCCCAGTTTGGGGGTATTTGCATATTGTGATTTTTGGTGTTTATTTTTTATTGGTTTTCGGATGTATGTTCTATATTACAAAAACATCCAAACCTCCCGCTTCGTCAAATGATAAAAAGAACGATTAGTGCTATCCTCAGTTTTTTTAAAAATTCCTGGCGGCCAATATCTGCAGTAGCCTGTTTCTTTTTGCTTTTTTTTATTGTAAGGATTTTTAGTTTTTCCTCTGATACGGAAAATAATTCAGGGAAAGATTATCATAATTCTCATTACAAAGTATATAGTTTACGCATTCCCAAGGATCTGAACTTTGCAGGCGAGCAGGTGCCCGTGAATGACTTTACTGTTGCCGAAAGCATTGATCGCGAACTGCTCATTAATACCTATTGGCAATCGCAAACTCTTTTGTTGTTTAAACGCGCTAATCGCTGGTTCCCGGTAATTGAACCCATCTTAAAAAGAAATAATATTCCCGGAGATTTTAAATACATA
>JADMIO011385346.1_pt1 | contig 49553 bp, 50 predicted proteins | sample 8958161 | NCBI WGS metagenome assembly JADMIO01 (sample SAMN16585339, study PRJNA669376) | soil metagenome | isolation source: Crop rotation soil | place: USA: Cullars Rotation, Alabama | collected 2011
CGCGACTTCAAGTCACGTGAATTCCAAGCTTCGGATCCCACTGTGCTGGAAAGCCGGAGCTTATGGCGCGGGCGTCGAGGAGTTGCTCGGCCAGGACAGCGACCAAGCCGCGCTCGGCGCCGCCTATCTCGCAGCCACCTCGCACGGCTATGGCGGCGCGGACGGAGAGGGCACGGCATTGCCCGGCCGCTTCGCCGATCGCGTCGCCAGCGCCGATCTTCTCTTGCACTGCAGCGACGACCCGGCGCGGGATCTGCTCGAAGGCGCTGAGGATGTCGCGCATGTCGGCGGCTTCGCCGCGGCCGCCGCCTCGCTCGGGCGCGAGGCCGAACTTGTCATGCTCGACACCACCGATCCCAACCGGCCGCGGGCGCGCACCCTCGATGCGGCACTCGCCAGGATCGTGCGCGGGCGGGCGACCAATCCGCGTTTCATCGAAGGCCAGATGCGGCACGGCGCGCGCGGCGCTGCCGAGCTCGCCGAGACCGTGGACCGGCTGGTCGATTTCGCCGAGACGACCGGCGCGGTGTCGAGCGCGCTGTTCGATTGCGTGCATGAAGCCTATCTCGCCGACCCGCGCGTGCGCGATTTTCTGCTGCGCGAGAACCCCGCTGCGGCGCGCGTCATCGCCGACAGGCTGGAGGCGGCGCGGCGCAAGGGACTGTGGCATCCGCGCCGCAACGATCTCGGCGAGGGCCTGAGCCTGATCCAAGCGGAGGCGGCGTTATGAGCAAGGGCTTCGCCCGCGGCGCCTGTCCTGGATTGTCGGCGCCAATGCAGACAGGCGATGGGCTTCTCGCGCGACTCGTGCCGGCAGGCCCGATTCCGCTCGAAGGGTTCGTCGGGCTTTGCGAGGCGGCGCGCGTGCATGGCAACGGCATCATGGAGATCAGCGCGCGCGGCAGCCTGCAAGTGCGCGGGCTCAACGCCATCTCGGCGCCGCTGTTCGCCGTGGCGGTCGAGGCCCTTGGCATCGCTCTCTGCGAAACTGTGCCCATCCTCTCCGATCCTCTGCCCGACGACCCCACCGCTCTGATCGAGTCCCAGGCGATCGCCGCTTCGCTGCGCCACGCCATCACCGAGGCCGCGCTCGCGCTCGCGCCGAAAGTCTCCGTGGTGGTCGATGGCGGCGGGCGCATCGGTCTCGACGCGGTTCCCGCCGATATCCGGCTGCGCGCCACCCCGACCAGCGAAGGTCCAAGAGTCCACGTGGCGCTCGCCGGCGATGCCTCGAGCGCGACGGAGGTCGGCGTCATCGCTCCGCAAGACGCGGTCGATGCAGTGCTGGCCTTGCTCTCGACCATCGCCGCCACGGGGTTGGAGGCGCGCGCCGCCGATCTGCTGCCGACGCGTGACACGGCCGCGCCACGAACCTGGCTCGAGCCGCGTGCGGCAAGCATTGGGCTGCATCCGCTCAAGGGCGGCGCATACGCCATCGGCGTCGGGCTTGCCTTCGGCCATGCCGAGGCCGGCACCTTGAAGGCGCTTGCCGAAATGGCCACAACGCTGGGCGCCCGCTGGGCGCGGCCGGCGCCGGACCGCACTCTGCTGCTCGGGCCTTTCGGCGAGACCCAGGCCATGGTGCTGTCAGGCGAAGCGGAACGGCTCGGCTTCGTGACCGACGCCAACGACCCGCGCCGGCGTATCGTCGCCTGTCCGGGCGCACCAGCCTGCGCCAGCGGTCTGATCGCGGCGCGGTCGCTCGCGGCCGAGATCGCGCGCGAGGTGCCGCTTGTGGGCGACGGTCTCGCCCTGCACGTCTCGGGCTGCGCCAAAGGCTGCGCGCATCCGGCGGCGGCGCCGCTCACCATCGTCGGCACCGCGCAAGGCTGCGGGATCATCGCCAACGACACGGCGCGCGTGACGCCATCGACCTATCTCGATCCAAGCCAGCTCATCGCCATGCTCCGCGGCGAGCCGAGCCAGAGGCGCAAGGCCGTCAATGCTTGAGCACGATTACATCCGCGACGGCGCCGCCATCTACGAGCGCTCCTTCGCCATCATCCGCGCCGAAGCGGACCTTACGCGCTTTGCCCCCGAGGAAGCCGAGATCGCCGTGCGCATGATCCATGCCTGCGGCCAGGTCACGGCGGCCGAGCGCATCGAATTCGCGCCGGGGCTGGTCGCCGCCGCGCGCGGTGCGCTCGTCCGCGGCGCGCCGATCCTGTGCGATGCCGAGATGGTGGCGCATGGCGTCACCCGCGCGCGGCTGCCGGCCAAGAACGCGGTGATCTGCACGCTGCGCGATCCCGCCGTGCCAGAGCTTGCCGCCAGGCTCGGCACCACGCGGTCGGCGGCAGCGCTCGAGCTGTGGCGCGACCGGCTGGACGGCGCGGTGGTCGCCATCGGCAATGCGCCGACGGCCTTGTTCCGCCTGCTGGAGATGCTGGAAGCCGGCGCGCCCCGGCCCGCCGCCATTCTCGGCGTGCCCGTAGGTTTCGTTGGCGCCGCCGAATCCAAGGAGGCGCTCGCCGCCAATTCCTACGGCGTGCCCTATCTCATTGTGCGCGGGCGGATGGGCGGCAGCGCCATGACGGCGGCCGCGGTCAATGCTTTGGCAAAGGAAGGTCTATGAACGCGCGTCTTCTCGGCATCGGCGTCGGCCCCGGCGATCCCGGGCTGGTCACCCTGAACGCGATTGCGGCGCTTCAGACGGCCGACGTGGTGGCGCATTTTGCCAAAGCCGGCAACGCCAGCAATGCGCGGAGCATCGCCGCGACGCATCTCAAGCACGGCGTCGAGGAGCTGCCGCTGCTCTATCCGGTGACGACGGAGATCCCAAGGCAAGACGCCGCCTATCGCGATGCGCTGCGCGGCTTCTACGACGGCGCGGCGGAGGCGATCGCCGCACATCTCGACCGGGGCAAGGTGGTTGCCGTGATCGCCGAGGGCGATCCCCTGTTCTACGGCTCCTACATGCATCTGCATGTGCGGCTCAGCCCACGCTATCCGAACGAGATCATCGCCGGCGTCACCGGCATGTCCGGCTGCTGGTCCGCGGTCGGCACGCCGATTGCGCAAGGCGACGACGTGTTCACCGTGCTTCCCGGCACGCTCCCCGAGTATGAGCTAGAGCGGCGGCTGGCCGACACCGATGCCGCGGTGGTGATGAAGATCGGCCGGCATCTCGCCAAGGTGCGCCGGGCGCTGGAGCGCGCCGGCCGGCTCGACCGCGCCATCTATGTCGAGCGCGGCACGATGGCCAATGCCTCGGTGATGCGGCTCACCGACAAGCTCGATACCTTCGCGCCGTATTTCGCCATGGTGCTGGTGCCGGGCTGGGAGGGGCGGCCGTGAGCGGGCGCGTCGCGGTGATCGGGCTCGGCCCCGGCGATGCGCGCTATCTCACGCAAGAGGCGCGTGAGGCGCTTGACGGGGCGGACGCGCTTTACGGCTATGCGCCTTATCTCGACCGCGTGCCGGTGCGGCCAAACCAGACGCGGCACGCGTCAGACAACCGCGAGGAAGGCGCACGCGCTCAAGCCGCGCTGCGCCATGCCGCCGATGGCGCCAACATCGCCGTCGTCTCGGGCGGCGACCCCGGCGTGTTCGCCATGGCCGCCTCGGTGCTGGAGGCGGTGGAGAGCGGTCCACATGCCTGGCGCGCGCTCGACATCGCCATCATCCCCGGCATCACCGCCATGCTCGCGGTCGCGGCCCGCGCCGGCGCGCCGCTCGGCCACGATTTCTGCGCGTTGTCGCTGTCCGACAATCTGAAGCCGTGGGAGCTGATCGAGCGGCGCCTCGACGCTGCCGCCGCGGCAGGCTTTGTCATCGCGCTCTACAATCCGATCTCGCGTGCGCGTCCCTGGCAGCTCGGCAAGGCCTTCACGCTGCTGTCGCGGCATTTGCCCGGCCCGACGCCGGTGATTTTCGGCCGCGCGGTGGGACGGGCGGACGAGAGCGTGACGGTGACCGCGCTCGCCGCCGCTGCCGACGCTTCGGCCGACATGGCCACGCTGATCATCGTCGGCTCGCGCGAAACCAGGCTGATCGTCCGCGACGGGCAAAGTCCGCTGGTCTATACGCCGCGCGCGGTCGAAGGCGCGCTGACATGATCGAGCCAGGCAAGCACCTCCTCGACCTTTTCGACCGAGGCAACGTGATGCAGTTCCGGGCGCTTCAACATGACCACCGGGATGCCGCGGGCGCGCGCCGCGGCGATCTTGGCGTAGGTCGCCGTCGCGCCGCTGTTCTTGGCAACGATGATCTCGATGCGATGGGTCTCGAGCAGGGCGCGATCTTCCTGCTCGGTGAATGGGCCGCGTGCCGTGATGTAGCTCGCCTGCGGCACGGCGAGCGGCGGGTCGACGGGATCGACGCTGCGCACGAGATAAACATGCTGCGGCGCGGCCGCGAACGGCGCGAGCTCCTTGCGGCCGAGCGTCAGGAATACGCGGCGCGGCGCTTCGCCCAACGCGGTCGCGGCATCCTCGACTGTGGCGACTTCGGACCAGTTGTCGCCGGCTTGCGCCTTCCAGGCCGCGCGGCGCAGCGCCAGCAACGGCACCTGGGCGATCTCGGCGGCGCGTGCGGCGTTGGCGGAAATGACGGCCGCATAAGGGTGCGTCGCGTCGATCAGCGCAACAATGCGCTCGGCGCGAAGATAGGCCTCGAGCCCGTCGGCCCCGCCGAAGCCGCCGCTCCTGACCGGCACGGCCTGCGGCAGCGGATCGGCTGTGCGGCCGGCGAGCGACAGCGTCACGGCGAGATCGGCGCGACCCGCCAATTTTTGCGCGAGCGCCCTGGCTTCGGCCGTGCCGCCGAGGATGAGGATTTTTCTGATGCGCGCTGAGCCGGTCATGCGTGAGCCTGCCTCATCGAGGCGCTGGCTGTCCATTGTCGGCATCGGCGAGGACGGTGCCGAGGGATTGAGCGCGGTCGCACGCGGCCTTATATCGAGCGCCGAGATCGTGTTCGGCGGCGCGCGGCATCTGGCGCTGGCCGCGCCGCTGATCCGCGGCGAGGCGAAGGCGTGGCCGAGCCCCTTCTCGCGCGGCGTGGAAGAGGTGCTGGCCGCGCGCGGCCGGAATGTCTGCGTGCTCGCCTCGGGCGATCCGTTCTTCTACGGCGTCGGCTCGGTGCTGACGAACCACGTCGCGCCGGAGGAGACGCTGGTGGTGCCGGCGCCGTCTTCGTTCAGCCTGGCCGCGGCACGGCTTCACTGGGCGCTGCCCGACATCGCGCTGGTGTCGCTGCATGGCCGCGCGCTCGAGCGCATCAAGCCGCATCTCCATCAAGGCGCGCGGGTGCTGGCGCTCACCTCCGACAGCGAAGGGCCCGGGACCCTGGCGCGGCTGTTGGCCGAGACGGGCTTCGGCGAGTCGCGCCTCATCGTGCTGGAAGCGCTCGGCGGCGCCAAGGAGCGCATCCGCGCCACGACCGCCGCCGGTTTCGATCTCGGCGGCATCGCCGAGTTGAATCTCGTCGGCATCGAGGTCGCGGCCGCGCCGGACGCCCGCGTCGTCGCCTACACGCCGGGACTGGCCGATGATCTGTTCGAGCATGACGGGCAGATCACCAAGCGCGAGATCCGCGCCGTGACGCTCTCGTCGCTCGCACCGCTACGGGGCCAAATGCTGTGGGACATCGGCGCCGGCTCCGGTTCGGTCAGCATCGAATGGATGCTGGCGCATCACTCGCTGCGCGCTGCGGCCATCGAGGCCCGCGCCGACCGCGCCCAGCGCATCACGCGCAACGCCGCTTCCTTCGGCGTGCCCGAGCTCGAAGTCGTGGAGGGGCGCGCGCCGGAGGCTCTAGCTGGGCTCGCCGCGCCCGATGCAATATTCATCGGCGGCGGCGCCAGCGAACCCAGCGTGCTCGATGCGGCAATGTCCGCGCTAAAGCCCGGCGGGCGGCTCGTCGCCAACGCCGTGACGCTCGCAACCGAGGCCGAGCTGATCGGCCGCCAAGCCTCGCTCGGCGGCACGCTCACGCGCATCGCCATTTCCCGCGTTGACAGCATCGGCGGCAAGACCGGATGGCGCCCAGCCATGCCGGTGACGCAATGGGTGTGGGTGAAGCCATGATCGTGGCGGGGATCGGCTGCCGCAAGGGCGCGACGCCCGAGGAGATCGGCGCGGCGCTCGACACGGCGCTTGAACGCGCCGGACGTCCGCTGGCCAAGATCGAGTTGCTGGCGACCTCGACACGCAAGCGCGAGGAACAGGGAATCGCCGAAACCGCAGCGTCGCGCGGGCTGAGACTCGTTTTTGTGGAACAGGCCGATCTCGAAATCGCCTCCGCGCGCGGCGCGACATGGTCGAGGCGCGTGCTGGCGCTGGCCGGCGTGCCTTCGGTTGCGGAAGCGGCGGCGCTCGCCGCCGGCGGGTCGAAGGCTCGGCTCATTCTCCCGCGTATCGTCGTCGGGCCGGTCACGTGCGCGCTCGCCAGCGACGAGGAAGCGCCATGACGGTGCATTTCATCGGCGCGGGACCTGGCGCCGCCGACCTGATCACGCTGCGCGGACGCGACCTGATCGCAAGCTGTCCGGTATGTCTCTATGCCGGCTCGATCGTGCCGAAGGAGTTGCTGGCCTACTGCCCGAAGGGCGCGCGCATCGTCGACACCGCGCCGCTGTCGCTCGACGAAATCGAGGCCGAATTCGTGGCGGCGCAGGCGGCGGGGAAAGACGTGGCGCGTCTGCAATCGGGCGATCTCTCGATCTATAGCGCGCTCGCCGAGCAACTGCGCCGGCTCGAGCGGCGCGGCATTCTTTACACGCTGACGCCAGGCGTGCCGGCCTTCGCCGCCGCCGCCGCCGCACTCGGCTGCGAGCTGACCGTGCCCGAGGTCGCGCAGAGCGTGGTGCTGACGCGCGTGTCCGGACGCGCCTCGCGCATGCCGGAAGGCGAAGCGCTTGCCGCCTTCGCCGCGACGGGAGCGACGCTCGCCATCCATCTCGCCATCCAGGCTCTCGATAAGGTGATCGAGACGCTGACGCCGATCTATGGCGGAGATTGCCCGGTCGCAATCGTCGCCGATGCCAGCCGGCCCGGGGAGAGGATCGTGCGCGGCACGCTCGCCGATATCGCCGGGAAGATCGCGGCCGAGCCGATCGAGCGCACTGCGGTGATCCTAGTCGGCCGGGCGCTGGCGGCAGAGGAGTTCCGCGACAGCGCGCTGTACGACGCCGATTACCGCCGCCGTTTCAGGGGAGGCGCGGCATGAGCGGGCGCGAACGGCGCGTGGCCGACGAGCCGGCCGTCGCGGTCGAACACGGCGATCTCGATCTCGATGGGTTTGCCGGCAACGACAGCGGCAGCGGTTTCCCATCCGGCATGCGCCACCGCATGACCAAGCGGCACCCCCTCGGCGCCGGCGTGAGCGAAGGCTTCCGCCGCGGTGTTGGACGCGAGGATGCGCGCGCCAAGTTCGGGCGAGCCTCCGGCCTGTTCCGCAAGCTTGGCGAGCACGCCGAGATCGACCGAGCCGCGCCGCGAGTGCAGGTCGAGCAGGCCTTGCGCGAGCTTGGTCATCTTGCCGACGCCGCCGGCGATGGTGACGCGCGGCACAGGATGCGCGCGCAGATATTTGAGCATGCCGCCGACGAAATCGCCCATCTCGATCAATGCGGTTTCGGGAAGGTCGTGCAGTTTCTGGATGGCAGCCTCCGACGCAGAACCGGTCGCGCCGGCGATCTGCGTGAGGCCCGCGGCGCGGGCCACGTCGATGCCGCTGTGAATCGAATGGATCCAGGCCGAGCAGGAATAGGGCACGACGATGCCGGTGGTGCCGAGGATCGACAGTCCCCCGACGATGCCGAGCCGCCCGTTGAGGGTCTTGGCGGCCAGCGCCTCACCGCCGGGAATGGCGATCTCGATCTCGACATCGCCGGCATCGCCGTGGGTAGCCGCAATTTCGGCAATGGCCTCGCGCAGCATCTGGCGCGGCACCGGATTGATAGCGGGCTCACCGGGCGGAACGGGAAGTCCCGGCCGCGTCACCGTGCCCACGCCTTCGCCGGCACGGAAGCTGACGCCGCTTCCCCGCGCGGCGCGACGGACCGTAGCGAGGATCAGCGCGCCGTGGGTGACGTCGGGATCATCGCCGGCATCCTTCACCACGCCGGCCGTCGCCGTATCCTCGCCCAGCGAATGGGTGGCGAGCGCAAAGGCCGGATGCTGGCCGCGCGGCAAGCTCACCTCGACCGGATCGGGAAACTCCCCGGTCAGCAGCGCCTGATAGGCCGCCTTGGCGGACGCCGTGGCGCAGGCGCCGGTGGTCCAGCCATAGCGGAGCGGGCGGTCGTCGGTTGCCATGTCCCTCGCTATAGTGCCGACCAGCCGCCACGTCACGGCCGGAGACGCTTTTCATGAGCGCGCCCGGGCTCATCGTTGCCGCGCCTCGCTCGGGCGCGGGCAAGACCACGCTGACGCTGGCGCTATTGGCGGCGCTCAGCCGGCGCGGCATCGTGGTGCAGGCGGCCAAGGTCGGCCCCGACTATATCGACCCGACCTTTCATGCCGCGGCCACCGGGCGGCCAAGCTTCAATCTCGACAGCTGGGCCATGCCGGCCTCGCTGATCGATGCGCTGGTGGCCGAGCACGCCGCCCATGCCGACCTCCTCGTCATCGAGGGCGCCATGGGGCTGTTTGACGGCGTCCCCGCGCCGGCGCTCAGGACCGGGGCGTCGGCCGATCTTGCCGCGCGGCTCGGCTTGCCGGTGCTGCTGGTCATCGACGTCGCCGGGCAATCGCAATCGGCGGCGGCCGTGGTGCGCGGCTTCGCCTCCCACCAACGTGACGTGCGGATCGGCGGGGTGGTGCTGAACCGCGTCGGCAGCGAGCGGCATGTGCGACTGGTGGCAGAGGCGATCGCCGCTCTCGACGTTCCCGTTCTCGGCGCGATCCCGCGCGATGCTTCGCTGGCGCTGCCCGAGCGCCATCTCGGCCTGGTGCAGGCCGCGGAGCACGCCAACCTCGCCGGGCGGCTCGAACATCTCGCCGACATGGCCGAGCACCATCTCGATATCGACGCGATCAGGCAGCTCGCCGTGCCGCCGCACCGCTCGGCTGCGCGGCTCGCTGCGCCGGTGCCGCCGCCCGGCCGGCGCATCGCGCTGGCGCAAGACGACGCTTTCAGCTTCGTCTACCCGCATGTGCTGGACGGTTGGCGAGGTGCGGGCGCAGAGATCGTGCCCTTCTCGCCGCTCGCCGACGCGGCCCCGCCGGAGGACTGCGACAGTTGCTGGCTTCCCGGCGGCTATCCGGAGCTGCACGCCGGGATTCTGGCCGCCGCGGATCGATTCCGGGCCGGTGTGATGCAGTTCGCCACGACGCGGCCGGTGCATGGCGAGTGCGGCGGCTACATGGTGCTTGGCGAGAGCCTCGAGGATGCCGAGGGCGTCAGCCACCGCATGCTGGGGCTGCTCGGCCATGCCACGAGCTTCGCGCATCGCAAGCTGCATCTCGGCTATCGACAGGCGCGGCTGCTTTCCGACAGCCCGTTGGGAAAGCCCGGGACACTCCTGCGCGGCCACGAATTCCACTATGCCGCCCTGACCTCTCCTGGCCATGACGAACCATTGGCGGAGCTTGCCGACAGCCAGGGCGAAAGACTCGGCGTGGCCGGCGGGCGGCGCGGGCTGATCACCGGCACCTTCTTCCACGCCATCGCCAAGGTCTAAGCGTCCTTCTCCGAGACCTGCGCCTGCTTGAAGGTCGCCATGCCGGTGTGGCAGGCGAGCGCGGCGCGCAAGATCAGCAGGGCGAGCGCGGCGCCCGAACCTTCGCCAAGCCGCATGCCGAGATCGAGCAAGGGATGCAGGCCAAGCTCCTGTAGCAGGAGCCGATGTCCCGCCTCGGCCGACACGTGACCGGCGAGCGCGTGGTCGAGCGCGCCGGCGCGGAGCTTGGCCCACGGCGCCACGGCGGCGGTGCAGACGAAGCCGTCGAGCAGCGTCGGGATGCGCCGATGCCGCGCGGCGAGCGCGGCGCCGAGGATGGCGGCAAGCTCGCGTCCGCCAAGCGCGGCGGCGATGCGCAGCGGGTCGCCGAGGATCGCCTGGTGCCGGGCGAGGCCCGCGTCGATCGCCGCGCGCTTGCGCTCGAGGCCGCGTTCGTCGACGCCGGTGCCGTGGCCGGCAAAACGCGCCCCACCCCCGCCGAACAGCGCCGCCGCGATGGCCGAGGCGGAGCTTGTATTGCCGATGCCCATCTCGCCCAGCACCACGATATCGGCCTCGGGCGAAAGCGCGTCGTATCCCGCCGACACGGCGTCGAGGAACTCGGCCTCGTCCATGGCGGGCTCCCTGGTGAAATCCGCCGTCGGGTGGTCGAGGTCGAGGGCAATGACGCGGAGCTCCGCGCCCGAAAGCTGCGCGAGCTGATTGATGGCGGCGCCGCCGGCCGCGAAATTGGCGACCATCTGCGCGGTGACCTCGGCCGGATAGGCCGAGACGCCCCGCGCGGTGACGCCGTGATTGCCGGCAAACACCAGGACCTCGACATTGCCGAGCCGCGGCGGGTTCTTGCCCTGCCAAAGCGCGAGCCATTGCACGGCCGCTTCGAGCCGGCCAAGGCTCCCGGGCGGCTTGGTGAGCTTGGCTTCGCGCGCCGCGACCGCCGCCGCCGCTTCAGTGTGGCCGCCGGGAAGCTCGAGACAGGCCGAACGCAATTCGTCCAAGGAAGCGAAGCGCGTCATTTCGGAGTAGACTCTAACGCCACAGGCTTGAGAGGAGCGAAAGGAATGGCGGGGGACGCCGCGGCCAAGGGCCTTATCACGGACTTCACCACCAGCCTAGCCTTCTGCACCCGGCTGCCGCTGGTGCATTCCGGCTTCACCGAGGGGGCGGGCATTGCCCGCGCGAGTTGGGCGTTCCCGCTGGTCGGCGCGGTAGTCGGCGCCTTCGGCGCGCTCGTCTATTGGCTTGCCGATGGGCTCTATCTCGATCCCATTCTCAGCGGCATTCTCGCCGTGGCCGCCACGCTGCTCATCACCGGTGCCCTACATGAAGACGGCCTCGGCGACACGGCCGACGGCTTCGGCGCGAGCGCAAGCCGCGAACGCAAGCTCGACATCATGCGCGACAGCGAGATCGGCGCCTACGGCACCTGCGCGCTGATCCTGTCTTTCATGTTGCGCACGGGCGCGCTTGTCAGTCTGGCAGAACCGAGGCTTGTGGCGCTGGCGCTGATCGCCGCGCATGCCGGCGCGCGCGCCACGCTTCCGGTCTTCATGCGACTCGTGCCGAACGCGCGCCGCGACGGTCTCTCGGCAGGCGCGGGGACGCCGCCTCAGAGCAGCGCTCTCATGGCCGCCCTGCTCGGGCTGGTCACGATCCTGCTCTGCTTCGGCTTCGGCGCCGCGCTGATCGCCGGCCTGCTGCTCGCGGCGGTGATGGCGCTGATGGCCTGGCTCTGCATCAAGCAGATCGGCGGACAGACCGGCGACGTGCTCGGTGCGCTCGAGCAGGTCAGCGAAATCCTGATCCTGCTCGTCGCGGCCGCGTGGCTCTAGCCGCTATTTCTTCACGGTCGAGGTGATGGAGCCGATCACCTCGGAGGCCATCTTGAATTCCTTGTCGCGATTGGTGATGCCGTGGCGGTGGGCGATCCAGGCGAAATCGGTGTAAGCGACCCACACATCACCCTTGGCATCCTGGTAGACCAGGACCCGCACCGGCCAATCCAGCCCGGCATCGGGGTCTGAGGTGAGGAACAAAGTTCCGAGCGGCGGGTTGCCGAATACGAGCAGCGTCGAGGGCAGCAGCGTCACGCCGGCATCGGCGGCGAGCTTGGCCTGGTCGATCTCGTCGAAGAACTTGATGCCCTTGTCGGCGATGTCCTTTTTCATGCGATCGATCGTCTCGGGCATGGAATAGGCGCTCTTGAACTTGACGGCGACAAGGCAAGCGCCCCGGCGACGAGCAGAGCCGAGCAAATAAGACGTAGGACCATGGACGTTCTCCTCTTGGCGGCCGGTCGGGGCCGAGCTTGGTGAGGAGGAGCATGGCGAAATGGCAGGCAGGGCTGAAATGCCGCTTCGCTTTGAATTCCATGCCGGACGGCTATGGTTGGGGAAAAGCGGGGGCCGCTAACCCGGCGGAAAGGTGGCTCGTGCTAAGATTGGCCTTGGGACCAAGCGGGTGATTGGGCGTAAGGAGATCTTCAATGCTGCGACTTTTGCTTGCCTTTGCCCTCATGGCCGGCGCCTCCGTGCTGGCGCCAAAACCGGCCTCGGCGCTGCCTCTGGCGCTTGGCGATCATACCGCCATGAGCCAGGAGATCAGCGGCGCCGCCGTGCAGCAGGTCTCGCGCCGCTCGGTCAATGCGCACCGCTATAACCGTTACGCCGCCGGCCCACGCCGCTATAACTGGACCTACTACCCCTACTGGCGGCCTTACCAGTATCGCTACTGGCAGTTCATGTACCCCTATGGCGGCCCGATGTTCTAGGCGTGAGGCGCTGCGCTGAAGCACGCCACGCAGGCGTCAATTTCTTGTGATGCCATGCGGCTTGTCGCGCCTCCAGGCCGGCGCTACGATTCGTGCGCCGGGGGAGGTTGGCGTCTAGGAGATCAGAAGATGCGTCACCTCCTCGTTAGACTTGCGGCGGCGGCTTTCGTCGCCGGGCTCGGCTTCGGACTGAGCCCGGCTTCCGCCGCGCCCCTTCCCAAAGTTGACGGCGTCAGCCCGACCCACGCTGTCGAGGACGTCGGCTACCGCTATCGCCGTGGCTGGCGCCCCTACCGCTACGGCTATTGGGGATACGGCCGTCCCTACTACGGCTACCCGTACTACTACCGCCCGTTCTACCGGCCTTACTACCGCCCGTACTGGAATTATTGGTGGTAGGCGCCAGCCGCTCAATCCGGCGGATCGCCGCCGGTCCTCGATTGCCTCCGAAAAATCGGCACAAGGGAGTAACGGCGCGGCTGCCCGATATGGCAGAGTGCGCGCGTGACAGCACCGATCGAGTCCAATTCCACCCGCGCGCTGGAACTCGCGCGCGAGGGCCTCGGGCGCCGGGGCGCTCCGCCCGCATTGCCGGAACGACTGCTCGTGGTCGACGCCGAGCGGCAGATCGCCACCTGGTTCGAGGATGGTGAGGCGGTCGCGGCTTGGCCCGTCTCGACCGCGCGCGCCGGCATCGGCGGCGAGCTGGGCTCATACCGAACGCCGCCGGGTTGGCACCGCACTCACCAACGCATCGGCGCCGGCGCGGCGCCCGGCACGGTGTTCGTCTCGCGCGCGCCGACCGGCGAGACATGGCGAGGCGAGGCGCGCGAGGACGATCTGATCCTCACCCGCATCCTCACCCTCGATGGGCTGGAAGACGGCGTCAATCGCGGCGCGGGGCGCGATTCGCTCGAGCGTTATATTTATCTGCACGGCACCAATCACGAAGACCTGCTCGGACGGCCCGTGTCGCATGGCTGCGTGCGGCTTTCGAATGACCATGTGTGCCAATTGTTCGGCCACATGCGCGAGGGCGATCTCGTGTTCGTCGCCGCGCCGGAAGCGCGCCCGATGCCCGATGCGAAAGGCCAGGGCCGCTTTCATTATGCGGGACTGGGCGGCGCCGGCATGAGCGCGCTCGCCCAATTCCAGGCCATGACGGGCGGTGTCGTCAGCGGCAGCGACCGGGCGTTCGACCACGGCGAGCGCGCCGGCTTGCGCCAGCAGCTCGAACGCCTCGGCATCGCCGTCATGAAGCAGGACGGCAGCGGCTTGGGCCCGGATTGCGTGGCCTTGGTTGTCTCCACCGCGGTCGAGGAGCAGGTTCCCGATGTCGTCGCGGCCCGCGCGCAGGCCATCCCCATCATCCATCGCTCCGAGCTGCTGGCCTATTTCGTGGGCGGCCACCGCTCCATCGCCGTGACCGGCACGAGCGGCAAGTCGACCGTCGCCGCGATGATCTTCGCGATCTTGAGCGGCGCCGGCCGCGACCCGTCCGTCATCACCGGCGCCGACTTGCCCGAGCTCCAGGCGCAAGGGCTTCCGGGCAACGCCTTCGCCGGCCGCTCGGACCTGCTCGTCGTCGAAGCCGACGAGAGCGACGGCTCGCTGGTGCGCTATGCGCCGGCCATCGGCGTCATCCTCAACCTCCAGCGCGACCATAAGGAGATGACCGAAGTCGCGGCGATGTTCGCCACGCTGCGCGCCCGCGTGCGCGAAGGCCTGGTGGTGGGCGATGCCGAGAATCTCGATCCGTTTGCCGGTGGCGCGCTGCGCTTCGGCTTCAGCGCTCCTGCCGACATTCGCGGCGAGGACGTCGAGCTCGGCCCGGCATCGAGCCGCTTCCGCGTCGAGCAAGCCGCGTTCACGCTGCCGGTCGCCGGAGCGCATAACGTCGCCAATGCGCTTGCGGCCATAGCCACCGCGAGCCTCCTCGGCGTCACGCTCGACGAGATGGTGAGCCCGCTCGCCGGCTTCCGCGGCATCGGCCGGCGCTTCCAGACCGTGGGCAAGGCGCATGGCGTCGAGGTGATCGACGATTTCGCGCACAATGCCGAGAAGATCGCGGCGGCGATCAAGACGGCGAAGCTCCGCGCCAATCGCGTGCTCGCCATTTATCAGCCACACGGCTATGGCCCGACGCGCTTCCTGCGCAAGGATTTCGTCGCGACCTTCGCTCGCGAGCTCGAAGCGCAGGACCGGCTGTGGATGCTCGAAGTGTTCTACGCCGGCGGCACCGCCACGCGCGACTTCTCCGCGGCGGATATCGTCGCCGAGATCGGCGCACACGGCGCCAATGCCGAGTTCGCCCCTTCGCGCGAGTGGCTGATCGCCCGCATCACCGACGCAGCGCGGCCCGGCGATCTGGTGCTGGTGATGGGCGCGCGCGACCCGTCGCTGAGCGCGTTGGCGCGGGCGATCCTCGCCGCCATCGACAAGGCTGCGGCGCCTCAGCCGGCGAAATGATCTGGCGCTAACTCAGTTGCCGAACAGGCCGGAGATGGAGCCGAAGCCCTGGCCATTCCAGGCGCTGCGCTTGCCCGGCGCTGCTCCGGCGGTGATGGAGAGCGCGTCCGACTTGCCGAACAGCGCGTAAGCCATCTTCTTGTCCAGATCATAGATGTCGGCGAAGGTTTGCAGCTTGCCCTGGGAATCCACCACGGCGGTGAAATAGGTGAGGTGCACCGGCACCGGCCTGCTCAGCGTTACGCCGCTGTTCTTGCCTTTGGCCAGCAGGTCCTTCACCTGCTGCGGCGACCAGCCCTTATCCTCGGCGAGCAGGAGCGCGGCGAGGCGGTCAGGCTGACGCACCCGGATGCAGCCATGGCTCAGCGAGCGCTCGGTTTCGCTGAACAGCTCCGGCTGAATGGTGTCGTGCATGTAGATGGCGTGCCGGTTTGGAAAATTGAACTTGAGCACGCCGAGCACATTGTCGGGTCCGGGCTCCTGGGTGAACGTATACTTGCCAATATTGGCGCGATTCCAATCCACAGTCGCCGCGTCGACCAGCTTGCCCTGATAGCTGACCGACAGCTTGTTGCTGGTCAGGATGGAAATGTCGCGTGTGCCATCGGCGCTGCCCTGGCGCAGGCGGGGAGCGAGGTCCTCGAACTTGATGGTGTCCGGCACAGTCCAATCCGGATTGAACTCAATGGAGCGCATGTTCGCCGAGAACAGCGGGGTCGCGTATTTCGGCTGCCCGACAATGACCTTCTCGACATAGATGGACTTGCCGCCCTTCATCACCCGCGTGACGAAAGAAGGCACGTTGTTCCAGACATAGTAGCTGCCGAGATCGGCGGGCATCCAACGCCACCGCTCCATGTTGACGATCAGCCGCTGGATGGAGGGATCGGCCATCGGCTTGCGTCCGCGCGCCTTGGCGTTGGCCACATACTTGATCATCAGCTTGCGCAGGCCTTCGAACTGGGCCTGCCTCGGCTGCAGCGAGGTGAGATAGGCGGCGGGCGTCGGCGCGGCGGCGATCTCGGTCAACACGGTCTTCGGGCTGACCAACTCGGGCTTCTGGTCGAACAGTTCGCTGATCTTTCCGGGCGAGAGGCGTCCGCCGCGGGCGTAGCGGGCATATTTCAAAACCGCGAGCGCGAGCTTGATCTCGTCGCCGGCTTGCGCCTCGGTTGACGCCGGCAGATCCGACGCCGACGGCAGGTCGAAGGCTTCGGCCGGGAGTCCCCAGTTCCCGGCATTCTGGATCTCGGCGATCAGCGCCTGCGCCCGGGCGGTAAAGCCCATCGGCGTGATCCAGAGGGGTGCGCCGCTGTGCTCGGCATAGAAGGCTTCGAGCGCGGCGAGGTCGTCGGAGGCCGCGCCTTTGCGCAGCGCCGGATCCTTGAGCTTGGACGCGATCGCAGCCATGAGCGGATCGGGGCTCGATGCCGGCGCTTGAACGGTCGCGGCAGCCGGGGTGCCGGAAGGCGTGGCAGACTCGGGCTGTTTGGGCGCGCTCTCCGGAGCGGCCGGCGTGACCGTCTCCGCGGGTTTGGCATCCTCCGGCTTCGGTGCGCTCGCGGCGTCAGAGGGCTCGCCATCGCTCGGCGCGGGCGTGGCCGTCTCGCTGTCCGCCGGGTCGGAACCGTCTTCGCTGGCGGGCGCGGTTGCGGGGCTCGCCGGCGAATCGCCTTCGGTATTCTCGGCCGGAGGCCGGATGGAACTTTCTTCGCCGCTCGCAGGCGCGGCGGGGGCTTGCCCCTCTTTCCCGGTGTCGCTTGGCGCAGCCGTCGGTTCGACGGCGCTCGGTGTCGTGCTGGCAACGATCTCAGCCTGAGGGCCTTCGGCGCGCGCGTGCAGGACGGGGCCAATGCAAGCGAGCACGGCCGCCGCCAGGAAAACCCGCGACGGCGCGCCAAAGGCCGCGCCCGAGCCTCTCTCGCCCATATCGAAAATCCCTCGTAGCCCCCTAAAGTTAGTCCGACCGGGCGGCTCCGGCCACCCTCAATTCGGCCCCTTGCGTCATTCTGTTGCGGAGCGTTGCCGAGAAGCCTCCTCGTGCACGCTTGCGCGGCAGCTTGCCTGGATAGACTTCCCCCTTGGCTTGGTTATGATCGCGGCCGCAAGAGCTGGCAAAAAGGGGCGATTCCCGCATGTTCCCGGTCGGCGACGACGATTCGCAGCGGCGCACGACCCCGGTCGTCACCTTCGTGCTGATCGGCCTCAACGTATTGGTCTTCCTCGTCGAGCTCTCCGGCGGCGATCAGTTCATCACCCAATGGGCTTTCGTTCCTGAGCGATTCTCCGCCCATCCCGCCGCCAACATCGCGACGGTGTTCTCGGCGATGTTCATGCATGGCGGCTGGCTGCATCTCGGCGGCAATATGCTGTTCCTCTGGATCTTCGGCGACAATGTCGAGGACCGCCTGGGCCATTTCAAATTTCTCGTCTTCTACCTGTTGGCCGGCATTGCCGCGACGCTGTCGCAATACGCCATTGCGCCGGAATCGGGCGTGCCCAATGTCGGCGCGTCCGGCGCCATCGCCGGCGTGCTCGGCGCCTATATCCTCATGTTCCCGCAAGCGCGGGTCAATGTGCTGGTCGGCCGGCAAATCGTCGCCATGCCGGCCTTCGCCGTGCTTGGGCTGTGGATCATGCTGCAGCTCGTGAGCGGCGTCGGCACGATCGCCAATACCGACGAGAGCGCGGGCGGCGTGGCTTATATGGCGCATATCGGCGGCTTCGGCGCCGGTCTGTTGATGGCGTTCCTGCTGCGCGGTTCGAGCGGTCCCGGCACCGCCACCTGACCGGTCACTGCCGCTACATCCCAAGAAAATCGCGCTTGCCGAGCTCGACGCCGAAACTCCTGATGATGTCGTAGGCGGTCGTGGCGTGGAAATAGAAGTTCGGCAGCACGAAATGCACGAGATAGGGTTCGCCCTTGAAGTGGACGTTCTGCCCGCCGAGGGTAAAGTTGATGTCGCGGGTCTCGCAGCCATCGAGATCCTTCGGCGAAATGCTTTCGACGAATTTCAGCGTCTTGGCGATGCGCGCCTTGAGCTCGGCGAAGGTCTTCTCCTCGTCGGGATATTTGGGCACCTCCTTGCCGGCCAGCCGCGCAGGCGCGCTCTTGGCGAAGTCGGAGGTGAGCTGAATTTGCCGCGTCAACGGAAACATGTCGGGAGCAATCCGCCACGTCAGCAGCACCTCGGGATCGATCTTGCGCTCGGTGACGTAGCGCTCCGCCTTGTCGAGAATGGCGGTGAGGTTGTTCAGGGTTTTGACGAAGCCCGGATTCGAGGCCTGATACATTCCAAACGATGGTTGAGCACCTTCACTGGACGGTAAGAGAACGGCGCGACTGTAGCAGCGGGCCGCCGCCGAACCTCATCACGTTCCGGCGACCTAGCGACGCGGGGCCGGCCCCGCCCACGCAGTGGAGCGAACGCATGCAAGACGCCCGGAAAGCCGCTACCGCCGGCATCAATCGCCGTCGTCTGGTCGGCGGCGCGCTCGGCGCGGCGGCGCTGCCGCTTGTCACGCCCGCCTTCGGCAGAGGCGTCGAGATGCCCGCGACCACGGCCGACGAGGGCTTCATGCGTATCGCCCTGGAAGAGGCGGCGCTCGGCGACGATCCCTATTTCTTCGGTGCGGTGATCGTGCGCGATGGCGAGGTGCAGGCGCGCGGGCGCAATCTGTGGAACCAGCAGCAGGATCCGACCGCGCACGCCGAGATGGTTGCCATGCGGCGGTTCCTCGCCGCGCAGGGCATCGAGAAACTGAAGGGCACCACGCTCTACACCTCAGGCGAATCCTGCCCGATGTGCATGGGCGCGATCGTGTGGTGCGGCATCGCGCGGGTGGTCTATGGCGCCTCGATCGCCCAGCTCGCCAGCAAGGTGGGCCAGATCATGCTGACCGATGCTGAGATCGCCGACAAGACACCGTTCGCCGACATCGCGCTCACCGGCGGGGTGCTGGCGGAAGAGTCGATGAAACTTTTCAAATAGCGATTGGAGGATATCGCCAATGGATGAAAACACGATCGACCGCGCCGCGATTGCGCGCTTGGCCAAGGCCTTGGTTTTCGTGTGCGGCGCCGATCATCCGACGACGGTTGCCTTGCAGGCGGCCGCCGATAGCGGCTCCGAGCGCGACATCAAGAACGCGCGCGCGCTGTTCCTGCGATTGAAACAAGGGGAGCGCCGGGCGGCGCTGGCCATGCTTGGCGATTGAACCGCCGGAGGAATGGTGCCGCTGGAGAGATTTGAACTCCCGACCTTGGCTTTACGAAAGCCCTGCTCTACCCCTGAGCTACAGCGGCGGCTGAAAAAGCCCGCGCCCCGTGACTTAAGGCCATTGCCGGAGCGATGCAAGATTGGCGGTGAAGGCGCCGTCGGGCCGGCGTTTTAGCGGATTTGCGCCGCGCGCAAGCGCTCGAGAGAGCTCGGGCTGGTCTCCTCGCTCTCGGTCTGCGCCACGCCGGGGTCGTCGGGCGGCCGCTCCGGCACGAAGATCGCGGGCTTCAGCCGCTGCTCGGCGGTGGAGCGCGGCGCATCCTGCACCGGGCGCTTCATGGGCGGCACTTCGACGGCGAGAGGCCGCTCCTTCCTGGGGCTGACATCGACGACTTCGGCAAGCTCGCGCTTCTCGATGCGTGCCGGCTCGGCGCGCGGCGGCGCGAACGGCGCCAGCACCTGCGCGCTTGCCGTGACCGGCTCCGGCCGTTCCTCGATGATCAGCGTGTCGTCGCCGCGCCCGATGGCATCGACCGGCGCCTTCCACTCGAAGGCATCGACGGCGCCGGTGACCGGCGAGATCGGCAGCCAGCGGTCTGAGATATAGCCGTCGGCGATCCAGGCGCGGTCGCGCGGCGCGCGCAGCGCCCGGGCGAGCCATTCGCGCTCGCGTCCCTTGTCGCCGAGCTCGCCGGATTCAAGGCGCGCCATCAACATGCAGATGCGCGCCGACGGGCGGTCGTCGAGATAGGGCGCAAGCGCCGCGCGCGCGTCCTGCCACTCATGCGCCTCGATCGCCGCGCTGGCGATGGCGATCTGGCCTTCGACGTCGCCCGGCGTGAGGCTCGCCAGCTGCTTCACCCGCTTCACCCGCTCGCGCGGGGGCTCGCCCGGCTTGGCGAAGGCATAAACGAGAGCGAGGTCGGGATGCGGCGACAACTTCCAGGTGCGGGCGATGAGCCGCGATGCCTGCCGGCTCTCGCCCTTGGAGGCGAGGATGCGCCCGGCGATCTCGGCGGCCGGCACCAGCGACGGCGCAAGCCGCAACGCCTCGCTCGCCAGGGTGAGCGCCTTGTCGGGATTGCCGGCTTCCAGCTCGCGCGCCTCCGCCGTCAGCAGCACGGCGCGGCGGCGCAGCGACACGTTCTGATCGACATGGCCGTTCTGCCGGGCGATGGCCAGCGTATCGAGCGCGCCCTCATAGTCGCCGGCGCGCGCCTGCATGTCGAACAGCGCGTTGACGCCCCAGGCGAGGCGCGGATCGCGCTTCACGGCCTGCTCGGCGAGAGCGCGCGCCGCGTCCGTATCGTTGCGGCGCGCGGCTTCGAGGAACAGGCCGCGCACCCCGAGCAGTTGCGTCTCGGGACGGTCGAGCATCGACTCGAAGGCGCGCCTGGCCGCGTCGCGATCGCCTCTGAGCTGCGCCGTTTGCGCCCGCAGCAACGCCGTCAACGGCTCGCGCGGCAGATTGCGGCCGGCGATGCCGGCATAGCGCTGCGCCAGGGTGCGGTCGCCGACGCCGATGGCGAGCAGCCCGCGCGACAGCGCGTCATAGCCCTGCTGCCGCCGCCGCTCGCGCAGGTGGGCGGCTATCGCGGCGGGCCGCGTGAACAGATAGCGCAGCACCGCCCAGAGCAGGATCAGCAGGGCCACCACGGCGGCAATCGCCAGCGCGCCGACAAAGGCGGATGTTTCGATCTGATAGCCGAGCCATTGCACCGTCACGCTGCCCGGCCGGTCGGCGAACCAGGCCAGCCCGATTGCCGCGGCGATGACACAGGCTGTGAAAGCGAGGATGCGGGTCATTGAGATTGTTGCCGCGGGGCTTGGGGGTTGCTGCCCACGGAGACGAGCAGGGCGCTTTCGAGCTGAATGAGCGTCTCATAGGCGCTGAGCCGTGCATGCGCCTGGCCGAGCCAAGCGGCAAAGGCCTCGCGGGACGCGCGGTCGAGCGTCTCGACCTCCTTGACGGCAGCGGCCAAGTCGCCTTTGTCCAGCGCCGCCTTGGCGCGCGCCAGCACCGCGCCCGGACCTTGGCCGGTGGTGGGCTCGTCGATGCGTTTGATCGTCACCAGCGACTGCGCGCTCGCCATCAGCGTATCGACCAGCGAACCGCTGGCGGCCGGCGCCGTCGCCACTAACGCGCCCTCCTTGGCGACGGCGAACGAGCGAGTCAGATCGGGCACGGTCGGGATGCCCTTTTCGGCATAAGCGGGCAGCACGCCGAGATCGCCGACGGAGGGCACAAGCGCGCTGATCGTATCGAGCTCGGCGGCGTAAGGCCGCCCATCGCTGACCGCGGCGCGAAGATTGGCGAAGGCGATCGCCGCCGCCGCCGACTTTGATCCATTGTTTTCCTTGCCGATCGCGGCCGCCAGCTCCGGCAGCGCCGCCTCGAGCTTAGCGAGGCGCTCGGTGAGCGCGGCGAGCGCGGGACCTGTTGCAGCACCGTCACCCGTCCCAAGCTCGGCGAGGGCGCCGATCTTGGCCTTGAGCTCCGCGATCGCGCTCTGCATCGCCTGCAGCGTGGAGGCGTCGGCCGCCTCGGCCGCCTCGGCCTTGGCCAGCGCATCGGCGATCTTGGCGTCGAGCCGCTGCTCGGCCTCGGCGATCTGTTGGGCAATGGCCGCCGCCGAGGCGACGGAGCCGCCGTCGCTCGCCGATTCGGAGATGGCCTTGAGCGAGGTTTCGAGTTGGCCGACGCGGTCGGCAAGATCGGCGAGCTTGGGCGAGGTTTCCTTGACGCCGGTCTCCAAGGCTTCGACCTGGGCCTTGAGTTGCGCCAAGGCCTCGCTATCGCCCGCGGCGGGCGGGGCGGCTTCGAGCTTGGCGATGCGCGCTTCCAGCGCGGCGATATCCGGCTGTGGCCCGCTCGACCCTCCGCCGCCGAGACCGCCCCAGGCGAGGGCGAGGCCGACGACACCAACGAGGCCGCCGAGCAGGCCCGCGGCAAGGTGGGTGGCGAAGCTCTTCAGCTCGGGCAGGCTCGCTTGCGCGGGAGGCAGCGCCGCATCGACGCCTTTCGCCGCCTCGCCCGCAACATCGGGGCGATCCGCGTCGCCGGCGGCCGCCTCCGCCTCGCGCGCGGCATCGCCGCCGGCGGACTCTTCGCTGATTTCGGTCGCCGTGCCTTCGATCGTCTGCGCCGGGCGCTTGCCAGCGCCACCCGGGCCATGATCCTGATCGCTGAAAGGGTCCGCCATCACGCCTTACCTTTTACGCCCTCGAGCTACAGTGGTGTTCACGAGGATGCCGCCTCGGAGTCCACGAGCGCAAGGACATCTTGCTCGCGCGGCCTCGCCGCCACGCGCACCGCGCACCCAAGCGGTGTTACCGCCTCCGCTACCGCTTCGGACAGGCAAAAGCAAACGATACGCCGCGCTTGCGTTACCGCATCTTGCCGGACAAGCAGATCGGCGAAGATGCTGCCGGTTCGTGGCGACATGAGGATGGCACCGTCGAGCTTGCCGGCCTTGAGCAGGCGCAAGGCCTCCGGCGGCAATTCGCTCGCCGCGAAGGCCCGGTAGAGCACCGGCTGGCGTACCTCGAAGCCTTGGCTCGTCAGCGCCGCTTTCAGGTCGAAGGCCTGCGTCTCGCCGGCAAGATGCACGAGCGGCCCCTGCCTGGGTTGCAACTCCTCCGACACCAACTTGGCAAGCGCCTCGCCCGTTCCAGGCCCCGCCGTGACGTCGGCGAAGCCCAGCCCTTGCGCCGCGCGGGCGGTGGCCTCGCCGACGGCAAAGAGCGGAAGGGCGAGCGCTTCGGCAAGTTTATGATGCGTGGCAAGGGCGCTCAAAGCATTGCGGCTCGTCACCAGCACGGCCTGCGCGCCCTCGAGCTGCAAAGGCACATTGGCAATAGTCTCGATGGCGAGCAGCGGCGCGAGCACGGCGGCGTGGCCGCGCGCCACAAGCTTGTCCGCCTGGCGGCTGGCGTCGGGTTCAGGCCGCGTGACGAGAATCCGCATCAGGCGAGGCTAGCCAGAAATTCCGGCCCGGCGCGCGCGAGCAATTCCTCGCCCGCATCGGTGCCGATGCTTGTGGCGTTCTCGGCCGCGCCGTCGAGCCCGATCTCGTGCCATTCGCTCCCATCGGGGGCGAGGATCAGCCCACGAAAGCGCAGCATGCCATCGTCGATCTCGGCCAGGCCGGCGATCGGCGTCTTGCAGGAGCCGTCGAGGCGGGCGAGGAAGGCGCGCTCGCAGGCCACGGCCGTTGCCGATGCCTCGTCGTTGAGCGCGGCAAGCAGCGCTAAGGTCTTGGCGTCATCGCCGCGACAGGTCACACCGATCGCGCCCTGCGCCGCGGCCGGCAGCATTTCGTCGGTCGAAAGGATGGCGGTCGCATGCGCGGCGAGGCCAAGCCGTTCGAGGCCGGCCAGCGCCAGCAGCGTCGCGTCGGCCTGACCCTCGGCGAGCTTCTTCAGCCGCGTCTCGACATTGCCGCGAAAATCGGTCACGCGCAGATCCGGGCGCAGCCGTTTCACCTGCGCGCCGCGCCGCAACGAGGAGGTGCCGACCACCGCGCCGGGCGGCAGCTCGGCAAGGGAAGGGGCCTTCGAGCTGATGAAGGCGTCGCGCACGTCGGCGCGCGGCAGCACCGCGGCGATCACGATATTCTCCGGCAGGAACGTCGGCAGGTCCTTCATCGAGTGCACGGCGAAATCCACGTCGCCGCGCAGCAGCGCCTCGTCGATCTCCTTGGTGAACAGACCCTTGCCGCCGAAATCGCGCAACGGCGCGTTCTTGATGCGGTCGCCGGAGGTGGTGATGACGCTCAAGCCCACATCGCCTTCGCCAAGGCCGTGCGCCTCGAGCAGCAGCGCCCACACATGGCGCGCCTGCCAGAGCGCCAGCGGGCTGCCGCGCGTGCCGATCAGAAGGGGCCGGGGGGGCAAGCTGAACTCCTTGAATTGCCTGCGGTAAAGGCGTCAGTCTGGGCCGCATTAATGGCCCGTTTCGTCTCCCCCTTCAATCGTCACCCTCGCACCCTATAGAAAGCCCCATGGCTGACGACGGCAAACCCGCTCCCCTGGTCGTGCTCGGCATCGAGACGAGCTGCGACGAAACCGCGGCGGCGGTCGTGCGGCGGAACGAGGACGGCAGCGGCGAGATCCTTTCGAGCGTGGTGCGCTCGCAGCTCGACCTGCATGCGGCCTATGGCGGCGTGGTGCCGGAAATCGCCGCCCGCGCCCATGTCGAGCTGCTCGATCCCGCCATCGGCCAGGCGCTCGCCGAGGCTGGGATAGGCCTCGATGCGATCGACGCGGTCGCCGCGACATCGGGCCCGGGCCTGGTCGGCGGGCTGATCGTCGGCGTCACCATGGGCAAAGCCATCGCGCTCGGGCTTGGCGTGCCCTTCATCGTAATCAATCATCTCGAGGCGCATGCGCTGACCGCCGGCCTGACGCATCGGCTGGCGTTTCCCTATCTCCTGCTGCTCGTCTCCGGCGGGCATACCCAGCTTCTGGTGGTCAAGGACGTGGGCAGCTATGAGCGGCTTGGCACCACGCTCGACGACGCGCTGGGCGAGGCTTTCGACAAGGCGGCCAAGCTCTTGGGCCTCGGCTATCCCGGCGGCCCCGAGGTCGAGCGCATGGCCGCGTGCGGGCATCCGACCGTCAAGCTGCCGCGGCCGATGCTTGGCCGTGAGCAGGCGCATTTCTCGCTGGCCGGCCTCAAGACCGCGCTCAGGCACGAAGCGCTGGCGCGCGCGCCGCTGAGCGAGCAGGACGTCGCCGATCTCTGCGCGAGCTTCCAGGAGGCGGTCGCCGACATCGTCGCCGACCGGACGGCACGCGGCTTCGAGCTTTACGAACGGCACGCCGGGAAGGGGGCGCAGCGCGTGCTGGTGGTCGCCGGCGGGGTCGCCGCCAATCAACGCCTGAAAGCCGCGCTCGAGGCAACCGCGCGTAAGCATATTTTCCGCCTGGTCGTGCCGCCGCCGGAGCTCTGCACCGACAATGCGGCGATGATCGCCTGGGCCGGGGCGATGCGGCTTTCGCGCGGCATGGTTGACGATCTTGCCGCTCCCGTCCGCGCGCGCTGGCCGCTCGACCCCGACGCGCCGCCAGCGCTCGGGGCTGGGGTCAAGGCTTGAGTTGCTTGCCGGCTATCGGTCCACCGCGTCATCCCGGCGAAAGCCGGGATCCAGAGCCGCAGCTTCTTCCATGGTTACCCTGGATTCCGGCTTTCGCCGGAATGACGATGCCGGGCGACTTCCTGTATGACTACCCACGGCGATTAGGCGGGAACCGGCATGGCGCTGCAATCGGTCGGCATCATCGGCGCGGGCGCGTGGGGGACGGCGCTTGCCGTCACGTCGTGGCGGGCGGGCCGCGAGGTGCTGATCTGGGCTTACGAACTCGAGACCCTGATCGACATCAACGAGGCGCATCGCAACGGCATCTATCTCCCGGGCGTCAGCCTTGACCGGGGGATCGAGGCGACCGCGAAGTTCAACGAGGTTGCCAATTGCGACCTCCTGCTCATGGCGGCGCCGGCCCAGCAGCTTCGCGCGGTCGCCGGCGAACTCTCCCCTTATGTGAAGGACGGCCAGCCCGTGGTGATCTGCTCCAAGGGCATCGAGCAGACGACCGGCAGACTGATGTCTCAGGTGGTGGCGGAGTCCCTGCCCGCCGCCGAGATCGCGGTGCTGTCGGGGCCGAGCTTCGCGGCGGAAGTCGCGCGCGGGCTCCCCGCCGCCGTGACGCTGGCAACGGCGGAGAAATCGCTCGGCCGCGACCTTTCCCACGCGCTCAGCCACCCGCCGTTCCGCTGCTATTGGAGCGACGACGTGATCGGCGCGGAGATCGGCGGCGCGGTGAAGAATGTCTATGCCATCGCCGCCGGCATCGTCGGCGGCAAGAAATTCGGCGCCAGCGCGCATGCCGCGCTTGTGACGCGCAGCTTTGCCGAGATGGTGCGCTTCGGCGCGACGCTCGGCGCGCGGCGCGAGACGCTGATGGGCTTGTCGGGGCTCGGCGACCTGGTGCTCACCTGCGGCAGCCCGCAATCGCGCAACATGTCGCTCGGCATCGAGCTCGGCAAGGGCAAGAGCCTGGCCGAGGTGTTGGGCAAACGCATCGCCGTCACCGAGGGTGTCTATACCGCGAGCGCGCTGGTCGAGATGGCGGCCGCGCGCGGCATCGACATGCCGATCGCGCAAGCCGTGCATGCGGTGATCTCGGGGCTTGCCACGGTCGATGAGGCGATCGAGGCGCTGCTCGCCCGCCCACTCAGGTCCGAGGCGTGAGTTTCCTCCCCCTTGCGGGGGGAGGGAGCGCCAAATAGCCTCACCCCATGCTCTACGCCCTGATCTGCACCGACAAGCCCGGCAGCCTGCCCCTGCGCAAGGCCAACCGCCCCGACCATGTCGCTTATCTCGAAAGCCTGGGCGAGACGCTGGTGTTTGCCGGCCCCTTCACCGAGCCCGACGGCCAGACCATGAACGGCAGCCTGATCGTGGTCGAGGCGGCCTCGCTCGAGGCTGCGCGCAAGATCGGCGCCGGCGATCCGTTCGCCAAGGCGGGCGTGTTCGCTTCCGTCGAGATCCGCCCCTGGCTGTGGACCATCAACAATCCCGACGAGGAGGAGTGAGCGGAAGGCCGCTCGATCCGCCATGGCCTATTGGCTGCTCAAATCGGAGGCCGAGAGCTGGTCGTGGGACCAGCAGAAGAAGTCCGGCGGCAAGGGCGCCGAGTGGACGGGCGTGCGCAACTTTCAGGCGCGCAACAATATGCGGGCGATGCAAAAAGGCGATCTCGGCTTCTTCTACCTTTCCGGCGCGGAGAAAGCCGTGGTCGGCATCGTCAAGGTGGTGAAGGAAGCGCACAAGGACTCGACCGACGCCACCGGGCAATGGGAGTGCGTCGACGTGGCTTAGGTCGCCGACCTGCCGAAACCGGTCACGCTCGCAAAGATAAAGGCCAATCCCAAGCTCAAGGACATGGTGCTGGCGCGCGTCTCGCGACTCTCCGTGCAGCCCGTTTCGCCGCAAGAATGGAGTATGATCTGCAAGCTCGGCGGGCTCGCCAATCCGCCGCACGGCTAAAGGCAGAAAAAGGGGGAGCGAAATGCACATCAACTATCTCGCCGTGGTGGTGGCCGCGGTCGCGGGCTTCGTGCTCGGCTGGGGCTGGTACAGCGTGTTCGGCAAGGTGTGGATGGCCGGTCTCGGCAAGAGCAAAGAAGACTGCGACAAGCCCATGCCGGTCGTCCCGCTGGTCATCGCCGCGGTCTCCTGTCTCGTCATGGCCTATATGCTCGCCGGGCTGATGGGCCATCTCGCCAATGTCACGGTCAGAGGCGGGGTGATCAGCGCATTCTTCGTCTGGATCGGCTTCGTGCTGACCACGGTGGCCACCAACCACGCCTTCGAGGGCATGAAGCCGGTGGTGACGGCGATCGACGCCGGCCATTGGCTCGCCGTGCTCATTCTCATGGGCGCGATCATCGGCGCCTTCGGCGCCTAGAATCGAGTGCGCCGGGAGGGCTACCCAGCGTAGTATCGACGTAACAAGTGGCGCCGGGCAACGGCGCTTGCGTAAGGGAGGAGCGGACCGATGTCCGAGCACAAGCAGTACAAAGTCGAGTCCGTGAAGGTCCCCAAGAAATGGAAAGAACGCGCCTATATCGACAAGGACGGGTACGAGAAGCTCTACCGGAAAAGCATCGACAACCCCGATAAGTTCTGGGGCAAGGAAGGCAAGCGGCTCGACTGGATCAAGCCCTATACGCGCGTCAAGAACGTCTCGTTCGCCTATCCCGACGTCTCGATCAAATGGTTCGAGGACGGCACCCTCAACGTCTCCGCCAATTGCATCGATCGGCACCTGAAGAAGCGCGGCAAGCAGACCGCCATCATCTTCGAGCCTGACGACCCGGCGCAAGAAGCGAAGCACATCACCTATCGCGAGCTGCACAAGGCCGTCTGCCGCTTCGCCAATGTCTTGAAGGCCAACGGGGTCAAGCGCGGCGATCGGGTGACGATCTATCTGCCGATGATCCCGGAAACCGCCTACGCCATGCTCGCCTGCGCGCGGATCGGCGCCATCCACTCCGTGGTGTTCGGCGGCTTCTCGCCGGATTCGCTCGCCGGACGCATCGAGGACTGCAAATCGCGTTTCCTCATCACCGCCGACGAAGGCCTGCGCGGCGGCCGCAAGGTTCCGCTCAAGGCCAATGCCGACGCGGCGCTGAAAAAGGCCGGCGGCGTCGACAAGGTTCTCGTCGTCAAGCACACCGGCGGGCAGGTCCCGTGGACGCCGGGGCGTGATGTCTGGCTCGAGCAGGAGCTGGCCAAGGTTGGCGAGGATTGCCCGGCCGAAGAGATCAACGCCGAGGACCCGCTGTTCATCCTCTACACCTCGGGCTCGACCGGACAGCCCAAGGGCGTGCTGCACACATCGGGCGGCTATCTCGTGTTCGCCGCGATGACGCATCAATACGTGTTCGATTATCACGACGGCGACATCTATTGGTGCACGGCCGATGTCGGCTGGGTGACGGGCCACTCCTACATCGTCTACGGCCCGCTGGCGAACGGGGCGACGACGCTGATCTTCGAGGGCGTGCCGAGCTATCCCGACGCCTCGCGCTTCTGGCAGGTCGTCGACAAGCACAAGGTCGATATCTTCTACACCGCGCCCACGGCGATCAGGTCGTTGATGGGACTGGGCGACCAGTTCGTGAAGAGCAGCAAGCGAAAATCCCTCAAGCTGCTGGGCACCGTCGGCGAGCCGATCAATCCCGAGGCGTGGGAGTGGTACTATCACGTGGTCGGCGAGGAGCGCTGCCCGATCGTCGATACCTGGTGGCAGACCGAAACCGGCGGCATTCTCATTACCCCGCTGCCCGGCGCCACCAAGCTCAAGCCCGGCTCGGCGACCTTGCCGTTCTTCGGCGTGCAGCCGGCGGTGGTCGACACCGAAGGCAATCTCATCGACGGGCCGGCAGAGGGCAATCTCGTCATTCTGGAGGCCTGGCCCGGCATCGCGCGGACCGTCTATGGCGACCACAAGCGCTTCGTCGACACCTACTTCTCCACCTACAAGGGCAAGTACTTCACCGGCGACGGCTGCCGGCGCGACGCGGACGGCTATTACTGGATCACCGGCCGCGTCGACGACGTGATCAACGTCGCCGGTCACCGCATGGGCACGGCCGAGGTCGAATCCGCGCTGGTGGCCCATCCCAAAGTCTCGGAAGCCGCGGTGGTCGGCTATCCGCACGACCTCAAGGGCCAGGGCATCTATTGCTACGTGACGCTGATGTCGGGCCAGGAGTGGTCGGACGGACTGAAGACCGAACTGCGCAATTGGGTGCGCCAGGAGATCGGGCCGATCGCCTCGCCCGATCTCATTCAGTTCGCGCCCGGCCTGCCCAAGACTCGCTCCGGCAAGATCATGCGCCGCATCCTGCGCAAGATCGCCGAGGACGATTTCGGCAATCTCGGCGATACCTCGACCCTTGCCGATCCGTCGGTCGTGACCGATCTCATCGAACACCGCCAGAACCGCAAATCCTTTTGAGAAAGACCGGTCATGCTCAAGAAAGCGCTCATTGGTTTCGGCATCGTCTTCGCCATTCTGATCGGCATCGTCTTCGCGCTCGGGTTTTTTACCCCGGACGGGAAATCGGTCAGCGAGACCGTGTCGATGAGCGTCGGCAGCCGCACCGTTACCGTCGGCGGCCACTACAAGGACATGACACAGGAATCGCTCTCAGACGGCATGAAGATCAATATCGACGGCCACGTCATCACCATCGGTCCGGATCAGATGGACGTCGACGGCAAGACGCAAGCGCTCGAGCCCGACCAGGACGTGGAGATCACGGTCGACGAGAAAGGCGCGCTGGCCGTGAAGGTGGCGAGCTCAGCCGGCGGAACCGCCAACGCTCCGCAATAGCGCCGCGTCGCCCCCGCTCAGCGTGCGGGTGATCTGCGTGAGCAGCGTCGACCAGGCGTCCTTGGTCTCGCGCGTGAAGCGTTTCTCCAGCGACTGCTCGAGCGTCCACAACAGCGCCTTGGTCATCATGCGGTAGTGGCGGATCTTGATGCCGAGCTGGCGATGGCGGATGCCGAGCAGCTTGAGCGTCGGCGCCAGCCCGTCGTCATGGTTGAGCGAGAGGATGCCGAGCTTCAGCGCCGCCATGAATTTCCGGCCTTGCGTCTGCGGCGTTCCGGCGAAGCGGGCGCGGAAGGCCGGGTCGAGCCGGTAGAGCTTGAGGAAGAAGAGCTGGCCGACCAGGTCGAAAGCCGGCTCGAGCGTCTGCACGCTCTCGCGGATGAGACGCTTCTGCTTTGACGTGAGCGCGATGGCCGGCGCGGCGGCGCGGCGATTGGGGGACTTGAGGACGCGGGCTTCGAACGCGGTCTTCATGGCGAGGCTACTCCCGGGATGCTACTCGAGCCTGAGCATGCGGGGCAGCCGTTGAGGAAGCGTTAAGGTAACCAAACCGGAAATCGGGGCTCCCTGGGCTTAGGAAATCCGCCGAAACTGTGCTTCGTCCCTCTCTTGTCGCCCGTTCAAGGGCCTCCATATTTACGCTTGAGGACGCTCGGCTTCAGCTTCGAGCCCTGGCTGGTCCTGGAGGTCACATGAGCTATTTGCGTACCGCCATTCTGCTCGCGGCGATGACCGCGCTGTTCATGGGCATCGGCTTCCTGATTGGCGGCCAGTCCGGCATGGTGATTGCGCTGCTGGTCGCCGCGGCGATGAACCTGTTCGCCTATTGGAACTCCGACAGGATGGTGCTGTCGATGTACGGCGCCCGCGAGGTCGACGCACGCTCGGCGCCCGAGCTTTACGCGCTGGTCGGCCGGCTCGCCGCCGCGGCGGGGCTGCCCATGCCGCGCGTCTTCATCATGGAGAACCCGCAGCCGAACGCGTTCGCCACCGGCCGCAATCCGCAGCACGCTTCGGTCGCGGTGACGACCGGACTGCTCAACACCGTGAACCAGGAAGAGCTGGCCGGCGTGCTGGCGCATGAGCTCGGCCACGTCAAGAACCACGACACGCTGCTGATGACCATCACCGCGACGCTCGCCGGCGCCATCTCCATGCTCGCCAATTTCGGTTTCATGTTCGGCGGCCGCGGCAACGGCAACAACAATATCGGCTTCATCGGCACCCTCGCCTTGCTCATCCTGGGGCCGCTCGCCGCCGGGCTGGTGCAGATGGCGATCAGCCGCACGCGCGAATACGCGGCCGACCGGGAAGGCGCCGAGATCAGCGGCAAGCCTTTGGCGCTCGCCTCGGCGTTGCACAAGATCGCCGGCGTCGCGCAGCACATTCCCAACATGCCGGCCGAGCGCAATCCGGCTTCGGCGCATCTCTTCATCGTCAATCCGCTGTCCGGCGCGCGCATGGACAATCTGTTCTCCACCCACCCCGACGTCGAAAATCGCGTGGCGGCGTTGCAGGAGATCGCGCGCGAGATGGGCGAAAGCGGGCCTCCGGTGAGCGCGGCGGAAGATGCGGCAGGGCCGTGGTCGGCGCCGCAACGCCGTGTTGCGGGACGCGGGCCTTGGGGCTAGGCCTGTTCAGGTCACCCCGGCAAGCCACACCATGATCACATCGGATAAGGAAGCCCGCACGCGGGCGCGCGAACGCGACGCGCAGGTCGGCCTCCCCGCTCGGCGCGCGGCGGTCGAGTTCTTGAGCGCCGTGCTGCAAAACAAGCAGCCGCTCGACGATAGTCTCGGCCGCTCGCTCGACAAAGGCGCGATGTTCGACCTGACGGCGCGCGACCGTGCGCTGACGCGCGCCATCGTGGCGGCGAGCCTGAGGCGGAAGGGCCAGCTCGACCATGTGCTCGGCGCCTTTCTCGAGCGTGGCCTGCCGGAGCGATCCGGCACGCTCTATCCGATCCTGCTCTCGGCCGCGGCGCAGCTCGTGTTTCTCGAGACGCCGCCGCACGCGGCAATCGACCTTGCCGTGACGCTCGCGCAATACGATCCCAAGGCGAAGCGCTACGACAAGCTCGCCAACGCCGTGCTGCGCAAGGTGGCGAGCGAGGGCGAGGCCATCGCGGCGAGCCTCGATGCGGCGCGCGTCAATACGCCCAACTGGCTGTGGTCGCGGTGGGTCAGTTACTGGGGCGAGACACGCGCGCATGCGATCGCCGAAGCGCATCTCATCGAGCCGCCGCTCGATCTCAGCGTGAAGCGCGAGCCGGAGCTTTGGGCCGAGCAGCTATCGGGCCGCGTTCTGCCGACCGGCAGCGTCCGTTTCCTGCCGAAGGGCCGCATCGAGCAGCTTCAAGGTTTTGCCGAAGGCGCCTGGTGGGTGCAGGACGTGGCCGCGTCGCTGCCGGCCCGGCTCGTCGGCGACGTCGCCGGCAAGCGCGTGGCCGATCTTTGCGCGGCGCCCGGCGGCAAGACCGCGCAACTCGTGCTCGCCGGAGCCTCGGTGGTGGCGGTGGACAGCTCGAAGACGCGGCTTGCGTTGCTTGCCGAGAACCTGGCGCGGCTTGGCTTGCAGGCTGAACTGGTGCTGGCCGACGCCGCCGGCTGGCAGCCGGGCGAACTGTTCGATGCCGTGCTGCTCGATGCCCCCTGCTCATCGACCGGCACCATCCGCCGGCATCCCGATATCCCCTATACCAAGACGCCGAGAGACATCGTGGCGCTCGCCGGGCTGCAGACGAAACTGCTCGACACGGCGGCGAAATTGGTCAAGCCGGGCGGCAAGCTCGTCTATTCGACCTGCTCGCTCGAGCCCGAGGAGGGCGAGGCGCAAGCGGCGGCGTTCCTGGTGCGAAACGAGGCTTTCCGCGTCGATCCCATAGGCCCGGACGAGCTTTTCGGCCAAGAGTCGTGGATCGAGCCGTCCGGCTGCCTGCGGACGTTTCCCTACGACCTGAGGCTTGAGTCCCCCGAATGGAGCGGCATGGACGGCTTTTTTGCAACACGACTGGTCCGCTCGGAATAAGCATGACGTATCGGGCTTGATCGGAACCGTCCGCCGCCCGACAATGCGCCCCTCTGGATGCACGGGAAGGCCTTGCGTCATACCGGACGCCGGGCTGCAGCTTGGAGAAAGGCACAATGGCGGCTGACTCACAGCCCTTCGAGCGCGGCGCACGCGGAGCCTCCGCGCGCCTCGGCGGCCCGGGCGCGTTTCGCCGCTTCATGCTCGCGGGCATGGCGAGCATCTCCTATCCGGGAACTCGCGCCGAGCAACTGCTGCTCGCGCCGCAAGAGCTGAGGACCGCGGACCCGAGCTTTGCCACCGAGCTCTATAACGGACATTTGGGCCTGGCCGGGCGGCTGGCGGAGGTCGAGATCGAGTCGCCGTTCGAGATCACGCCGCCATCGGACGGGTGGGCGCGCGAGCTTTACGGATTCGGCTGGCTCCGGCATCTCCGCGCCGCCGGCAGCGAGCTGTCGCGCGAGCAGGCCAAGGCGCTGGTGCAGGATTTCATCGCGCTGAAGCGCTCGCATCATGGCCTCGCCTGGCAGCCGGAGATCGTCGGCCGCCGGGTGATCTCCTGGCTGTCCAATTCGGTGCTGATCCTCGACAGTGGCGAGCCGGAAGCCTACGCCAACTTCCTGCGGGCGCTCACCTCGCAGCTTCGCTATCTCTCGGCCAGCTATCGCGACGCGCCCGACGGCGTGCCGCGTCTCGTGGCGCTGATGGCGCTGATCTATGCCGGGCTGTGCATCGCCGAGCAGCAGGCGGTGGTCGACCGCTACGCGCGGCCGTTCGGCCGGGAGCTCGACCGGCAGATCCTCGCCGATGGCGGGCATATCTCGCGCAACCCGGAAGCCCTGGTCGAGCTGCTGCTCGATCTCTTGCCGCTGCGGCAATGCTTCGTGGCACGCGACCGCGCCCCGCCGAAGGAGTTGATCGAGGCGATTGGCCGCATCATGCCGATGCTGCGCTTCTTCCGCACCGGCGACGGCACGCTCGCCCGCTTCAACGGCGGCGGGCCGACGCCGACCGACGCGCTCGCCACGGTGCTCGCCTATGACGACGTCGAAGGCGCGCCGGTCCGCGCGGCGACCAATTCGGGCTATGTGCGGCTCGACTGCGGCGCGACCCAGCTCATCTGCGACATCGGCCCGGCGCCGGCGCTCTCGGTCAGCTCGAGCGCGCATGCCGGCTACCTCTCCTTCGAGATGAGCTCGGGCAATTGTCCGATCCTCGTCAATTGCGGCACGCCCTCGATCGACCACGCCGACTGGATTCCGTTTGCCCGCTCGACGCCGGCGCATTCGACGCTGAGCTTCGAGGGCACCTCGTCCGCCGAATTCACCGCGACCGGCGCCAACGGCAGCCGCATCGCCGCGGACTCGCCCTTGAGCGGCCCGCTCAACGCGCAAGCCGCGCTGGCCGATCAAGGCGACAATCTCCGCATCAAGGGCTCGCATGACGGCTACAAGACCGATTTCGGCGTGAGTCACGCGCGGCAGTTCCTGGTGGCGCCGAACGGGCTCCTGATCTCGAGCGAGGATAAGCTGTCGGCGCCGGGCGGGCTGCAAAGCCCTGACGGGCTGATCGCCGGCGAATATGCCATCCGCTTCCATCTGCATCCGACCGTGCGCGTGGAGCTTGGCCCGGACGGGCAAAGCGCCCTGCTCAAGCTGAAGAACGGCGAGACCTGGAAGATCAGCTCCAACGCGCCGGAGACCAAGATCGAGGAGAGCTTCTTCCTCGCCGACGCGCGCGGGCCGCAGGCCACCTCGCAGGTGGTACTCGGCGGCATGATGGGCGAGGCGAGCGAAGTGCGCATCGTCTGGAACATCGAGCGCGTGACCGAAGGCGGCGGCGGCGGACATCTGGTCGATCCCAACGAAGCCGCGCCTGCCGCAGCCTGACCGCATGACGACCCGCAAGATTGCCCGCGCGCTGCTTTCCGTCAGCGACAAGACCGGCCTGGTCGATTTTGCCCGCGCCTTGCGCCGGCACGGCGTCGACATCGTCTCGACCGGCGGCACCGCCAAGCTGCTGCGCGAAGCCGGCATGGAGGTGATCGACGTCGCCGAGATCACCGGCCTGCCGGAGATGATGGATGGGCGGGTCAAGACGCTGCATCCGAAGATCCATGGCGGGCTGCTCGCGCTGCGCGAGAACGAGGCGCATCTCAAGGCGCTCGCCGATCATTCGATCCACCCCATCGACCTGCTCGCCGCCAATCTCTATCCGTTCGAGCAGACGGTGGCCGGCGGCGCGGATTTCGCCACCTGCATCGAGACCATCGACATCGGCGGTCCGGCCATGATCCGCGCCGGAGCCAAGAACCACGACGGCGTCACGGTCGTGGTCGACCCCGCCGACTATGCGCTGGTGATCGCCGAGATGGACGCGCATGGCGGCGCGACGACGCTTGCGCTGCGGCAAACGCTGGCGGCGCGCGCCTTCGCCCGCAGCGCGGCCTATGACGCGGCGATTGCCACGTGGTTCGCCGGCCGGCTCGGCGAGACGACGCCGAAGACACGCACCATCGTCGGCCGGCTCGCCGAGACGCTGCGCTACGGCGAGAACCCGCAGCAATCGGCCGCGTTCTACCGCACGGGCGAGCAGCGCTTCGGCGTCGCCACCGCGGCGCAGGTGCAGGGCAAGGCACTCTCCTACAACAATCTCAACGACACCGACGCGGCCTATGAGCTGGTGGCCGAGTTCGATCCCAAGGCGCGTGCGGCCGTCGCCATCATCAAGCACGCCAATCCCTGCGGCGTGGCGACGGGCGCATCGCTCGCGGAAGCTTACGCCAAGGCGCTGGCCTGCGATCCCGTCAGCGCCTTCGGCGGCATCGTCGCGCTCAACCGCAAGCTCGACGCCGGCGCCGCGCGGGAGATCGTCAAGGTCTTCACCGAGGTGATCGTCGCGCCCGACGCGAGCGACGAGGCAAAGGCCATTCTCGCCGAGAAGAAGAACCTGCGCCTGCTGCTCGCCGGCGGCTTGCCGGACCCGAAGGGTGAGGGCCTTACCTTCCGCTCGCTCGCCGGCGGTTTCCTCGTGCAGTCGCGCGACAACGGCGTTGCCGGCGCGCTCAAGGTGATGAGCAAGCGCAAGCCGACCGAGAAGGAGCTTGCCGACCTCGTCTTCGCCTTCACCGTGGCGAAGCACGTCAAGTCGAACGCCATCGTCTATGCCAAGGACGGCGCCACGGTCGGCATCGGCGCCGGGCAGATGTCACGCGTCGACGCCGCGCGCATGGCGGCGTGGAAGGCGGCCGACGCGGCCCGCGCGCAAGGGCTGAAGCAGAGCCTGACGATCGGCTCGGTGGCGGCGTCGGATGCGTTCTTCCCCTTCGCCGACGGGCTGCAAGTGATCGCCGAAGCCGGCGCCACCGCGGTGATCCAGCCGGGCGGCTCGCTGCGAGACGACGAGGTGATCGAAGCCGCCGATCATGCCGGCCTCGCCATGGTGTTCACCGGCCTGCGCCACTTCCGGCATTAGCCTTGGGCTCGGCATGAAAACCCGGATGGGCGGCGGTCTGCTATAATTTTCCGGTGAGCGGTGGAAGGCCTTGGAAGGTGGCTCTCATGCGCAAAGTCACGACGCGCATGGTCCTGCTCGTTGCGATCGGCGCCTTGCTCGTGGCGGCAGCGGCCCAACCCGCGCTCGCCAGAAGAGCGGCACAGGTCAGGAAGGCCCCGTGCGCGGCACACGCTCATCTCTATGCTTGCGGTTCGAAGCGAGGCGGCTGGTGCTGCCGAAGCAGACGCCCGGCAAGCGAGGAGAGCGAACGGTTGTTCGAATGCCTCCTCAGCCAACCCTTCGTGATTTGCGATTGAGCGCCACGGCGGCGAGGCGATCGCCGCGACAGATCTCGAGACTTTCTAGCGGCCGGCGAGCTCTTTCTGGCGGTCCACATAGGCTTGCGTGGTGTCGCCCGCCGCGATCAGCGCCTCGACGCAGCCCTTGGACAGCTTCGGGCCGTTCTGCTTGAAGCAGAGATCGAGAAGCTCGCTGCCGATGGCGTATTGGCCGCAGAAATTGTGATAGTCCCATTGGCACTCGTTTTCCATCAGCGGGGTGATGTTGACCGCCTGCGCCTGCGCCGCGCCGGCAACGCCAAGGCTCAAAGCAACGGCGATAAACACGCGATAAAACATCGATGCATCTCCCTCATGCGGCAATTCAAAAAGCCGAAACCCCTGTTCGGCCTGAGCGGTTAGAAGGCAAAAGTGGCGCGGACAAGGCTTTATGGCGGCGGGTCTGCCGGCCCGCTGCGCGGTTCGTCTCCTCCGACCGAACACCAAGCTCCGTCATACCGGCGAAAGCCGGTATCCAGAACCGCTGGCTCCGTGCGCGTTGCCCCTGGATCCCGGCGTTCGCCGGGATGACACGAGCGAGCCGTTCTTGCCTGAGCGCTGCAACAGACTCCATCCCTCCCCTTGATGGGGAGGGCCGACGACGCCAAAGGCGGCGTCGGGGTGGGGTGAGACATTGCGGTACCGCCTCGCCGCTCGCGCGCGAAAGCCCCCCACCCCAGCGCGACGCCGGACCTCCCCACGAGGGGGAGGTATGCAGCAAGCGTCATGGCTGCGTCCGACCAAGCCGTGCCGGTCGGTTCTCTCAGCCGAAAGCCAAACTCCGTCATACCGGCGAAAGCCGGTATCCAGAACCGCTCGCTCCGTGCGCGTTGCCCCTGGATCCCGGCGTTCGCCGGGATGACGAGAATGGGCGAGTTATCCCTCAACAATCCCCGCTCTCCAAACCTCGCGTATCATCCGTCCACCTCGTCCTTCTAAGGGGCGTTCTCATGAGGCGTCATGACAGCGGGACGGGGTGCGGCGCCCGCGGGCCTCGTCGCAACGAGGCACCCGGGCGGCAGCGGAGCTCCCTCCGGGACCACTAGGAGTCCCTGCCAGGAGCTGGCTGAAGGCTCGGCCGACGCGGAGATGCGTGCAGACCCGACTTAAGCAGGGCCCGCTGCCGGAATGAGAACGCCGCAAATGAACATGCGCTAGGTGCATCCAAGCAAGCGCTCAAGTAGCGCGAAGCGCGGTAGCACGACCTGAATGAGCGCGTGTGGCGCGCCGGAAGGCGCCCGCGTGCCGCAAGGCACGAGCCATAAGGATCTAGCGCTTTTCGGCGCGCCATCCCCCCACACCCCGGACGCATCCCGCGTCGCGGCGAGGAGAACGCATGCCTCGGCGAAATGCTCTGGAGCGCCGCCACCTCTCGCGGCTAAGATCGTGGCACTGGGGCACACGGCAACTCGTGTGACGGGGACGATGCGGCTGGGCCTCCTGACGACCATTCTGGCATTGCTGGCGACGCCGGCGTGCGCCGAGCTGCGCATTCCCTGCTTGTGGAATCCGTTCGGCGGCTGCTCCTTCACCTTCGTCTCGCCGGAATACGCCGCGAAGCCGGTGAAGCCGCTCGATCCGCAAGCGGCGCTGGCGGCGATCAACGCCTTCCGCGCCGCGAACGGCCTCGGCCCGCTCGTGCTCGATGAGCGTCTGTCGCGCGCCGCCGCCATGCAGTCGCAAGCGCAAGCCGGGCGGAGTTGGATCGGTCATTACGGGCCCGACGGCTCGACCGCCAAGGCGCGGGCTGAGCGCGCCGGCTTTCATGCCAAGATCGCCTCGGAGAACGTCGCCTCCGGGCAGAAATCCTTCAGCGACGTGATGCATTTCTGGGAGGAGAGTCCCGGCCATCGCACCAATCTGCTTCGCCCCAACGTGACGGCGATCGGCGTCGCCATGGCCAAGAATGAAAGCGGCCGGCCGTATTGGACGCTGGTGCTCGGCGCCGAGTAGACGCTCGAGCTACTTCGCTTCGACGCGCAGCAGGAGCAGCAGGCCGGCGATCAGGAACACGAGGCTGGTGGCGATGCCGATGCGCTGGCTGCCGGTCGCGTGCGTGACGACGCCGATGGCGAGCGGCGCGGCAAAGGCGGTGATCTTGCCGGAGAAGGAGAAGAAGCCGAAGAACTCGGTCGCCTTGCCGGGCGGGCACATGCGCGCCAACAGCGTGCGGCTCGAGGCCTGGATCGGGCCGGAGGCGAGCCCGATCAAAACGGCGAAGGCGAGATAGACCTGCTCGCCGGCGGAGGAGAACGGCGCGCCGCCGGGAAGCTTCGGCGCGCCGGGGAGCACGAACAGGACATGCTCGCGGTCGACCGACAACACGCCGATCGAGGCGGCGATGAAGAGAAGCAGCGTCAGCGCGATCACCCGCTTCGATCCGGCGCGATCGTCGAGCAGGCCGCCCAGCACGGCGCCGAACGTGCCGGCAATGGTGAGGATGATGCCGAACAGGCCGAGCTCGACGGCGCCCCAGCCGAACACGGTCGTTGCGTAGATACCGCCGAAGGCGAACACCGCGCCGAGCCCGTCTGCGTAGAGCATGCGCGCGAGCAGGAAGAGCGCGATCTGGCCGTGATGGCGCACCAGCTCCTTGACCGAGCGCGCGAGCTGGGTGAGCCCGGCGCGCACCGCGCGCGCTTCGACCGGCTTCGCCGCGCGGTCGGGCGTGAAGAGAAACAGGGGAATGACGAAGACGAGATACCAGAGCGCGGAGAAGGGACCGACCAGGCGGTCGCCCTCGCGCGTGGCCGGATCGAGCGGCACGATGGGCGGCAAGCCGAGCAGCGTCTTGCCGCTATGCGGATCGGCGACGAGGAGGCCCGCGACCAGCGCCAGGCTGATCAAGCCGCCGACATAGCCGGTCGCCCAGCCGAAGCCCGACAGCCTGCCGAGCTTCTTGTCGGAGACGAGCGACACCATCATCGCGTTGGTGAAGACGGTGGCAAGCTCGGCGCCGATGGTGGCGAGGCCGAAGGCGAGCAGTACGATTGTTGCGAGGCCGGTGCGGCCGGGCGCCGCAAGCCACAAGCCGAACAGCCCGGCCACCAGCAGCACGGAGAAGAAGGCGATCCAAGGCTTGCGGTTCTGGCTCGCGTCGGCGATGGCGCCGAGCACGGGGGCAAGCGCGGCGGCTATCAGCTCGGCAATGCCGGTGGCGTAGGCCCACAGCGCCGAGCCCCGCGCCGCATCGGCCATGAAGCCGTTGACGAAATAGGGGGCGAACAGGAAGGTGACGACGAGGGTGTAGAACGGCTGCGTCGCCCAGTCGAACAGCACCCAGCCGATCAGCGCGCGCTTTCCCGTCGGCGCGGAAGACGTCCCGGCTTCCGCGCTACGGACGGCCGTAGGCATCGAGCACGATCAGATGGTTGGGCAGCTCGTTATGGTCGACTTTGCCGGGCGGGAAGTGCTTGGCGAGAATCTTGCCGCAGCGCTCCACCGCGCGGATGAAGCCCTCGGTCGTGGTGCCGCGCGCGAGATGATTGGTGAGCTCGCCGACCACGTCTTCCCAGGTCGAGGTCGGCACCTTCTTGTAGATGCCCTCGTCGGCGATCACCTCGGCGAAGCGCTCGGCGAACGAGGCGTAGATCAGCACGCCGGTGCGGCCTTTGGTGGTGTGCAGATTCTGCACGATGAACTGCTCGACGGCGCGCTGATGCGCGCGGGCGCGGCGCACGGATTTGGGCACCAGCGCGTAACGGAAGCTTTCCAACTGGAACAGCACGAGGAGCACGAGGAACACCAGGAGCTGGAGCAGATAGATGTATTCGACCGCCCATTTGGTGGCGAAGATCAGCGGCATCGGCACGGCGAGCGCGATCAATGCGGCCCACAGCAGGCCGAAGGAGCGATAGCCGTCGGAGGCGATCGCCACCACCACCACGATCTCGCCGCTGGTCTTCGCCTCGGCGCGGGTGATGGCTTCGGCGATGTCGGCCTCGTCCTGGGCCGTGATGGGCTGAATGTGCGGTCTCACCATCCGCCGGAGGCTCCGCCGCCGCCGAAACTGCCGCCGCCGCCGGAGAAACCGCCGCCCCCTCCGCCGCTGCTCCAGCCGCTGCCGCCGGAGCCGCTGCCCCATCCCGGGCCCGGCAGGAAGATCGGCCCGCCGCCGCGGCCGCCCGCGCGCGAAGCATAACGGGCGCTGCTCCAGATGCTGTAAGCGATCCACAAAATGATCAATGTCCAGAAGATCACCACGAGCCAGTTGACCATGCTCTCGTCCGCATCGTGGCGCGCCTTGGCGCGTTGCTCGACCTCGGCGGCATCGCCGGTGAGCACGAGAATGACGTCGCGCACGCCGTCCTTGATGCCGCCGGAGAAGTTACCCTCGCGGAAGCGCGGCAGGATCGCATTCTCGATGATGATCTTGGACAACGCATCGGTCAGCACGCCTTCGAGGCCGCGGCCGACCTCGATCCGCACCTTGCGCTCGTTGGGCGCGACGATCAGGATCACCCCGTTGTCGAGCTTCTCGGTGCCGATGCCCCAATGGCGGCCGAGCTGATAGCCGAAATCCTCGATGGTGTAGCCCTGCAGCGAGGGGAGCGTGACCACGACGACCTGGTCGGAGCTCTTGTCCTCGAGCGCCTTGAGGTCGGCGGTAATCGCCACCTCCTCGGGATAGGAGAGCAGGTCCGCGTCATCGACGACGCGGCCGGTCAGCTCCGGGAAGTTCGGCTCGGCATGCGCCGGTGCGAGCCATGGCAGAAAGGCCAAGGCCAACACCAATCCGCCGACGCGCCACCTAGCGGCCATTAGGCCCCCCGACTAAGCGCTGACGCTAGAACTTCACCTCCGGCACGGTCTCGGTGCCCTCTTTGACGGTGAAATTCTGCATGGGCTCCGCGTCAGGATAAAGTACCGCGCGCCACCAACGGCCGGGGATCGTCCTGATCTCCGTATTATATTTCTGCACCGCGGTGATGTAGTCCTGCCGCGCGATGGCAATGCGGTTCTCGGTGCCTTCGAGCTGCGACTGGAGCGCCAGGAAGTTCTGGTTCGACTTCAGATCCGGATAGTTCTCGGTGATGGCGAGCAGACGGCCGAGCGCGCCGGAGAGAGTGTTCTGCGCGTCCTGGAATTTCTGGAACGCCTCGGGATTGTTTAGGATGTCCGGCGGAAGCTGCACTTGCGTCGCCTTGGCGCGCGCTTCGACGACGTCGGTCAGCACCTTGCTTTCCTGTGCGGCATAACCTTTGACCGTCTCAACGAGGTTGGGGATGAGGTCGGCGCGACGCTGATATTGATTCAAGACCTGACTCCAAGCCGCCTTGGCCTGCTCTTGCAGCGTGGGAATGGTGTTGATGCCGCAGCCGGCGAGCATCGCGCCCGCAAACATCAAGCCAATGACGCGAGCGGCAGTGCGCCCTCGCGGATGCGTCTCAGCCAGCATGGTCGCCTCCCCTGAAGCACTCGAGGAACTTCGGGCCCCGATGTATTGGCGCCCCGTCTCCGACGCAAGAGCTTTCCTTGACGGCCCCCGAGTGAGCTCAAGGATAGCATGGCCTCGGCGACAATACCCACCAAGGACACCTATCAAGGACCGCCGTTTGCGGCCGACCCTATTCCTGCCTTGGTCCTGTCCTAGCCTGCAATTCACGAGGATGGCAGCGTGCCGGCGAGTTTACCGCGGGCATGGCAGATGCGGTTTGTTCCGGGCGAGCGCGATCGCGACGATTGGCTGGGGAAAAATGCGTGCCCTTGGCCTGCCCTGCAGGCAAATCGAAGTGTTGCGAGAATGGAACAGAGAGAAGTTTATTCGCACAGGCTCTTAATCCGGCCGTCGCGCCAGCCAAAGCCGGATGAGGCGTCCCGTCGAGGCCCGTAACATCCCGAGCTTCCGGGATTTTTATTGGTACAGAAGCGCGATGCTTCGGGCACCAATCGGGTTGACGTGCGTTAGGTGATTAGAAGGCTTCTGCTGGTCAAATGAGGGTGCCTCTTTTACTCTGATTCGTTGAGTCGGGGGACTCAAACGGGGGGGAGGCTCGCCTTGGGTCGGACCATCACGGGGAGCGTGTGAGTTGCGTAAAGAGCGTATCGCCACGAGGGGCAGGGCGACGAATGTCGCCAAATGGACTTCAACCACCTTTCTGACATGGCTGGGCGTGGGAGCGCTGGCGGTCGCCATTGCCGCGGCGCCGGCCGACGCTAAGAAGCGCAAGGACGGTGCGGCGCCCGACGACGGCATCGCCGACCTCGACAAGTCCGAGCCGATGGTGCTGGTGGTTTCGCTCAAGCAACAGAAGCTCGATGTCTATCGCGGCACGTCGCTGGTCACCACGTCCCAAGTCTCGACCGGCATGCCCGGCCATGCCACCAAGGCTGGCGTTTTCAGCATCCTCGAAAAGCAGAGATTCCATCACTCCAACATTTATAGCGGCGCGCCGATGCCGTTCATGAACCGGATCACCTGGTCCGGCACGGCGCTGCATGCTGGCGTGGTTCCTGGATATCCGGCATCGCATGGCTGCATCCGGTTGCCATTCTCCTTTGCGCCCAAGCTGTTCCAGATCACCACGGTGGGCGACAATGTCATCGTGGCGCGAGACCGGCCCGTGCCACAGTTGATCGATCATCCGGCCCTGTTCCAGCCTCTGCCGCCGCCTGCCGCGCCGGCGTTGGTGACGCAGCAGCCGCCGCAGCGTCAGTCGATGAACGACATCCTGCCGCTTCCAGCGCCGCAGAAGCCACATCCAGGCATGCTGGCACGAGCCGATGTGCCCGGCTCCACAACCGACGTTCCGCCCTCGTTTGGGGTCGAGGGGGCAGGCCAGGGTAGCGCTCCGGCCCTCAACGCCGACGACCCGGTCGCCGTCGAGGACACGCATGCCCACGCATTCGATCCGTTCGCCGGTCAACCGGCTGCGGGCAACAAGAACCAGACGGCAAGCACGAGCGGCCATGCCCTCGATGACGCGGAGGACGGCGTCGCGAGCAAGCCAGACGATGTCGCGGCCAAGCCGGCTGAAAAATCTCCGGTCGAGACCCCTGCCCCGATCCTCGCCAAGGCTCCGGCCGCGCCGGCGACTGCGGCTGCAACCCCGGTGGCCGCGCCGGTCGAAGCCCCCGCTCCACCAGCTCTGTCGATCCCGGTGAAGGTCGAGCCCGCTCCCGCCAAGCCCGAGGTAACGGCCAAGGCGGCACCCGCGGGCGAGCCGGCGGTGGCGCCAGTTCCCGCTACGCCGGCCCCGATGGCTCCCGTCGCGATGGCAACACCAGTCACAGTTGTCGCCGCGCCGCAAGCCGAGCCAATGCCTGCGGCGGCACCCGCTCCTGCCGCTCCGCAGCCGGTTGCTGCGGCGACGCCGGCTCCTGCCCCCGTCGAGTCGGTGGTGGCGGCGGCTACCCCGGCCGCTCCGGCGCCCGTCGCGCCTGCGCCCGTCCAGGCCGTGGCAACGATGCCGCAAGCCGGGGTGGCGATGGCCAGCGCCCAGGTCGATGCTTTTCCCTCGATCAGCGCAACCAAGCTCGGCGCCGGCGCCAACGCAGCCGCCATTCAGGCCGCGGAGCCCCGCTCGACCGCGCCTTTGCGCATTCTCGTGACGCGGCGGACCGAGAGCGACCGGATCATCGGGGTGCAGAATCTGCTTTCCGACATGGGCTATCTCGAGGCCCAGGATTTCGACGGTACACTCGGCAAGGCGACCGCCATCGCCATCAAGGCCTTCCAGAAGGCGAACGGGATGGCTGAGACCGGAACCTTCAATGATGACCTGGTGAAGAAGGTCTATGAGGTTGCCGGCAAGGGCGAGCCCCCGGTTGGCCACCTGTTCGTCAGGCAAGAGTTCGCCCGGCTGTTCGACGGACCGGTCACCTTCAAGGATCCCGAAACTCCGCTCGGTACGCATATCTTTACGGCGTTGAAATTCGCCCCCGGCGATAGCAAGGCGCAATGGATTACCATCAGCCTGCAAGGCGACGACTCGACGGCCGTGCTGGATCGCATCGAGATTCCGGCGGACCTGCGTCAGAAGATCTCCGAGCGACTTACGCCCGGCTCATCGCTGATCATCGGCGACACGGCGATCAACACGGCGTCTTTGACAAAGGGCTCGGATTTCCTCGTCTGGGCCAAGGACACGCCGGGCAAGATCACGTCGGCCAGCATTGGAGCCGATGACGGGCAGGCTACGCAGCCGCGCAAGAAGAAGCGGACCACGGTGCGCCGTAACAATTACGACTACAGCTATCGCTATCAGCGCTCGCCGACCTTCTCGCGCGGCTATCCGTCCTGGCCCTGGTAGCAGCGGTGCCTTGATCTTGGAGAACGGCCCCTCGAGGGGCCGTTTGCTTTTTGATTGCCCGTTGTGGGTGGGTGCGCCAAAAGACGGCAAGAGCGCTGGCAGCGCCCGGGGAAGGCCGTAAGTTACGAGGGAGATTGGAGCGGGCGAAGGGATTCGAACCCTCGACCCCAACCTTGGCAAGGTTGTGCTCTACCCCTGAGCTACACCCGCAGATCCAATCCTCAACCGGGGCTCTAACGATCTAGTGGATCATCGCGCGAATGTCCACCTCCCCGCGGAAGAGACGCTTACGCCATGGGCCTGACCGCGAAGCGCTTTTTGCCCGGCTGCATGCGCTCGGTATTGCCACGACGACGGTCGAGCACCCGCCGATGTTTACTGTCGAGCAATCGGCCTCGCTGCGCGAGGAGATCCCCGGCGCGCATACCAAGAGCCTGTTTCTCACCGACAAGGACCGCCACAGGGTGCTCGTCGTCGCCAAGGACGACACGCGGGTCGATCTCAAGGCGCTCGCCAAGCGGCTCGGCGCCGAGCGGTTCAGCTTCGCCAAGGGCGAGCTGCTCGAGGCTGTGCTCGGTGTTCCCGCTGGTTCGGTTACGCCGTTGGCGCTGATCAATCCGGCGGCGGCAGACGTGATCGTCGTGGTCGACGCGGCACTGCTGGACTTTGCCGAGGTAAACTGCCATCCGCTCGTGAACACCGCGACCACGCGGCTGGCGACGCAGGACCTCATCCGCTTCATCGAGGCTTGCGGGCATTCTCCCCGCATCCTCCCGCTCGGCTGAGCTCGGGCTTTCGGCCGGTTGCCAAACGGCTTGGTCCGGCCCATCTTGCAAGGTTGGAGAGCCCGAGGAGCATGAGCGTAGATACCCCGATTTTTAAGGACGGCGGCGCCGGCGGCGCCGAGACCGACCTCGTTAAGAACACCACCACCAAGGACTTCATGCGCGACGTGGTCGAGGCCTCGCGCGAGGTGCCGGTGCTGGTCGATTTCTGGGCGCCGTGGTGTGGTCCCTGCCGTCAGCTCACGCCTATCCTGGAAAAGGCGGTGCGGGCGGCGAAGGGCGCGGTCAGGCTGGTCAAGCTCAATATCGACGACCACCCGCAGATCCCCGGGCAGATGGGCGTGCAGTCGATCCCCGCCGTGTTCGCCTTTCAGGACGGGCGTCCGGTCGACGGCTTCATGGGAGCGCTGCCGGAATCGCGCGTCAACGCCTTTATCGCGCGTCTGATCGGCGACACGGCCGGCGACGTCGCGGCCGACCTCGAAGCCGCCGAGGCGGCGCTTGCCGCCGGGGACGTCAACACCGCGGCGCAGCTGTTCGGCGAAATCTTGCAGCAGGATCGCGAGAACGCGCAGAGCCTTGCCGGACTCGCCAAATGCTACATCAAAACAGGCGATCTCGCCCGCGCCGAGCAGACGCTAGGGCTCGTCCCTCCGGCCAAGGCTGAAACCGCTGCCGCGGCAAGCGCCCGCGCCGCGCTGGAGCTCGCGCGCAAGGCGCCGCCGGTGGACACCATCGAGACGCTGCGCGCCAAACTCGCAGCCGATCCGAAGGACGCACAGGCCCGCTTCGATCTCGCGCTGGCGCTGAACGCCAAAGGCGATCGCGACGGCGCGCTCGAGGAGCTGTTGACGCTGGTCGCCAGGAACCGCGCCTGGAACGACGATGCGGCGCGCAAGCAGCTGCTGCAATTGTTCGATGCCTGGGGGGTCAGCGACCCCGCCACCATGTCGGGCCGGCAAAGGTTGTCGTCGCTGCTCTTCGCCTGAGGCCAAGGAGCGCATCTCTTGGGTTGGACCGACCAGTATCGCAGCGTCGCCGACATGCCGAATGCGCTGGCGCTGTTTCCGCTGCGCGGGGCCATTCTGATGCCGCGCGCCTCGCTCACGCTCAATGTGTTCGAGCCACGCTATCTCGCCCTCGTCGATCGCGCGCTATCGGGCGACCGCCTCATCGGCATAGCGCAACCGGCGCATGACGCAGGCAATGCGGAATCGCCTGCGGGAAAGACCTTCCCCTTGCGGCGCGTGGGCTGTGCGGGGCGGATCTCCGCCTTCACCGAGCAGGAGGACAGCCGCGTGGTCATCACGTTGGCCGGCATCGCTCGCTTTGTGATCGGCGCGGATCTGCCGGGCGACGAGCCGTTCCGCGTCGCCCGCGCCGATTTTGGGCCATACGCCAAGGATTTCGTCGGCGGCTATGGCGAGAACGACGTCGACCGGCCGCGCCTCATCGCCACGCTCAGAAGCTATCTCCTCGCCAACAACCTCAATGCCGATTGGGAGCGCATCAACAGCGCGAGCAACGAGCGGCTGGTAAACACGCTGTCGATTCTGAGCCCCTATGGGCCGGAAGAGAAGCAGGCCTTGCTCGAAGCGCCCGATTTGCGCTCGCGCGCCGAGGTGCTGGTGGCGCTCGCCGAGATGGAGCTCGCGGCGACCGATGACGGCTCGGGGACATCGCTGCAATGATATGGTGGAGAGGTAAGATGACGGACAGACCCGAGCAGAGCGGTCAGCGGCGGCTCGATCCCAAGCTGCTGGAGATCCTGGTCTGTCCCCTGACCAAGACCACCCTCGCCTATGACGCGGAACGGCAGGAGCTGATCAGCCGCGCCGCCGGCCTCGCTTATCCGATCCGCGACGGTATTCCCATCATGCTGCCCGAGGAAGCGCGCAAGCTCGATCAGAGCTAGGGCATCTGGCCTCTCAGCAACCGCGGCAGCGTTCCGGTGGCGCCGGCGGCTTCGCTCACCAGAAAGCGCTTCAATGGCGGCGCCCTATCAACCAGGCCGAGGCCGAGATCGCGCAGCGTCCGCAGCGGCGCGCTGTCGTTGGAGAACAGGCGATTGAGCCCATCCATCACCGCGGCCGAGAAGGCGCTGTCGAAGCGGCGCCAGCGCGAGTAGCGTTCGAGCGTCGCCGGGGAGCCGACATCGAGCCCGAGCCGCGTGGCCTCGACAATCGTCTCGGCGAGTGCGGCAACGTCGCGCATGCCGATATTGAGCCCCTGTCCCGCGAGCGGATGCACGACATGCGCGGCATCCCCGATCAGCGCGAGCCGGTCGGCCACGAAGGCGCGCGCGATCTGCATGTCGAGCGGAAAGGATTGGCGTGGACCCGCCAGCGAAATCTCGCCGAGGCGCCAACCGAAACGCTTGGTGAGTTCCACCAGGAAGCCCGCTTCGTCGAGAGCCATGATGGCTTCGCCGCGCGCCTTCTCTTCGGTCCAGACGATCGAGCAGCGGTTGCCTTGCAGCGGCAGCATGGCGAACGGCCCGGAGGGAAGAAAATGCTGAATCGCCTTGCCATGATGCGGGCGCGCGTGCGCCACGGTGGCGACGATGCCGATTTGCGGATAGGACCAGCCGACGCATTTGATGCCGGCGCGCTCCCGGAGTCGCGAGCGCTTGCCGTCGGCGGCGACGAGCAGCGCCGCCTCGATCGTCTTGCCGGTGCCGAGCGTCACCACGACCTTGAATGCGTCGGCCGCGTGGTCGGTGACCGAATCCGGCGCGAACAGCGCGATGGCAGCGGTTCTCGCTACGGCAGCGGCAAGCACGCGGGTGAGGGCGCCGAACTCGACGATATGCGCCGTGGCGCCATCGTCCTTGAGCTCGGCATCGAAGCCGAGGAAGTGCGGGCGCAAGGCGGCATCCAAGGGACTGTCGGTGATCTCGATCGCCTCGATGGCTTGTGCCGAGGGCGCAAGCTCGTGCCAAAGATCGAGCGCCGATAGGAGGTTCCGGGTGGCGGCCGTCAGCGCCAGCGCGCGGGCGTCGTCGCCGGCGCCTTGCACCGGTTCGGCGTCGATCAATGCAATGCGAAAGCCTTGCGGGGCAAGCTTGGCGAGCGCGAGCGCGAGGCTTCGCCCGGCAATGCCGCCGCCGGCAATCGCGACGTCGAAACGATCCCGGCCTCCTGCGCTTGCATCGACCATTGACCAGCAATGCCACGTTCCGCGCCGTCAGTGAACCTGCTAAAGGCGAGGCTCGGGTCAGAAAGGATCACGCATGAGCCGCGCGCTGGAAATGCTGCTCTCCATCCTCGACATCGAAAAGATCGAGGAGAATTTATTTCGGGGCTTGAGCCCGCAGGCCGGCTGGCAGCGGGTATTCGGCGGCCAGGTGATCGGGCAGGGGCTGGTCGCCGCGCATCGCACCGTGAACGGGCGGCCTGCGCATTCGCTACATGCTTATTTCCTGCGGGCAGGCGATCCGGCCGTGCCGATCATCTACGAGGTGGACCGCATCCGTGACGGCGGCAGCTTCTCGACCAGGCGCGTGGTGGCCATCCAGCACGGGCAGGCGATCTTTTCCATGGCCGCCTCGTTCCATAAGCCGGAAGAGGGGCTGCAGCACCAGATGAAGATGCCGGAGGTGCCGTCCTTTCCAGCACATTGGGATCCTAAGCTTAGAATTCCACGTGGACAAGTTGTCGCG
>JADMIO010809310.1_pt1 | contig 49542 bp, 41 predicted proteins | sample 8958161 | NCBI WGS metagenome assembly JADMIO01 (sample SAMN16585339, study PRJNA669376) | soil metagenome | isolation source: Crop rotation soil | place: USA: Cullars Rotation, Alabama | collected 2011
CTTTCCCCCTCCTCGCCTCCGAGAGCTGCCGCGACGCCGGACGTGAGAGCATGTGCAGTCCAGCCTGCAGCCAGAAAGAATGCGCTCGCTCCAGTCATCAAGCTGCGGCCCCAGCGATCCCAGCCCTGAGGCTTGTCCTCTTTCGATTCGGCTCCGAGCCAGAGCTGTGCTCGCATGCCAGTCCGCTCAACGAGTGGTGGGATATCAGCTTCGAGCAATTGTGCTTCATCGTAGGTAACAGTCATCCGCGCATTAAGCAGATCGAAATCTAATTGCGTCACGCCTGGAACGGGTTCAAGCTCGCGTTTCAAAGTCGCAATCTCTTCCGCACAATCCATCCCGGTGATCTTGAACGTAGCTTCCTTCACGTGGATTTGCCTTTACGCCCGGTTTTGCCGGACTGTTTTTGCTCACTCCTGAATATCCAGAGCAAACACGCACCAATTCCAAGAGGAATCAGGGTCGCGGCCATATGATAAATGTCCCCGAAGTCCCAGCTCGGCAAAGTCAGGACATGGGCCAGATCAAAGAGTAATAAGAGCAAGAATAGAATGCTAAAAACGATGGCAATAACTGTGAAGCGCCGATCCGACTTCTTTGAAATGCGCTGTGACTTCGTCTCTTGTGCGGCATTTCGCGCTTTGTGAGGACGCTTGGTCATGGCGCGGCACTCTCCGTTCGCAGTTTTCCCACACCTGGTATAAATCGCCCAGCGCGTTGGGCATAGTCGCGATAGACTTGGCCGTGGAGGGCAAGAAGATGCTGCTCTTCGAGCCGAACCTGAATTGCAATGACTAGAGCGGTTGCGAGCCAGAGCGCCAACGACACCCAGGCGGGAGTAAGAAGAACCAAACCTCCAAGCGTTAAGAGCATGGATGTGAAAATTGGATTACGCACGTAGCGGAACAGGCCTTCAGTTACGAGAGGAGTCGCATCCGAGTCGATACCAATTCGCCAGGAAGAACCCATCTGCATCTGCGCCATGACAGTAATAGCAAGCCCCGCCACCATTAGGAACCAGCCCAGCCATGCCATCCAAGAAGGTGCAGACGATACGTGAGTTGATTCGGGAAATAACGCTTTGAAGCAACTCCAAGCCACCATCAATATGAGCAATAGTGCAAACGCCGCGCCGACGCCTTTTTGTATGGGAGCACGCGAACGAAGGAATGTGGCGGGCCAAACGCCTGTCCGTCGCCAGACCTTCAGTGAAGGCCACAGCAACGCCACGACGAAATACGCGAGAAGGAAAATGAGCACAGAGAATCGGTTCATCGTTATTGTCTAATGATCATGTGAGTGCGCGGCGGATTGCTTGCCCAGATCGGCCTTTAGCGTGAAGCTGCCTGCGACGACATATTGTTCGCCCTCGTTCAAGCCAGAGAGGATCGGAACCATCCCGCTGATCGGCGTTCCCACGGTGACCGGACGCTTGGTAAAGGTATTGGCTTCGCCCTCGACCGGCACAAAAAGAGCAGGACCGCCTTCAATGTTTTGAATTGCTGCTGCGGGCACGACAATGGCATCCGTGGCCTTCTCTTCACCGCCGACAATCTCGGCCTGTCCAAACATTCCGGGCTGAAGCGGAGAGTTCTCACCGGGAACCTCGATTCGAACGGCCGCCGAACGGCTCTGAGGATTGATTTTCGGATCAACGTAGGCAACCTTGCCTTCGACGACATGGTTCGCCAGAGAAGGAATAACGACGCGCGCTGGGGCACCCAAGGCGACTTGATGCACTACGCCCTCGGGCACATCCGCCAGCACCCACAGTGTCGTCATGTCAGCCAGCACGAGCAGAGGGGGGCTTTCCGGGCCGACAACTTCTCCCAAGGTCACCTCTTTCTCGGTAACGCGGCCATCGATTGGCGCGCGGATGATAATTTGAGAATTGATGGTTCCGGTCTTTTCGAACCGCTCAAGCTCGGCGTCCGACATGCCAAGCAGCTTCAGCTTGTTGGATGCAGCCTTGAAACCCGATTCTGCAGAGAGAAGCTGCCCCTGCGCAGCCTTATATTCACCTTCGCGCCGCTGAAACTCCGCTTTGGCAATGCCCTTGCCTTCAAGCAAGCGACTAGCTCGCTCAAACGCTGTTTTCACGACTTCGACGTTCGTGCGTGCGACTTGAACATCGCTTCGCCGTTGCAATAGCTCACTCTGAGCCACGCCAAACTCGGGACTGTCGATAACCAGCAACGGGTCAGCCTTTTTGACGCTGTCGCCGAGCTTCACGCGCACCGCCGTGACACGTCCGGGAATGGAAGTGCCGACGTGCGCGGTGGCCTCGGCGTTGAAAGCCACACGCGCCGGCACCGTCCGCGTCGCGACTAATGCCTGTTTACGCGCCGGTTCAAGCTTGATGCCCGATGCGGAAATGGCTTCGGCAGTGAGGGTCACCTCGCCAGCGTGACCCTCCTCGCCCTCATCGTGCTCATGTTCGCCGCCGCTGTGCTCGTGCCCCTCATGTCCATGGGAGTCGTGGCTATGGTCGTGCTTCTCCTTATGAGCATGCCCCTCCTCGGAGTGACCGTGCTCGTCGGTCTTGCCGTGAGCATGCTCATGTTCGGCCTCGCCTTTGGAACTTTTCTCGCATCCTCCCAATGGAAGGAACAAGAGAGCTCCGACCGCGAACGACATCGGGACCGCTTTACGCAACGTGGTGAACATTTTACTTTTTCTCGTCTCCTTCAACGTGCTTGTGATCTTTCTCCCCATGTTCGTGCTCGTGGTCATGACCGTCACCTTTGCTATGATCATGGCCTTCGTGCTCGCCAGCCGGCTCGGAGTTCTTGGCACAGCCTTGGAGCGCCGGTGCGGCGACGAACAAAGCGATCGCGAGCCCCAAGGCTCGCAGGATTAAAACGAAGCGTGCATTCATGGTTTATTTTCTCCTATACCCATGACTTGGTTGAGTTCGGCCCGCGCAATGCGGGCATCGAAAAGCGCCTGGAGATACTCGGCTTCAGTTGCTCTGGCGGTGCGACGGGCTTCGAGCAGTCTCAGAAAATCTGTCTCTCCCTGTTCATACAAAAACGTCTCAATACGCAGGGCTTCGGCTGCTCCCTCGCGCAATCCGTCGCCAAAAGCGCCGGCCTGCTCGCGCGAACTCTGATAGGCCTGCCATGCCTGATGCACGTCGCGCTCGACCTCTATCCGAACGCGTTCACGCTCGGCCTCCAGTCGCGCCAACTCCGCTTTGGCCCCGGCAATGCCGCCTTGATTGCGATTAAAGAGGGGAATTTCGACGCCAAGGCTGACGCCGATGGAGTTCTTGTCGTCCTCCTGGCCAACCTGCAAACCCGGTTTTAGATCAGGATACCAAGCCGACTCTTCGCGCCCAATGATGGCACGCTGGCGATCCAGAGCGGCGTCCACTCGACGGAGCAGGGGATGGTCCTGCGCGTTTCGGAGCGAAGTCTCCAAAGCGAGCGGCTCGGCCACCGACTCAAGCGTTTCGGCGAGAGTGAAATCTTCTCCCAAAGTGCCACCGCACAGAGCATTGAGCACAGCCCGCGCGCTTCCGACGCGGCGTTGCTGCGACTGCACGGCACGCTTGGCCTGCAAGGACTCAAGCCGCGCCTTGATGCGGTCAACTTCTGGCGCTTCGCCCCCGTCGACCCTGCGTCCAACTACAGCCTCGATCTCACTGGCGAGGCGCGCATTTTCGTTGGCGGTTTGGAGGGCTTGCTCGTAGTAAAGCACCGTCGCGTAGCCTTGGGTCACTTCCTTGGCCAGCGTGACACGGAAGGCAGCTTCCTCGCGCTCGACGATTGGCAAGGATGCCTCGGCGGCTGCACGGCGTGCTCGACGTTTGCCGGGAAGTTCGAAAGGCTGAACAAGACTCAGTCCAAACTCCAAACTTTTCTCGCCAGACATCTCACCGCGAGAACGGGCGAGATCAAGCGAACCCTCAGCCTCAGGATTTGGATATGCGAGAGCTTGAATGACCTCAGCCGCGGCCGCCTGGCGATTGGCCTGAAACTCCGCAAATGTCGGATTGGACCGTGCCGCTACAGCCAGTGTCTCTTCAAGCGTCAAGGGGGTGCCGGGAACGTGCTGCCCGCTCTTTGGAATTTCACGGGACCGCGGCTGCGTCGCTGAGGTGACTTCACTGTCAGCGGCTGTCACGACCGAAGAGTTTGTAATCGCAACGGAATTACCAGGAAGGGCACACCCTCCCAAATAGAGCAAGCTCAGGCTGCCAAAGAAGGCAGACACAAATCGCATGGAATCCTCCGAACCTCAAAGCAGGGAACACCACGGCCCGCGCATGGCCACGCGCTGGCGTGAGCATGCCGACGAAGAACAGGTTCAGAAGGGTTTCAGATAAGCAGAATGGTGGTGCGCAGGCAGCTGAGCGCACCGTCGCGAGGCGGAGGCAGAAAATGCCAGGCTCGCTGAGAGGGGACAGAGTTGCACAAAACATTGGCCGATTCAGCCAAGGGGGACAACGCCTGAACCGGAGCGACAATCTTCTGAGAGGACCGATCAGGCTTTCCAAAATGTCCGGTATTTAAGGCAATGTCAAAGCAGGGACCGCAGTGGCTATCATGATCCTCAGTCAGCGAGACGTGCGGGGCATGAGTCGCGCTCGATCCGCCGAAAAAATCGCCGCAGCGTCCACCAATCGAGCGCTCCACGGCCACATGCCCATCCGCGCCCACACAAAGCACGCGTCCGTCAAGCGCACCAAGCGAAAGGCAGAAACAAAGCAAGATCGCCAAGAGCCGGACTGCGGCGCGGAACATAGGCTGAATTTGAATCATGCGAAACGGTCCATTCCCTATATATGAATCGGAAAGTTGTGAACTTTCAATAAATATGTCTCAATCCATCGCTACGAATCACTCTGATACGAGGCATTTAGAGTCGGACCATTCGCGAAAATCGAAATGCAGCATCAAGAGCCATCAGACCTTACTGAAGAGCAGCAAGAATATTTTGATTTTCTAAAGCTTGTGATGGAGGCGACGGCATATTCGGCAAATGAACCGTTGATCTTTGCTCGCCTTTATCAATTTTTGGATCCGAAGCCTGCAGACCTAACCGAAGGCTCTGATCAAGCCAGTGCCCTTAAGGAACGAACTCTGAGACTGCAACAGCTTTTAGGCGGGCCCGATCTTCAAGCTTTGGTGCCGAACAAGCCGACTAAGACGCGCTACGACACATACATGGCAGCGGCGCTTGAAGAATCGATCCTGATGTTTAACAGGGCCAGATCAGCAGTGTGGCGATCCCACATGCATTGCTTGGCAGTAAGTGTAATCGAGAAAACTCCAGAAGGGCTTACATGGCCGAGCGATCCGGCTATAGCAATTTTCATGAAGAGTTATCCATTGGAGATCTTTTGGGAACATGCCGAGACCGCTTATATCAAGCTTGCATCCTTCTGGGACCGTCTAGGTCTGCTTCTTGATTTCGTGTTCTTTAACATCAGGCAATTTGATAGGGAAGGTTTTCCCGCTGTAATGGATAAAATACGAAACAATTTTCTGCCCATGCACGATGAACTTCGGCACTCGGCCAGCTGGGATCGGCTGCGGAGCTTTCAGACTTCTGAAAAAATCGACGGGCTTAAGTGGCTACTGCGAAGGAGAAATCTTCTCATTCATAGTCTACATCTCCGCCCTTGGGACGGGGACAAGATCCCGGATGATCCGATTTTTGAATCGGCATTTAATCATTTAGAGGAATCCGCAAAAAAGAATTTGGCACCCGGAACACGACATCAAGAACTTAGCAACCTGCATAGCCATCTCAAGATGGCGGCTGGCCACTTCCATGATGTGCTCGCGCTTTGTGAGTTAGGTGCGGGACTTAAGCTCCGATAGCCGTCCCACTTCGCTACCGGTCGGAGACGTCTACATTTTTCACCCGTTAGAGATAACGGTTGAAGACGGCAGATTAGGTCCCTTGCCGAACAAAAGATACAGGGCTGGAAGGGCGAGCATGGTGAGGAACGTATCAAGTGCCATGCCGAAGACGACCACGGTGGCCAGAGGTTTTTGCACTTCGGCACCAATTCCGGTCGAGAGCATCATCGGCAGGAAGCCGAGTGCTGCAACAGCCCCGGTCATCAGAACAGGTCGAAGTCGAACCAAGCGGGCATGTTCAATCGCATCACGCTTGGACATGCCCTGCGCGATACGATCACGGATGGCGGATACCAGCACTAGGCCTTCCAGGATTGACGCGCCCGCGAGGACGACAAATCCGACGCCGGCCGAAATCGTAAAGGGTAGTCCCATCACGTAGAGGCCGATCACGCCTCCGGTGCGCGCGAAGAGAACGCCGGCAAAAATCATGAGCGCGTCACGAACCGAGCGGAAGGAGAGATAAAGCAAGCTGAGAATGAGAGTGAGCGCCAGTGGAACGACAATGTAAAGCCGCCTTTCAGCGCGTTGCAGGTGTTCGAACTGTCCACCCCATGCAACGGAATAACCGGGGTCGAGCTTGACGTCGCGGCCGATGCGTTCCTGCGCTTCCTTGACGAATGAAGCAATATCGCGGTCTCTCACGTTGGTCTGCACGACGATGCGCCGTTCACCCCAATCGCGCTGAATGGTCGAAGGACCTGTCGTCTCTTCAAAGGCCGCAAGTTGCGTGATGGGGAGGAGCTGGCCCGACGCGGCGGGGATTAGGATTTGGCGGAGCGAATCGGGATCTTCCCGATAAACCATCGGAAGCCGAATCACTAATGGGATGCGGCGGTCCTGCTGAAGAATTTCGCCGACTTCCTCTCCTCCGACCGCTTGAATAATTTCAAGCACGCTTTCGGGAGCAATTCCATATCGGGAGAGGGCCTCGTTGTCTAAATTAACTTTGAGCACCGGCTGACCCGTGACCTGCTCAACCGTCGTGTCCGCCGCTCCGGGAATCGACTTGATCACCGTTTCAATTTCCGCCGCTTTCGTCTTCAGCGTTTCGAGGTCCTGCCCGTAAAGTTTGATGCCCAAATCCGATCGGATGCCCGCGACCATTTCATTGATGCGCATCTCGATGGGTTGGGTGTATGCGGCGCGCATTCCGGGCAGGACCTTGGTTGCATGCGCCATTCGCGCTACCAGCTGATCCTGAGTTTCCTTCCGAGACCATTTCTCGCGCGGTGTGAGAGAAACAAAAACGTCGGTCAGCTCTACCCCCATCGGATCGGTGGCGACTTCCGCCGTTCCGGTGCGACTCCAAATGTCGGAGATTTCGTGAGGAAACTCCTTTTTTAGGTAACTCTCGATCCTGCTGCCGTAGGCAATCGACTCTTCCAAACTGACGCTCGCCAGACGGATGGTGTTGATCACAACCGAGCCTTCGTTGAGGCGGGGGACGAACTCCGATCCGAGCCTTGTGGCGAGAACCGCCGCGGCCACCGTTACGCCTCCAATGATGATCAGAATGGTCCGAGGAAATTTTAGGGCCAATCCCAGAAAGGGCTGAAAAAGCCGGTGCGCCATGCGATCCACAAAGGTTTCTTTCTCCGAGACCTTGCGCGGAAGTCCCAGGGAAGCGAGAACCGGCATGAGCGTTAAGGAGAGAACGAGTGAAGCACACAGCGCAAAGATGACCGTCAGTGCCATCGGGCGGAACAGTTTTCCCTCAATCCCTTCGAGTGTGAGGATAGGAAGATAAACGATCATGATGATCAGTTCGCCGAACATAGTGGGCTTGCGCACCTCGACTGCGGCGTCTCGGATGATCTGGAGTCTGCTTCCCTTGGAATCAGCATGTGCCAGCCGCCGGACGCAGTTCTCGACCATGACAACCGAACTGTCGACGACCAGCCCGAAGTCAATCGCCCCCAGACTCATCAAACTTCCGGCAATGCCGACCTTTTCCATCAGGGTGACGGCAAAGAGCATCGAAAGGGGGATTGCAGAAGCGACAATGAATCCTGCCCGGAGATTTCCGAGAAAGGCGAAGAGGATGGCGACGACAAGGATGGCACCCTCAAAGAGGTTCCGTTCTACCGTCTTGAGCACGGAATTCACCAGGTCCGTGCGCCGGTAAACAACATCCACTTTGACGCCGGCTGGAAGCGTCTTTTGAATCTCAGTCATCGCGGCATCAAGAGCATGCGTCACATCTCGAGAATTCTCTCCCATGCGCATGAAAGCCAATCCCAGGACAACCTCGCCCTGGCCTTGCGCACTGACAGCACCTCGCCGAATGGCATGACCGATCTGCACGTCAGAAACATCGCGCACGCGAATAGGCATGCCGTCGTGCGACTCGATGACCACGGCCTCGATCTGCTCTAGGCTCGTCAGCCGGGCAACGCCGAGGATCAGGCTTGCCTCGCCACTGCGAACAATATAACCGGCTCCTACGTTGCGATTGCTCTGTTTCAGGACGCGGGTCAAATCATCCAGCGTCAAACCGTGGCGGACGAGGCGAACCGGGTCCACCTGAATTTCAAACTGCTTCTCGAATCCTCCCCAAGCGTTGACCTCGGCCACTCCGGGCACACGCAAAAGGCGCGGCCGGAACATCCAATCCTGAATGCTCCGCACCTCAGCGAGGTCAATCTGAGGACTCTCGCTCGTGAGGACGTAGTGATAAACCTCCCCCAATCCCGTCGCGACCGGACCCATTGTCGGGCGCGAAATCCCTTCGGGCAGTTCCACTTCAGAGAGGCGCTCGCCAACTTGCTGGCGCGCGAAATAAACGTCGGTGCCATCTTCAAATAGGGCGACGACCTGGGAGAATCCAAACTTAGAAACCGAACGCAGTTCCTCAAGCCCCTTGAGGCCGCCGAGGCCAAATTCAAGAGGGGCCGTAATGAGTCGCTCGACTTCCTCTGGCGCCATCTCGGGGGCGCTCACATTCACCTGGACCTGTGTCGGCGTCGTGTCGGGAAAGGCATCGAGCGGCAACCGCAACGCCGCGCGCACTCCGACGACGACCAGCAGACCGGCCAAGAGCAGGATCACAAATCGATTTTTGAGGCTGAAGTCGATCAGCGCGTTAAGCATTCAAGGACTCCGGGGTCAATCGCAGCAGCCGGCCCCAATGGAGCCTTTCATGATTTCGGTCTTGAGCAGAAAAGCCCCGGCAACGACGACTTCCTGTTTGGGATTCAGACCCCAGCTCACTTCGATCTCGTCATTGCCAGTCAGCGGCTTGGTTTTGATTCGCTGAGGGCGGTAGGCACCCGGTCCTTCCGGTAGGAAAACGAGATCCACATTCTCGTAACGCTGGACTGCCTTTTTCGGAATCGTCAGTGCTTTGTGAGAATCGCCAAGCTTGATGAGCGCACGCCCAACCTGATGGGCGCGAAGCTTGCCCTCTGGGTTGGTCAATTCTGCGCGGACCTTGGCGGTTCGGGTCTTTTCGTCGACCTCGGCTCCGACCCAGGTGATCTCGCCGCTATAAGTCGCGTCGGAATTGGTGATGAAGGAAACATTCTGGCCCCGCTGCACTCGCTCGATGTCGCTCTCAGGAACATTAATGGAAAGCCAAAGCTTGGATGTGTCCGCGATCGTGAAGAGGTTCCTGCCCGGCTCGACGGAGACTCCGGGGATGGCTTCGCGCGCTACGATGGTTCCATCGATAGGGGAAGTGATGGAAACAAATGGCCCCGTATCGTTGGCCCGGGCGATTTCCGCCCGAGCCTCCTCATCGAACCGAAGATTCTGAAGCCGCTGTTCAGCGGCTCGCAGATTGGCGCGTGCTTGATTCACTGCAGCCTGTGAGGCTGGGCGTTCCTTCGAGGCAACGGCTCCGGCTCCAACCAGCTTCTCCACGCGCTGCGAATTAGCCTCGGCTAAGCTGAAGGCTTCCCGCGCAGCCAGAAAATCGGCCTTGGCCGCACTGACCTCCGCCGAGTCCACCACGGCAAGCACAGCCCCTGCCTTGACCTTTGCGCCCGCATCCAGCCGAACTTCCTTGAGCACGCCGGAAACGCGCGAAGCGATTTCGGCGTGCCGGTTGCCGTCGTAGGCGACTTCGGCGTAAGCGGTCAACTCGGGAGTAAATTCGACTTCGCCCACTGGCGCTGTCTCCAGCCCGACATCCTTGGACAAGTCGGCCGATGCAAGCCGCACGAGCGGCAGGAGCTTGCAATACTCGAGCTTTCCGTCGGGCGTCCTCGCGCCAAACGCCTCGCACCAGCCATCATTGATCAGATTCCCGGAAGCGCTCTTCTCGCCTTTGCCGGCTTTTTCGCACTCAATGCAAAAGTGCTTGGGCAAGCCGTGATCGGGGCAGACTTCGATGTCATACTTTTCCTTCACCTCTTTGTGGCAAAGGGTGCAAATATCCTCCGGGATGTTGCCGTGTTCGGTGCAAAGCATAAGCTTGCCCTTTAGCTCGGCGTGGCACAGCGTGCAGAATTTTTCGGGCACACCATGCTCCTTGCAGTAAAGTCCGTAGTCTTCCTTGGCCTTGTTGCAGGCCGAAAGACTGAGCACGATCAGCAAGCCCAATCCCATGCTCATTGCGATGCGTTTCATTGGATCACTCCTTGATGGAATAAATCGCCCATTAGGGACGAAAACTTGTTTTGCCTGGGCAGCGTTTAATTCTCGCTGCCGGCCGCTCGCTCCAGCTCAGCACCCGCGATCGCGGCGTCGTAAAGCTCCTGGAGATATTCAGTCTCGATCCCTTGCGTCGTTCGTCGTGCCTCCAAGCAGTGCAAGCAGGTCCGATTCTCCCTGTTCATAGTGGAGCGTAGCTAATTGAGTGCCTCGGCCGCGCCATGCGGGATCTCCGAGCTCGCACGGGCGGCCTCGCAGTTCGCTTCAAATTTCGCGAATTTCGGATTTGGCTCAATGGCAAGGTTCAGTGCGCCTTTGAGCGTCAGAATCGACGATGGTGGCGCAGCATTCCTGACTTGATCTGCCTGACTTGAAGATGGCGATGGCGGCAGCTCAAAGGTTGCCGGAGCAGATGCCGATGAGTGGCTGACATCCGCGTGACGCGGCGCTGTAGTGCATGCCGCCAATGCTGTTGCAAGCAGGACCAAGAGGATCCATTGAGAAGACTGAAACATTAATTCCTCCGAAACGAAGCCAACTATCTCCCGTCCTCAGCTCAGAGGAAAGAGTGTGGATACAGACCGTTTCGAAGAATTCAGATGAGGAGGACAGTGCTGCTAAGCGCGGCACGCGCTGAAGTGGATGGAGGTCTGCCTCGGGCAGCTGTCAAATGCAAAGAGCTCTCTTGAAGGGCTGGAACCGAGAAGATTGGCAGCGTGTAGATCGCGGAAGCAGTGGGTGCCTTCAGAGAAACTTTCGTCGAAGGCGTTGAAAAGTTGAACTGAGTGCCTAACTCAATATCAACGCACGGTCCACAGCTATTGTCCGATGACGCGGCAACGCCCTCGGCCGCCGAATGGGAATGACTCAGGCTTTCCGAGCAACACTGACCGCCAAACAACTGCTTCAGCGACGGATGGCCATCGAGCTCGATGCACAGGGTCACACTCTTGGGACCAACTGACAATAGACCAAACCACACAGCCAGTAAGGGTGCCAAATACGAGTAAAGAACTGGATGCCGGGTGCGCTTCATGAATAGTCCAAGAGGACTAGTTTTACTCACACACGAGACCAACGCAAATGATTTCTAAGGAACGAAAAACCTGGCAAATCTTCACTTCGTGCTTTCTGCTTTCTTAAAACCGGCGCTGACCAGCTCCTCATATCCCGGCTTGAGCACTCGCACCGTATAGCCTTGATTCTCAAGGACAATGCCGGCCTTCTTGGCCCGCATTCCAACGACGCAAAACGTGTAGAGAACCTTCTTCTCGCCTTTTTTCGGAAGAGTCTGTTCAAGCTTTGCCGGGTCCAGGCTATTTTTTTCCAGCGAGGTCACCGGCAAAAAAATCGAACCCGCTAAATGGCCTTGATCCCACTCCTCCTCACTCCGCACATCGACGAGCACGGCGGTTCCATCAGTGACGTTTTTCTTAACGAGATCAAGCGAGTCTTCGGTGAAATCGACGGTTCGTCGTGAGGCGGAATTGCGTGGGTCATCCGCTGGATTGACATAATTGATGGTCCAGGGACCTTCGCCATGAAACTGCACAATCGTCTCGCCTTTGGCCCACACGAAATGGTGCATACCGGCTGTCCATCTGCCATAGGTGCCGGCCGGCATGGGCTGCGTCTTGTCGGCATCGAAGGCGTCTCCCATGCCAAGGTTGAACGTGCCGGAAATCACCGTGACTCGTTCCATCTTGGGATGAGTGTGCGGTGGTATCCGGAAGCCATCGGGCACTTTCACGCGAAATACGAATGGACCTTCCTTTGTCGGGTCGCCCTCGAGGATTGCGATGGAAGCTCCAGCAGGAAGTGAGGGCGGACCGGCCTTCCACTCAATCTTGTCGATGGGGAAGAGCGCCGCTCCCTCCATCGCGTCATGTGACGGCTCCGCTGCACGTCCGGTCGTTAGTAAGGAGAACAAAAAAAGTGTCGTCGAATAGCGCAAGGGTATCATGAGCTTTCTCCTCGATGGGGATTAACTTAATCTTCGTCGATGCGAAGTAACGATACTACACAAATGATTGTCGTTTGACCGGAAGCACGAGACTGAAGAAATATGCGGCCCCCACGCCCCATGGCGATCAAGGTAAACATATTGAGCCGATCGGCGCACACAGACTGCGTGCCGCCATGCGATAAGTTTCGATAATTGTCAACTCGGTGAAAAGCACCCGTTTGTTTCCTTGCGAGATGACAACCCGTTTGCGCGCGTTGTCGGCGGCCTTTGGCACCGACTCCGGGGCTTTTGTCGAGCGCGGAGGCTTTTGCCCCGCGCACAGACCGAGCGACGGCTCCTTTGGAGCCGATCAAGCGAAGCCCGCAGGTGATGACGCTGTCCGATAGGACCATCGCGCCATCACCTCGGGAAAAGACCCGGAGTCGGGGCCGAAAAGCTCTGCGACGGCCCCCGACAACGCGCGCAACTCGTTAATCTTCCGCTCGATTCGAGCAGCACAAACCCCTGCTCCCCTTCCCGATGGTGGGGAAGGGTGTGGGGAACCCCTTTAAAAGATCGAAAAAGCGGCCTTTATGGCCGCTGTCCTTTACTGCTCGCGTCGCTCGTATTTTAGATATCACCGCGCGCCTTATTTAAGGCTTCCTCCAATGCCGACACCCGACGCTCTGGCTCGAGGGTCGAGTTCATGCTTTGGATGATGACCACAGCCTTTTGGTCGGTCTCGTAGGCATATTTGGGCTTTGCCCTTCCGGTAACCCCTCCTCTCCCCTTCAGGTGATTAATCTGCCCACGAATGTCGCGGGTGGTTGCTCCTTCGAGAAGTGCACCTATTAGCGGCTCTTGGTCAGAGTGATCATTGAGCCGGGCGATTTCCGCCACGGCGTCGTAAGGTATAGAAAGTTGCGACGTCGCAACTTTTGCCTGCAACTCGGCAGGCAAATCAAGGATTCTGAGGATGCGGCTCACCCAGTCCTCGGACTTCCCGATAGCCTTCGCGAGATCGACCTGCCTTCTTATTTCGGGGTCTTCGGTGATCAAGGACTGCAACGCCTCGGCAAGCTCGATGGGTCCAAGGTCTTCGCGCTGAACATTGGAAATCACACTTTTTCGGCGTCGCAGATTCTCTTCCTCAGGATCGCGAATCAGCACTTCAACGGTGTCGAGGCCGGCGGCCTTAGCGGCACGGTAGCGACGGTGGCCGGTGAGAATGCGATAGAGGTCCCCTTCGGGGGTAACTGTGATCGGCTCGACAAGCCCGACCGTCTTGATCGAAGCGACGAGGCCATCCATGTTTCGGAAGGTCTTCCGTTCATTGCGGGCGTCTTCAATAATCTTGGCTACGCTGACTATTAGGCGTCCTCGCTTTTCGAGATTTAGGCCGAGCCCTTGTCTCACCAAATCGAGGCGCGATTTTCCTGCCGGTAACTTCATAATGAATTGAGATTGTTTTCTTGTAATGTGGCGAGGGCAAAGTCAATGACTCCGTTCATGTCCTTCGCTCCTTTGGAGCGTGGTCGGTAGTGAAAGATTGAGCCCCCGTGTTCATCGACCTGAGCGAGCCATCCGCACGTTCGCACCTCGACCGGCGCTATGCCAATATTCTCCTCTTGCATGTTCCGGATGACCCGGCGGCGCAATCCCGCCTGGCGAGTCATGTTACAAAGCACGTGCATGATTTCGTTTCTTCCTTCTCCACGTAGCCGAAGCAGAAGCTTGTAAAAGTTTGCGTAACTTCGCACCGCTTTGGTGCTTTCAAACGGGACGATAAAAAGATCCGCGGGTAGGATTGCGTTCTCCATGATTGGGCTAATCTGATTAGGGCTGTCGATCACAATGAAGTCGAGTTTTGTTGTCTCGTGTGCCTGGGATTCTCCGCTGGCCAAATACCCAGCGAGGATCGAAGCGTAGCCATCGTAATCGGTGATCTGACGTCCGATGTCTTCGAGGCCTTCCGCACTGGCGATGAACTGAAGATTTGCAATTGGAGTGGGCTGCATCGCGCCAATGAGCGAAAGCTTGCCGGAAAACACATCCATGAGCGTTCCTTCGCTCGAGAGTCCGTCTCCGGAGTTAAGCCATTGGGTGACCTGCGCTTGTGGGTCCATGTCGATGAGAAGCGTCTTGAACCCACGTCGGGCCAGTCCGGCCGCAAGATTCATTGCGATCGTGCTCTTACCACACCCTCCTTTCGCGTTGATCACAGTGATGATTTTCATGTTGTAGTGGAGTTAGAGGTTGGCTCGGGCCTTGGCGCGTTGCTGTAAGGATGCGGATTTATTCGAGCGTCCCACTCCCAGAACGAGAGGACTTGAGTTGAAAAGAACTTTTGAAAGTCGAGGAAGCGGCGCTCATCCCCGTCAAAGCGAGCTAGCCGTTCTCCGCTAAACGCGGCCCATGGGCAATCCAGAATTCGTTGTCGTTCAAGGGCGCGATTGGACTCAAACCGGGCGTATTCACGCGGGCTCTCCTCCTTCACTCGTTTCTCCTGGATTTTGAGGTAAGCAGTCCACTCTGGGCGATGCAACGCTTCATGTGCAACACGCGCAGATCTTTCGGCTTTAATCCTTTCGTCTTGTAGGCGGGCTTTGTGGCGCAGGTAGAAAGCATCGCCCCTGAGTTGAAGGGCAAGGCTGAGGGAGATTCCCCCGTTGGCAAGAGTTGGTGAGTGATAGGCAATCATTCGCCCGAAGGCTCGTCCCAACTCGGCGGCATTCAGTTGGGCGCTCCCTGAAGCCGAAAGCCTGCGTAGATATCGTTCTCCGGCTGCACTGTCGCGCGCCGAAGGCTCGGAGACGGGCGTCTCATCGTTCCAAGCCAGGCCAGCATAAAAGTGAGCGGCGAAGATCGCCCCCGGCGACTCCAGGATCGAGGTTGATGCATTTGGATTGGGCCAATCCTCCTCAATGGCGCGGCGGAGCATGCCCAGCGCATTTCGAGCCGGATTCCGCAGTCCCAACCAACCGATCTGAAGATCGATTCTCGCCTTTGGATATCGCTGTGCCAGGATGTTCGCCGTTTTGAGGCCGAACCCTTGTTTTAAAAGGGTGTCTTCAGATTCTGTGATTTCGGCAGCATCCAGTCCGGCCTGTTGTTTGAAAGTTTCGTTTTTCTGTTTCATTTCTATGCCGGATTGGATTTCTGACCGATCCGCCGGTTCATTTTTCCGACCGTTGCCGGTGCGACTTTCGGACCGAGTTCCGGTCCGGTTTTCTGATTCATCATTTGAAAAATGGATTGGATTCCCCGGTTCAGTTTTCCGACAGACTGAGGTTCCAAATCCGTCAGCCCATTTCAGGGCATATACTGCGGCCCGGCTCAACCGACCCGCATTAGGATCGAAGTATCCGGGTTCAAGGCAGGAGACATAATTGCGATTCAGGCTCGCTGAGAGGGCATCGGTCAACGTAGCACGGCTGCGTATGTGGGCATAACGCTGAATGTCACTGTATGAAAGCTGAACGAGTTGCCGACGCGTCCCTCTCTGGGCTTGAAAGCCAATAGAAAAACGGATGATGGAACCGACTACTTTGATGACGGCGAGCGTCTCATTGGGGATAAGACTATCAAAGAACTGATTGGGAATATCTGTGCGACGGCCCTCTCCTTCAAAAAAGCCTCGAAAGCGCTTGGGATCTTTGCAGTATTCAGGTGAACTGTCCCAGCAAAGCTCGTAGGATGCGCTCTGTCCCGCGTCGTCTTTGCTCTTGGGACGTCCCGGACTAATGCAGCGGATAAAGTGTCCTTTCACGGCTTCATCCAGCGCCAAGTGGATCATATCGCGGCTGATTCCAGCATGGGCGACGAGGTCATGGTAGGATACCCGGATCACCTCTTGCTGGGGATTACCCTGTCTATCGCACCATCCTAGTGTCTTGCGAATCATGTAGGCAACGAGTCGCACGACGCCGCGCGAAGAATGCGGAAGGCAGACGTCAAAGAATTGATTGGGCGTGTAGGTCGTATTGCTCGTTGGTGACGCAAAACCTCCGAAAGCCCCTGAGTGGGGCTTATTGACGCGACTGAATGTGGTTTTCTTTTGATTTTTATAGGCAGATTGTGCCATCGAAGGGTGGGTTAGAGGCGAATAATCGGCATTTTCTTGTTGGCCCCTTCAGCCACGGCCGCTGCATGCTCTTCGCGTAAGCGTTGGGCCTTCTCGCGGACGATAGCGTTAATTAGCCAACTTCTGGGCCGCTCCGACTCGCGCGCCAGCTGTGCCAGGAATTCGACGACTTCCGGATCAAGACCGATCCCGGTGTAGATTTTACGAGAGTAAGACATGAAGAGGGGCAGGGCTTGGGTTCAGTTCCAAGCCAAACAGAGTCTAACATGTCCTAACTAGACCATCAAGCCAAGGGGTTAGAGAACTGTGGACAACTGATTGCTTCGATAAGGTAAAGAGAGGAAGAAACGGCGGATGGATCTCAAAACAACATTGGATATGGTCATTGGGAACTGGACAAAGTCGATTCCGGAGCTTCACATTTCACCAACGGATTTTTATTCAAAGCTGGATCGAAAGTTCCAAGAACTCCAAATTCCGGATGCGAGGATTTCACGTAAATGGTGGAAGGAATCGCGCCTGATATCAGCCAAGCGAGAATACTTTCGAATTGAGCGTTACCGAGTTGTCTTCGACATCTGCTGTGTGCCATTTGGAAAGGGGTCTTTCATTTCATCCTGGCTTTGCATCGTGCCCTTCTGCTTGAGCCTGACCCACATCGTGGGCATGTTCGCGTTAGGCACGGTTGTAGGGATCCTCGCGGGGTCGTATTACCCAGAGACGACAATGCGCGGATCGATGAATTTATTGCAGAATCCCTTTCAGGGTCTTGCCATTTTTTTTGGTGTTGCCTCTGTCTTGGCTGTTCTTTTTCATCTACCAGTCTGGTGGTTTATATCGAAGCTTAGAAAGCAATTCGTCTTCGTGAACAGCAATGTTTGGTCTGATCTACTTTGCGGCATGACTTTGATCGGACCTTTGCTGCTCACCTGGGCGGACAGTAGGCCGACATACTACCAATTAGATTCGGCCGGGGTCTTTCACGAAGCCGTGCACGGGGCGACCATGGAAGTGCTCGGGGGTTACATGGTCGCGCAGGACCTGCAAATCCTGAGCCTGGAAGACCGCGCACCAGTGATGCGTGAGTTTCTGAGGAAGCGTTGAATCCATGAGTCAGGACGAACTCCTTGCACGGCCTGATGATGCGGTCTTACAGCGGCTTGCCGCTTCGCCTTCCGAGCAATTTCACGATTGGGAATTGAGGGGTCGGGGATGGCAATTGTGGGATTCACCGACATACATTGAACCGCCATATCGACCTTTCTTTTCTTATCAGCTCCCTAAGCCAAAACCACGGCCTGATGATGGCCGGCGGCACACGATTGGAAGCTGGCTCATCGCGAAAGCCCAAGAGGCACTCAAGGGAAAGGAGCGACAGATTGAACCCTGGGAGCATATTGACCCTCGAATCATTGCCTTTTTCGAAGAGCCAAGTATTGCTCCCTACGTTCATGACGAACCGTATACGGATCTTCAGATCATTCTTCCCCAAGACGCGAAGGTCCGTCACGAAAACTTTTCAACCTTTTTGATGGGAATTGCAGAATACTTTGGCTTGCTCTCCTTCGAGGTCATCGGCACTCCTGAACTGATCGTCATTCAACTCGCATGCTTGGGATCGGATGCCGACCAACTGCGCGAACAGATCATCTCGCATTTTCCAGAAGCCCGGGTGATTGCTGTTCCGTCATTCCTTCTTCGGACATGGATCAAGGATCGCAGAGTGCCCTCGATTGTTGTCGACTTCGGGCTGGCCAGCGAGTTCATGCTGCCCCTTAAGTCTCTACCCACCGCCATGGACCCGCTTGTCACGATTACGGGAGCCTTGGGCAAGCTGCGCGAGGAGGAGGTTGGCTTGATCCAGGTCCTTTTCGAGCCAGTGCGCAATCCATGGACGGAAAGTGTAATCAGCGCAGTCACGGATCATGAAGGAAAAGACTTTTTCGCGAATGCTCCCGATCTGGTCAAGCACGCGAGGCAAAAAATTCAGTCGCCCCTATTCGCTGTTGTCATCCGGGTCGCGGCAAAATCGGCTGATGAAGATCGGATGTGGCAGATTGCCAAGTCGATTGGCGCGGGCTTGGCTCATCTCACAAACCCGAATATAAATGCTCTGGTGCCTCTGAGCAACGAAGGCTATGACGACCTTCACCATGAGATTGATTTGGTTGCCCGCCTTTCGCACCGTAGCGGCATGCTCTTGAACATTGAGGAATTGATCTCGCTGGTTCATTTACCGACCGGCGCAGTTCGAGCTCCCAAGCTTAAGCGACAATCCGGGAAGACAAAGGCCGCACCATCCCTCGCGTTGAACCATGAACTATTGTTGGGAGTGAACGAACACGAAGAAGAGGTTCAAAGGGTTACGCTCTCGGTGGATCAGCGGGTCAAGCATACTTATGTGATCGGGGCCTCGGGAACGGGCAAGTCCACGTTCCTTCTCAACTGCATCATGCAAGACATAGAACGCGGCGAAGGATTGGCCGTGCTCGATCCGCATGGCGATTTAATCGACCAAGTGATGGAGAGAATTCCAGAGAACAGATGGGACGATGTCATTCTCTTCGACCCCTCAGACGAAGACTTCCCGATTGGGTTTAACATCCTCTCGGCTCACTCCGAGATCGAAAAGCAGCTCCTGGCCTCGGATTTGGTCGCCGTATTCAAGCGGCTTTCGACCGCTTGGGGCGACCAGATGAATTCCGTCCTCGGAAATGCGATTCTCTCGTTCCTGGAAAGCGAGCGTGGCGGAACGCTGGCTGACATGCGTCGTTTTCTTGTCGAAAAGGAATACCGTGAGGAATTCCTCACGACGGTCAAAGACCGAGAGAATATTTACTATTGGCAGAAAGAATTTCCGATTCTGACAGGAAGGCCTCAAGGTCCTCTCCTCACACGCCTCGACACCTTTCTGCGTCCCAAACTTGTGCGCTTCATGGTCGCGCAGAAGGAAAACAGGCTAGACTTTGCGGAGATCATGAATGGACGGAAGATCTTTCTCGCGAAACTCGCTCAGGGTGGCATTGGTGAGGAGAACTCATTTCTTTTGGGCTCGCTGATTGTCTCCAAATTCCACCAGCTCGCCCTTGCTCGCCAGGAGATGCGGGCGGCTGATCGTCGACCATTCTATCTTTACATCGATGAATTCCACAACTTCGTCACTCCATCCATGGCATCGATCCTCTCCGGGGCGCGGAAATACCGGTTGGGGCTCGTGCTCGCGCATCAAGAGCTGCGCCAGGTGAAGAACGAGGAGGTCGCCGGGGCCATTATTGCAAATCCGTATACGAGAGTGTGCTTTCGCTTGGGGGATCAGGATGCAAGAAAGTTGGAAGATGGTTTTTCATTCTTCGATGCAAAGGACCTTCAGAATCTCGGAATAGGCGAAGCCATCTGCAGGATTGAGCGCGCCGAATTTGATTTCAATCTTCAGACTCCCCCAATCGATCAGGTGGGGGAGCGGGCTGGTCGGGATCGTGTCGACCAAATCACACGCTTGTCCCAAAAGCGATATGGAACACCTCGCCAACAGGTCGAGGAGGCATTGGAAAAGGCCTTCGGGCGACCGAGCACTGCATCCAAACCAGAGAAACCCCAGGCGACTGAGTCAGTCACGCCTTCAGAGCCAGTAGCCGAGCCTGTTCAAGCCAAGAGTCCACCACAACCGGCCGCTGCACCTCCCATTGAAACCGTTCCGCAACAAGCTCCAGCGACGGAAGTCCAAACTTCGAGCGATCCCCCGAAGGACATTTCTCCGGAACCACCTCAAAAGGCCAAGACGAAAGCAAAACCGGTCGAAGAGATGACGCTTGGTCGGGGAGGATCTGAGCATAAGTATCTCCAAGAATTGATCAAGCAGTGGGCTGAAGGCCTTGGATGGAAGGCGAGCATTGAAATGCCGGTTCCCGGCGCAATGGGGAGCGTCGATGTCGGGCTGGAAAAGCAAGGCCGAATCATCGCCTGCGAGATTTGCGTTACCTCCCCGGTAGAACAAGAGATTTCAAATATTGAGAAATGCGTGAAGTCGGGATTGGAGAACATTGTATCGGTGTCGCTGGACAAGCGTCAGCTCGCAAAGATTGAAACGGCTGCGAAGAAGCGATTCACTCCAGATGAGCTTGCGAGGGTCCGCTTTCTCATTCCTGAAGATCTGTTTGAGTTCGTGGAGGAGATCGACGCAAAACTAGCGAAGCGTGAGTCCACGGTGAAGGGCTATCAGGTTACGACCAGCTACCGAGCTCCGGCGCCTGGCGAAAAAGCTGGGAAAAAGAAGATCATCTCAGGAGTGATAATGAAATCACTCGACGAGCTCCGTAAGAAGGTGGAACAGGAAAAGAAGCGAAAGAAATAGGCGACCCGGTTAAAGGCCGCCTTCGTCGGCGAAGGAGTAATATCTCCCTTCGCCAACGATCAAATGATCCAGATACTTGACCCCTAGGATCTGCGATGCCGATTTGAGTTGAGCCGTAATGGCTCGATCTTCTGGACTTGGGGTTGGATCGCCCGATGGATGGTTGTGAACCGTGATGACCGAATGCGCGTTTGCCATCAGCGCGATTTTGAACACTTCGCGCGGATGAACTGGGGCTGCCGAGAGTGTTCCAAGTGAGACCTGCGAGAGACACGTGACTCGATTCTTTGCGTCGAGACATGTGACCCACATAGCCTCTCGATCCAAGTCCTCGGCCAATTGCCGAAACAACTCGTAGACAGACTGCGAATCCTGAAGATTTCTGGACCTGCTGGAAATGGTTCCCTCGCGCACAAGGCGAAGCGATACCATCCGTATGCGCTTCACGCACATCACCTCCTTTTCTGTTAATCTGAAAGAGCTATTGAGGTATTTTACCAGAAAGAGAAAAGAAGGCGAAATCTGGGCTGGCAAAGTATAATTGCGGTCAGAATTATTCGCAGGTGGATCTAATCGCAATCCTAGACGGGATTCCAAGATTGGAAGCAAAACGAGGGCAAGAGATGGCAGCCGAAATTCCAGACAATTCTGAAACCAAGCGAGTTGGCATTTGGTTGCGTGTTTCGACAGAGGATCAGGTGAGAGGTGAGAGCCAGGAGGTCCACGAGCAGCGCGCCCGATACTATGCCCAGTCGAAAGGGTGGGAGATTATCGAGATTTACCGGCTCGATGCCGTCAGTGGCAAGTCAGTGATTGGTCATCCCGAAGCCCAGCGGATGATTAAGGATATCGAACGGGGCCGGATCACCGGGCTGATCTTCTCCAAGCTGGCTCGCTTGGCTCGTAATACTAAGGAACTTCTTGAATTCTCGGAAATCTTTCAGCGGCACGGGGCCGACTTGGTTTCCTTGGGCGAATCGATGGACACCTCGACCCCAATGGGCCGGTTCTATTACACGCTTATGGGAGCCATGGGACAATGGGAACGCGAGGAGACCTCTTCGCGCGTTGCAGCTTCGGTCCCGATCCGAGCAAGAATGGGAAAGTCCACGGGTGGAATCGCTCCATTCGGCTACGAGTGGAAGAACAATAAACTGGTCCATCACTCCGAAGAAGCTCCTGTCCGACGAAAAATTTACGAACATTTTATCGAGCTTCGTCGCTTTAAGGCGGTTTGCCGAGTCATGAATGACGCGGGCTACCGCACGCGCAAGGGTAAAAAGTTCACTGATTCCGAGATCAACCGGATCCTTCGCGACTCGATTGCTGTTGGCACGCGGCGGGTGAATTACACTAAAAGCATGGGGCGCAACACTACTTGGGTCCTCAAGCCGGAAAGCGAATGGATTTACCAAGAAATTGAACCGCTGATCTCCGAGGACCTCTGGGCTCAGGTTCAGCAGATTTTACAGGAGCGGACGCACAAGCGCACCCCGACCGGGCGGATGCCGGTCCATCTCTTTGCGGGGCTGGTGGCGTGCGACTGCGGTTGCAAAATGTATGTTCCCTCGAACAGTCCCAAATACATTTGCAAAAAGTGCCGGACAAAGATTCCGGTCAAGGACTTGGAAGAAATCTATATCGAACAGCTGAAAGGTTACTTCCTGTCTCCAACGGAGATTGAGGCCTATCTCGGGGAAGCGAATGCGGCCATCGGCGAAAAGGAAAACCTGCTTGCCGCGATCCTCAAAGAGAGGGAGAAGCTTCAAGCCGAAATGGATAAAGTCTATCGTGGATGGATGGACAACAATCTAAGCGACGCCCAGTTCGCCGAGCGTCACCGTCCGATGGAAAACCGGATGGCTGAAATCACAGAGGAGTATCCTCGTCTTCAAGCCGAAATTGATTTCCTCAAGATCAACTTCCTATCCAGTGACGTGATCTTGAACGAAGCCAAAGACCTATATAGCCGCTGGCCGAGTCTTGAGTTCCTCGAGAAGCGCAAGGTCATTGAAAACATTACAGATAAAATCCGCATCGGGAATAACACCATCCATATCGAACTCTGTTATCTCCCTCCTTCTGAAGATATGGCATCAAGGCAACGCCTTAGCATGGGTTGCACGACCCCACAACCAGGCATGACGCAGGGAAGACCGCCGACAGGGCCGATCTCGTCACGGTGATGCGTCCATCTTCGAGAGGCTGGCGAAGAGCTTCGAGCGCGGTTCGGGGGAACTCGGGCATCTCATCCAGGAAAAGAACGCCGTGATGGGAGAGAGATACTTCGCCGGGGCGGGGGATTGAGCCTCCTCCTACCAGCGCGACACCGCTCACGGTATGATGCGGCGAGCGAAAGGGGCGCGTGGCCACCAGACCCTTGTCGCCGACCAGCCCTGCGATCGAATGAATTTTGGTCGTCTCGATGCTTTCTTCAAACGTCATGGCCGGGAGGATCGTTGGAAATCGCCGCGCGAGCATGGTTTTGCCGCTGCCAGGCGGTCCGATCATCAGAACGTTATGGCCTCCCGCCGCCGCCACCTCCAGCGCGCGCTTCGCGCTTGTTTGACCTCGAACCTCCGACATGTCGACGTCATACACCGCCGACTGCTCGAACATTTCCTGATGATTGGCAACGACCGGCTCGATGGAGGATTGGCCAGTCAGTATTTCGATGGTCTCCTTGAGGCTCGAGACCGGCAGCACTTCGATCCCTTCGACGACCGACGCCTCGCGCGCGTTGACCGCCGGCAGGATGAGGCTGCGCAATTTGCTTTTCTTAACCCCGAGCGCCAACGGCAACGCTCCGCGAATGGCCCGCACGTCTCCGTTCAAACCTAATTCTCCGGCGAGCGCATATTCCTGCAGGCAATCGGGCGGCAGACCTCCGCTGGCGGCGATCAACCCGACCGCGAGCGGAAGGTCGAAGGCGCCTCCTTCCTTGCGCACGTCGGCGGGGGCGAGATTGGCGGTGATCCTGCCCCCCGGAAACCAGAACCCCGAGTTACCGATGGCAGCCCTCACTCGGTCCCGGCTTTCCTTGACCGCTCCCTCGGGCAATCCAACAATCTGAAATCCCGGCTGCTCGGTAGGGGAGGCTGAAACGTCCACTTCGACGGTCACTCGATAGGCGTCAATGCCATAGACGGCGAAGGAGATGACCTGGGCATAAGCTCGCGGCATTGCGTCAGGATGATGACACTTCCCAAGACTCGAAGCAAGATTGCGCCGCTGTGAGTTGTCGCAACGTTTTGCCTGACCATGGTTCAGGTAGCAGGGAACAATCATTCTTCAGCCCCGAAAGGGCGCTCAGCTTGTAGCCCTAGGTGACGCGTAGCGAACCCGGGGTAAGGAATGCAATTGGATCATAGCCCCGCAGGGGCGGCAGAAATCGGCATCGCCGCCATTTTCTGCCGCCCCTGCGGGGCTTGAAAAAAACGGCGAACGCGTTCCCCGGGTTCGCTGAGCTTCACCCGGAGCTACAGGCTAACGCCCCTACGGGGCTGGATTTATAAAGTTGTTTGATCAAACTGAAATACAAACGACTGCTGGCCGTAGCGGTCAGGTGTTCAACAGCTCGAAATGCTTTTCCTGCGCCGCGCTGAGTTCGGCCCAGTCGAGTTCTTCTTCGAGCCGATGGAATACATCGTCGTCGATTCGTCCAGCTTCACGGCATTCGGCAATCGCTTTTCTCTCGGCCGCGATGGCCATCAGGCGAAACTGGTCTTGCGACGTGAAGCACTGCGGACAGTAGGGGTCGGCGGCGATCGTTTGCGCGACGACAAGCTCCGCGCGCACCGATAGGGCTTCCTCGGATGTTTCCAGAGCGAGCGCGGCGAGGCCGGCTTCGATCATCCTTGTTCGCCCATACGATATTTCCCTGGCAAGCGAGTCGTCCTGCTCAATATTGAGAAACTTGATCAGCGGCCGGATGGTTAGTCCCTGAATCACGAGCGTGCCGATCACGACTGCAAATGCGCTGAGAACGATCAGGTCCCGGCCGGGAAAATCCTGCGGCAGCGCAAAGGCCGTCGCGAGCGTCACGAGACCCCGCATGCCGCACCAGGAGATCAGTAGGCCGACCTCTTTCGAGGGTTTTGGTTCGTTAGCGGGCGGCCGCCATCGGACCAGCGATACGTAGGTATACCCCCAGAGCATGCGCACGACGATGACCGTCACCAGGACGACGGTGGCGAAACCGATGGCGCGCCAGATTTCCTCGGTCGCAAGCCGGGAGACGATGCTGCGGGCCTGAAGTCCCATCAGCAGGAAAGCCAGCACATTCAATATAAATACGGTCGCCTGCCAGACGGAATAGGAATGGATGCGGTCGCGCGGGCTTTGCCGCGACGGCCCGTAGCGGGCGACGGTCATCGCAAAAACGACCACGCTGATAATGGCCGAAAGGTGGAACCGTTCGGCAATGATCCACGCGCCGAAAGTCAAAACGAACTCGACGATCGAGGATGAAAGCGTTCCGGCCACGCGCGGAGCCACGGCCAGATAAAGCTTCCCCAAAAGCCAGCCGAGAAGTGCGCCACCCGGAACCGCCAGAATCACGATGGGAATTCTGTTTATCATGGACAAGTGCGCGGAGGTCGTTGCAAAAACGGCCGTGCTGAAAATAAGAAGCGCGACCGCGTCGTTAAGCAGGCTTTCCCCCTGCAGGATGGAGATCATGCGCCTGGGAAGCTTGAACTGATTCAAGACCGCTGAGGCTGCGGCCGCATCGGGGGGGGCCACGATCGCCCCCAGGGCGATGGCCGCCGAAAGCGGCAGGCCCGCCATCCACCATCCCACCCACGCGACCGCCGCGGTGGTCAGAACGACCGCGACAACCACCAGGGCAATGAGCGGAAGCCAATAGCGTCTGAGCTCCCGCGGCGAGGTGTCGTAGGCGGAATCGAAAAGAGCCGGCGCGATGAAAAGCACCAGAGCCAAATGCGGATCGATATCAATATGCGGCGCCCATGGAAGCGCTGCGACGCACATTCCGGCGAAGGCCAGCATGGAAGGGTAGGGGGCTCCAAGCCAGCGCGAAACTTGCATCAACAAAACAGCGATGATGAGCAGCACAAGCATACTTTCGAAAAGCGCCATAAGTCGTCCGGCCACCTCCAGGGCCCAGCATCATGCCATATCTGCGGCTCCCAATTACATATCAAGCTGGTCATCGAGCCGAAGACTTTCACGCCCTCCACAAAACCACCGCTCCCCACATGCAAAAGAAATGAAGCGGGATAATGAGGATATAGGAGCTGGCCCAGAGCCTTGCGGCACGCGAGCCGCTCGGGGCTGCGAGCCATTGACGCAACGGCCAGAAGAGCGCGGCGTAATACGGCACGACGGTCAAATAGCGCACGGCATCGTTCTCGATCTTCAGGGAGGTTAAGGCCCTGGCCAGCGAGACGAATGCGAACGGAGGTCCGAAAAAGGGAAGAAACCAGGCCAGGCCATCACGCGACGCAAACATGAAAGGAAGCAGGGAAATGACCGAAAGGGCCGATACTAGAATGACGTAAACAAGGGTGCTCTTTTTCGTGCTGCGGGAGGAAAGCATTGAAATCGTGCTCACGACCGCAGTCTGTAGGAAAGTCCACTAATCAGGACCCAAAGAACCTGAATGACCAGGTAACACGTAACGATGATCAGGCCGAAGAGGGTTCCATCGTAGGCGCTCCCGACGAACGTTGTCAGGGGAAACATAATGATGGCCATGGGGATCATTGCAAATCCATCCGCCGATGCAAACCCTCCTCCCGTGAACGAGGAACTGATCATCATCATGAACGTTCCGGAAAACCAGATACCGAAAAGCATCCACACGGCGATGGCTCCATTGTTTGCGAGGGCCTTGTGTTTCTTCTTCAGGAAATCGAGAGTCGCAGCCGCGATGACGACTGGAAGGATGGTTGCCATCAAATCATCCAAAAGATGGGTTCCAAAGCCCTGCCGAGTGATGGCGTGAATGAGGATGCTCGGAATCCAGAACAGGATTCCTGATGCGGCATAAATCAGGTAACGCCGCACATTGGCCCATTCTTCATTTATCGGGGACTGCATTTCTGTTCGTTTCTCTCGTTCGTGTTCTCGTCGCATTGACCGTGGCCTATAATATGATTCGCCCGAGTTTTTCGCAATTACCGATGGAAAGAATCAACCTTAATAGTCAAATGCTTTACAAAATCCCCGGCTTCGCGAGAATTGCTCAACGCCCAAGCTTCGCATCTCAACCGTCAACTCGAGGCGACCCACGATTATGGTGAACCAAACTGTCGTGCGGGCATTGAACCGGTTCGCATTGACCGGAGCCTTGACCGTGACTCTCATCGGCCTGATCGTTTTGCTCGGCTGGATTTTCCAGATCGAAATGTTTCGCACGGTCCTGCCCGGGTTGGCGTACATGAAATTCAACACGGCCTGCGGCTTCATCATTTCGGGAGTGGCCATTTGGGTGCTTGCGCCGACGCCCCTAACGCGCGGCCGCCGCGTCATCGGTTCGGGTCTGGCCTGCCTTGCTCTCGTTCTTGGGGCGGCGACGCTTTTTGAGTATCTCGCGCGCGTCGACCTCGGTATCGATCAACTCCTTCAGGCCGACACGCTTGCCACCTCCAGTACGCTGCATCCGGGTCGCATGTCTCCCGCAGCGGCATTGAATTTTATTCTGATCGGCCTTTCGCTCCTGCTCAGAGACGGTCCCCCGCTTGCCCGAACGTTGTCGGGCATCATTACGGCCTTGCTGATTCTGTCTGGTTCGATCGCCACGGCGGGCTACATCTTCGATCTGAAGGGACTCTATTCGATCGGGGCCTACAGCGTGATGGCGCTTCACACGTCGTTCTCCTTTTTGCTCTGCGGGCTGGTCCTCGCCGTGATGCGACCGGATCGGGGCTGGATGGCGCCGATCACGAGCGACACGGCGGGGGGTTATATGGCTCGCCGCCTTCTGCCGCTCATTCCGACCACGCTCTTCGTCCTGGCCGTTCTCCTGCAACAGGCCGTGAGGCAGGGGATGCTCGCCCCCGACATGGGCCTGGCTCTCATGGGAATCCTCGGCGCAGGGCTCGCGGCTTCCCTCGTGATCTGGGCGGCCCAGCACTTGTTCGTTTCCGAAGTCAGAAACCTTGAACTCAACCGGCTCGCCAGGACGGACGCTCTAACGGGCGTGGCGAACCGCCGCGCGATGATGGATGCCCTCCAGACCGAGTTTGCCCGGGCGCGCCGCCACAACCATCCCCTTTCAATCGTCATGTTCGACGTCGACAGCTTCAAATCGTACAACGATGACTTCGGCCACGCCGCCGGCGATCAGCTTCTGGCGAGTCTGGGACGGATGCTGTCATCGGGAGTTCGCGCGGGAGACCTGGCCTCGCGCTACGGCGGCGAGGAGTTTCTTGTCGTCCTTCCCGAGACGGGAGTTGCCGAGTCCAAGATTTTCGCATCCAGATTCCGCACAAAAATCGAGTCGGCCGACTGGCCAAATCGCGCAGTCACCGCCAGCTTCGGAATCTCCACATTTCTCCCCGGCGCGCAACCCCCGATTGAACTCGACGAACTCATCAAGTCCGCCGATCAGGCCCTCTACCGATCAAAAGGAAACGGGCGGAACTGCGTTACGCACAACGCGGAAACGGCGTGAGCGGGTCTGGCACCTTTCGCACAAACACGAATGGCACCTTAAGCCAATCGCTTCCGCCCCCAATGCGAGATTCAAATGGACCCCGTCGCCCGAGGCTGGTGCGGCCTTGCGCCGAAATGGGACCGAGAGATAGCGTGGACTACAACTCAACACTCAGAGACGGCTGCAATAATGCGAGCGAGTAGCGAATCGCCAGGCGAAAAAGTTGAAGGGCGTCAATCGCGCGGATCGACAATCATCTGTCGCCCCTCGCGGGTGCTTTATGCCGATTCATTCTCCCATCCTTCAAGCGTCGCGCGATTTTTCACGGCTCCGCTTAATCACTTGCCAAACGCTTTTGCCTGCCGATAATAATCGGTTTGATCATTCAGTCAACCAGTCAACCGGAATCGTGGAGCACGCCATGAGAACGATTTTGAAGGACCGCGCAATCGATATGAAGGACGCAGCGGCGCGACGCTGGCTTCTATGCCGTTGGGCGATTTTTACAGCTCAAATGCTGGCCCTTTTGACGGCTACGGCCCCGGTTCGTTCCGTCCACGCCCAGACCGGCGCAAAGGACGGAGAATGGAATCAGTACAGTGGAGACATGGGCAGCACGAAGTATTCTCCCCTCGATCAAATCAATCGGGACAACTTCAAGAACCTGGAAATCGCCTGGCGCTGGACTTCGCTGGATGACACCGCGACGCCCCCCATTCGCGCTTACCGTTTCGAACCGACCCCGATCAAGATCGGCACGAAGCTTTATTCCAGTCTCTCCTCGAGCAACGTCGTTTGCCTCGAGGCGGCGACCGGCAAGCTGGTCTGGTCTTACGACGCGAAGGTGGCAAAGCGCCCGACGAATCTGGGCTACGTTCATCGCGGCGTCTCCTATTGGACCGACGGAAAAGAGGAGCGCATTCTCATCGGCACCGGCGGCGCGTTTCTCGTCGCACTCGACGCGAAGACCGGCCAGCCCTGCCCCGACTTCGGCGATGCGGGGCGCGTCGACCTGACGCTTGGGATGCGTCGCGAGGTCGACCGCGCGCAATACGCCGTCAGCTCCCCTCCGATCATTTGCCGCGATGTGGTCGTCGTCGGCTCGAGCATCTTCGACGGTCCGACCCAGACGAAAATGCCTCCCGGCGACGTGCGGGGCTATGACGTCCGCACGGGGAAGCAGGTCTGGAATTTTCAAACGATTGCTCAGCCCGGGGAGTTCGGCAACGACACCTGGGAAGAGGAATCGTGGAAGGACACGGGCAACGCCAATGTATGGACGATGATGAGCGCCGATGACGAGCTTGGGTACGTGTATCTCCCCATCGGCACGCCGACGAACGACTGGTACGGCGGCCACCGGCACGGCAACGGCCTGTTCGGCGAATCGCTCGTCTGCCTCGAGGCCGCGACCGGCAAGCGGGTCTGGCATTTCCAGATGGTTCATCACGGCAACTGGGACTACGATCCCCCCGCCGCGCCGATCCTTTGCAACATCACCGTCGATGGAAAGCCGATCAAGGCGGTCGCGCAATTGAGCAAGCAGGGGTTCTGCTACGTGTTCGATCGCGTGACCGGGGAACCGGTCTGGCCGATCATTGAGAAGCCCGTGCCGCAGTCGACCGTGCCGGGAGAAAAATCGTCGCCGACGCAGCCCTTCCCAACGAAGCCGCCCCCCTATGAGCGGCAGGGAGTCACCGAGGACGACATCATCGACTTCACGCCGGAGCTCAAGGCGGAGGCACTCGAGATTTTGAAAAAGTACGATTACGGCCCGCTTTTCACGCCGCCGACCGAGAAGGGAAATATCGAGCTTCCCGGATGGCAGGGGGGCGCGAATTGGGGGGGCGGGGCTTTCGATCCCGAGACCGGCATCCTCTATGTTCCCTCGATCACCGATCCGATCCGCGTCGCGCTCACCAAGCCGGATCCGAACCGGTCGAACTTCATGTACTCGCGGTCGGGAACGATGTCGGTGGATGGTCCCAAGGGGGGCGGCAAATCGGCGCTTCCACTCTTCAAGCCGCCGTACGGGCGAATCACCGCCATCAATCTCAACAAGGGAGATCACGCATGGCAGGTGCCGCACGGCGACGGCCCGCGCGATCATCCGCTGCTGAAGGACCTCAAGCTCGGGCCGCTCGGGAGCAAGGCGAGGTCGGGCGCGATCGCGACGAAGACGCTGCTCATCGCCGCCGAAGCGGCCGGCGGATACGGGGGAGCCGGGGGCGACGACGCGCCGAAGCAGAAGATGCGCGCCTTTGACAAGGCAACCGGCGAACTCATTCATGAAATCGATCTGCCCGCCGCTGCGGGAGGAACGCCGATGACCTATATGATCGATGGCCGCCAGATTATCATTGTCGCAGTTGGAGGCGGCAAGTCTCCGTCGGAATTCATCGCCTATGCGCTGCCACAGGGAAGCACAACCGCGGCCGTCGCGCCCTAGAGAAGTGGAAAAAAGGATCCATTCTAAAATTCGTGCTCGTGCTCGTAATTGTAATCGTGCTCGAATGCATTTCGGAGAGCGGCTCTTTGTTGTCGGATTCAAGTACGAGCAAGAGCACGAGAACGAGAACGAAAGCAATATGAATTGGGGACAAAAGTGATGATTCGCATGAGACTGTTTTATGCCTTCGTATGTGTGATTTTACTGGCAGTGGGAAAAGCATCCGCGCAGCTTCCCGCCGATGCCGTGGACCTCGCCAAGGTCAAGATTCCCGAGAAGTTCAAGGCGACCGAAGCCGAAAACGCCCCGGGCGAGGCGGGGGAGAAGGCGAAGTTCGACCGCTACGTCCGCAACTACATCGAGGCCATGAGCAAAATCTGGTGCCCCGTCACCGATGAAATTACTCCCGGCGGCTTGATTCAATGGACCGTTGAGGGGATCACCTGGGAGAGCTGCTGTGCCTTTTGCGACGAGAGCGTGAGCGATGAGGATTTCCCCAAGGCGCTCGATCGCCTTAAGGAACGCGCGAAGAAAAGCTACGAGCTGACCGGTGGGAAATACACCGAGGGGGCCTCGAGCCCGATTGAGGGAGCGATGCGCGAAGTCGCCGACGCGAAAGGGAAGCCCGCCGATGCAAAATCCGTCCCCGTCGACGAGCCGGGATGGCTGAAGGGGAAGACGCTCCAGCCGACCTATTCGGGCGGGATCGGTCTGGTCATGGATCACCGCTGTCTCGATTGCCACAAGCCCGGTTCCGCCGCGCCGATGTCGTTCCTCACCTATCCTGAGATTAAAAAGTGGACAAAATCGATGAAGGCATCGGTTACCAAGCACGAGATGCCCCCCTGGCCTGCCGACGCGGGCGTTGGAAGTTTCGCAAACAGCCGCGCCCTCACGCCGAAGGAAATGGACCTGTTCGTCAAATGGGCCGAGGCCGGTTTCCCGCAAGGGGAGGGGACGTTCACCGCGACGCCTCCCCCTGATTACACTGAGGACAAGCCGGACGCGCTGCCGGCGGGCGTTTCATCCGCATGCGCTACGAACAAGGATTTCGTGATCCCCGCCGGGGCGGAAAAGTTCGAGGCGAAGGCGACGCACGAATTCGCGGAGGACGTGAAGGTCGTCTCGATCATGCCGGTGATGAACCAGCGCGGCAAATCGATCGCGGTGTCGGCCGTGCTCCCCGACGGAACGCGCAAAGAGCTCCTCAAAATCTCGCAATGGAACCCCGACTGGAAGTTCCGCTATGTCCTCGCCGAGCCGCTCGCGGCACCCAAAGGAACGAAGATCGAAGCGGTAGCCGTTTACGATAACTCGAAGCTGAACGTTCGCAATCCGAACGCAGCGGCTGAGGTGAAGGCCGGAGCGGACGGGGAACTGCTGGAGGCGTGGATTGGGTATACGAAGTGAATTTATCACATCTATCGACTGTGCTATGATTCACTCATGATATGTAAGAAGCGGTAACTATGAATATCGAGACCCAGGAACTAATCAAAATTTGCGATGCTCTCCCTGAAAGCAAGAGGGCCGAGGTAACCGACTTTGCCAGGTTTCTGCTTGCGCGGCGGGACGACGAGCGATGGGAGCGGCTAATTGACCACCCGGCCTCGCGACCCAGGCTCGATGCCTTCATCCGTGAATCAGCCAATTAGCCCGAATCTTCTCTCGATCCCAGCCGTCTTTGAAATCGCTTGTTCGCCCAAGCTTCTGGCGCGCCTACGAACAGTTGGATGCGCGAACGCGAGAGGCTGCGCGTAGAGCATACCGCAACTTCCTCGAAAATCCGGAACATCCCTTCCCTTAGATTCAAAAAGCTGGGTGGATACGAAAACATTTGGTCTGTGCGAATCAATGAGCAGTATCGGGCCATAGGCGAGCGTCGAAGCGACATTATTATCTGGATATGGATCGGCTCCCATAATGATTTCGAGAATCTATTTGGCTGATCACTTTGCGAGCCACACCGTCGTGCTGGCGGTCGCGTCCCTCTCGTCATCCGCAGTCAGAAACCAAGCCGTCGCGTCTGAGGGCGGGGCATTGGCGCGGATGATTCCCCCGCCGATCTCCGCTTCCTTCGTGGTCCATTCGCGCTTGTTGATCGGCCCCGTGCCGGTCGTGTAATGCAGCGCGGCGCTTTTGATCTTGAGCGGACTTGTGCAGGTTGCCTCGACTTTGCCTTCCTTGATTGACGGCTCGCCGAGCTTCGGCAGCGGCTTACCTCCCAGCAAAATGGAATCGATGAATATTCCGATCTCCTCAGGCGCCCAGCCTGCCTGATGCCCGTGCGGCATGTTCACCGTCACGCACATCTGCTTGGTGCCGGGGACGGCGGCGTAGCTCTTCATGTAGCTGTCGAGCGGGTAGGCGAAGTCGTTCGTGCCGTTCACAAATAGGATCGGCATCGTAACGGCAGGGAGGTATCGCGACGGGTCCCACAGCGCGACCCAGCGCTCGCGTTGCGGAGCGGGCATTGCGTTAAGCCGATCGAGCCAGGCGCTGTTGTCGCCCAGAAACCCGCAGCCGTAAATCGGCACGGCGGCCTTGAAGCGGCTATCGACGCCCGAAGTGATGCACGTCAGGTAGCCACCCCAACTGATGCCGGTGATCGCGGTGTGCTCCGGATCGACCTCTCGAAATGACCGCAGCAGCGAGTGGGCGCGAATGACATCGGCCACCGCGTGATAGGTCCACTGCTCGCCCGGCTCCTTCTCGACGTTGGCAAACATAGCCGGATCGTCCATCGCCGGTCCGCCATCCGGCAAGGCGGATCGGCTGTCTGGCTTATTGACGTCTTTTCCCTCGATCGGTTGATGACCCGTCAGGTCCATCGCGATGGCGGCATACCCCCGCTTAGCCCAAAGTTCCGCCCACTCCCGAAAAGCCGTCCCCCCGCCGCCATGCACGAGCACTATGCCCGGAAGGCTGCGCGACGCCGTCACGACGGCCCCCGCAACGGTCTGCGGCGTCGCATAATAAGCAAACACGCGCGTCGGCTTCCCCTGATAAGGCTCCCCCTCATAAAGCAGCGACCGAACCGGCCCCTTCTCATCCACCCATGTGAAAGAAGGAGTTTGAGCAAGCTTTTCGAGATTCCAGGGAGAGGTCGACGGAAGATTCGGCGATGGCTTGATCGTATCCGTCGCGTTTGAAGTCGCGACCGAAAAAATGATGGCCAGCAGACACGCCATCCGCGTGAAGATATTTTCGGATTGGACAATATTCATTCAAAGCCCTCGCAACATTCAAAAATCAGACGCTAAAGTTTCGCGATTTTGCTCGCGCGAAAAGACCTTATCAATGAGATTCGCCGATCCGCGCTCCGAATGTTTTTGCCCGTTAAATGGCAGTCTGCTAGGGTCTTGCGGGAGTTTGCGAGATGACGAGCGTTACCGGAACAGCCTATGCCCGCGCGGGATTGCTTGGCAATCCTGGGGACGGCTATGAGGGGAAGGCGATTGCGCTGATCGTGCGCAATTTCTCGGCTTCGGTCACGCTCGAGGAATCGGACCAATTCGAAATCATTCCCGACGACTCCGAGTCGCTCCGGTTTCCGGTGTTCGGCGATCTCGTCGAGTCGCTCAACGAGCAGGGTTGCTATGGCGGCATTCGGCTGGTCAAGGGGGCGATCAAGCGGCTGGCGGCGCATGCGGGGGATGCGATGAGCGATCCGGCGCGCGGGAAATTCCGATTGGCGTATCGCAGCGATATTCCGCGCCAGGTCGGAATGTCGGGCTCGAGCGCGATCGTCATCGCCACGATGCGGGCGTTGATGCAGTGGTTCAATTTCGCAATCGAGCCGCACGTCCTGGCCGAGCTCGCGCTTTCGGCGGAGCTGGATGATCTCGGTATTGCGGCCGGGCCGATGGATCGCGTGATCCAGTCGTATGAGGGGGTGATGCTGATGAACTTCAAGCTTCCCCGCACGGCCGATTCCTATCGGCGGCTCGATCCCGCGATTCTTCCTCCTCTCTATATAGCCTACGATCCGCGGACGGGGGAGGTCTCGGGCAAGGTCCACAGCGACGTCAAATTCCGCTGGCTGCGGGGCGATCCCGACGTGCGCGAGGCGATTGCCGTTTTTCCCCGGCTCGTCGACGAGGGCATGGTATGCTTGGAGAGTGGCGACCGCGAGGGCTTCATGAAGCGGGTCGACACGAACTTCGACACCCGGGCCCGAATCTGGAACCTGAGCGAGCGCGATCACGAAATGGTCCGCATCGGCAGGCAAAAAGGGGCAGCGGTGAAGTTTTGCGGCTCGGGCGGCGCCGTCATCGGCGTGATGAAGGACGAGGCCGATTTTCCTGTCATCGAGAACGCCTATCAGGCGGCGGGATATAAAGTGATTCGTCCCCGGATCGAGCCCTGAACATTTTCTTATCTTCTCAGGCGAGGTAGTTTTTCACGATGAAAGCTCTAATCCTATCGGCGGGTTTCGCCACCCGCATGTATCCGCTCACGCTCAATCAGGCCAAGCCGCTGCTCGAGATTGGCGGCAAACCGATGCTGACCTGGCTTTCGGATAGTCTCCTGCAAATACCGGAAGTGGATGAGCTCATCATCATCGGTAACGAGAAATTCAACGAGCAGTTCGAGGCGTGGGGGGCTTCATACAAGTCGCGCGCGAAGGTGAGCGTTCTGAACGACGGGTCAACCGACGACAGCAACAAGCTCGGGGCCATCGGCGACATGAACTTCGCGTTGCGATGGGTGCCGGAAGGCGAGGATTTTTTGGTCGTCGCGGGCGATAATTTGTTCGAGTTCAATCCCGCCGACTTCTATGCGGAATTCAAAAAGCACCGGCAGCCCTTGATCGTCGTGCGCGAGATTGAAAGCCGCGGCGCGCGGTCGCGATACAACGAAGTAACGATAAATGATGAAGGAATCGTGACGAATTTCCGCGAGAAGCCCCCCGATCCGCAAACGAACATCGCCGCCATCTGCTTTTACTTTTTCCCCCCGGAAGTGAAGGGGATGATCAAGCAGTATCTTGACGAAGGGAATAATCCCGACGCACCGGGATACTTCATTCAATGGCTCGTGAAGCAGACGCCGGTGCGGGCGGTGCGGTTTTCAACCCCGTGGTTCGACATCGGCAATCTCGAGACGCTCGAAGAGGCAAGGGCCCGGTATAAGGGGCAATGATCAGACGATGCATTGGCTCGATCCGCGCAATTTCACGAAATCGGAATGGGCGTGGATCAGCGGTTTCGGCGTTATCGTTTCGATTCTGAGCACGCTCCCCTACATCATTTTTTATTCCCTCACCCCTGCCCATCAGCAATATCAATGGGCGAGCGTTTTTTATTACGACGACTACTTTCAGTATTACGCCTGGGCGCGCCACATCGCGGCGGGCGAGTGGCTCATCCGGAATTACTACACCGATAATCCCCAAGCATCGTTCGCGCTATTCAATCCGTATTTCCTGATGCTGGGCTGGACGACGCGACTCACGGGCAACGTTTACGCGGCATCGCATCTTCTGCGAATCATCGGAATTATTTTCTTTTCGTATATGTCGTATGCGTTCCCCGCGCTGTTTCTGAAGCAGCCGCGCGAGCGTATGGTCGCCCAGCTTCTCTTTTTCGCCGGCGGGCTGGAGTATCCCTATTACCTTTTTTCGACGCACGTAATTGCGGCGTTGCCCGATCATCTGCCGACCTCGCTCGCGGATCCCTATGTTTTCAAGGTGCTTTACCGTTATGGGCATCTGACGGTTGCGCTGTGCATCGTGCTGTTCATTTTCGGCACTTATCTGTCTGAATTATCGAAGGGGAAGGATTCGAAGAATTCTTTAGCGGCGCTCGCGTGCATCGGCTTTGCGGTCGCGATCCTGGGCTTGATCAACCCGTACTATCTAGTGCTGATTGGCTCGGTGATCGCGCTTCATGCGTTGTATCAAATCATCAAGTCTCATTCACCGCGCGCGCGCATCTGTAAATTGCTCGCGGCCGTCGGCCTGGGTTCACTTCTGCCGGCGCTGCATTACGCGGCTCAGCCCATCATCATGAATCTGGGTTCAATCTCTTTTGATGACCCGATCAACGTCGGCGATTTTATTTTATTTTTCGGTCTGTTTATACCATTCGTGGTGATGGACCTTCGTGACTGGAAGCGCGGAAACGCGACGCTGCCCGCGAATGATCGATCCCTCTTTCTGCTGATGTGGATCGCGGCCGCGCTTCTGATCATCCTGACGCCCCTGGCCTTCAAGGCGCGCATGACGTTTGCGCTCCAGATCAATCTGGCCATCTGGATCGCACCGCGACTCGTAAAGACGGGATTCCTCCGCGCGCGATACTGGCCTTTATATGGGCTTATGCTCTCGGAAATCGTCTTTAGCTTTTATAAGGAGTCGGTTGATTTCAATCGCAAGGGAGTAGGCCGATTGGACAGATCCGTGTTGGCCGCTTATGAGTTTATTAATGACGATGCGAAAAATGGCGACATCGTTCTGACCTCGGCTGATCTCGGCTTTTATCTGCCCGCCTTCAGTCTCGCCCATACTTTCGTTGGGCATAGCTTTCAGACTGATAATTATTACGAAAAAGACAAGGCCGTTATGGGCTTTTTCACCATGAACACTGCGGCGGAGAGGGAAAAGTTCCTGGCCGGAACGAATGCAAAATACGTTCTACTTGCGGCTCCCGCGATGACTGCCACAGGTCGCTGGAAGCTCGACCACTGGCCTAAAGTTTATGGCCGATATGGCTATCAAATTTATAAGCGGCCCGAGCACAAATAGAATTGCTTCTCGCGTCCTTGTTTTCTTCTCACGCATCAGTCTCACCCCCCGATTCCCCCACTTTTCACCACTCGAAATCCCCATTAACAGACTTCCGGGCAAAAGGGCTCATAAATCCCACCTCAGCCATCGCGAAAGGAATGCGAACCTTTCGCAAATTGGCCGCGAAGTTTCGTATTTATTTCGTAAAAATGCCTTATTTCTGTGCAAAAAACGACGTTTATAGGTCAAAAAAAGATTCAAAAATCGTATTTCGGCCTATTGACATCAATGTGGGGAAAGAGCATACTTCCGTCCCATGTGGTGGGGAAAACAGTTAATTTTGTGTTGATCGAGGACGATAAAGGGGGCAAAGTAGAAGAGTCGGACCAGTGCCCCGAAATCGGGCAAGTGTGTTGAAACCGATGGCCGAAAAAAAGACAGCTCTCAGCGAAGAAAACATCTTCCTTGATAACGTGACTGTCGCCGTTGATTTGAAGCTGCGAGTGGCCATCCCCGAAAGGTTCATGAAGGTCCTGAAAAACGTCGCGCCGGATTATGCCGACCGCATCGGGGTCATCCCCACCGCCGACCGGTCGCTCAAGTTGATGCCCTATCCGGCCTTCATGGAGAAGCTGGCTTACTGGAGGAGCCTGAACGACGACATCAGCGAGCACCGGACAATCCGAAGCTTCGTGTTGAAGCTCGCGAAGGTCCACCAGCTCGACGGACAGAACCGGCTCAAGCTGACCGACCAGCAGGTGAAGTTCTGCAACATCACCCGCAAGGCGATCATCGTCGGCGACATCGAGGCGATGCAGCTTTACGACCCGGATCTTTACGAGCAGACCTTGCTGAAGGACATGCAGAAGTTTGCAGAGGCCAGTGACCAGGTGGCCAAGGCCGCCGGTCTGGGTGGGAGCCCGGCCGGCGGTCCCCCAAGCTCTCGTGAACGAGGGCACTGATTTCAAGGGCGGAGCTTTTCACGAGCCCGTCCTGGTAAAGGAGGTCCAACAGTATCTGGCTCCGGCGCCCGGGAAAGTCATCATCGATGGCAATCTCGGACATGGGGGCCACGCTCTAGCCCTGATCGAGCAGTTGCGCGACGCGGGACTCTACATCGGCCTTGACGTTGATCCTCAAGCTGTGGAAGTTGCCCGGCGAAGAATTCTGGCGGCGGGACATGATCCGTCGCTCTTTCGCCTGATCGTTGCCAATCACGCTGACCTGGCCTCGCTGCCCGAGATCGCGGATCTCCCTGAAGTGGACGGAATCCTGCTTGACCTCGGACCTTCGACGCCGCAACTGACCGAAGGGCGCCTTGGTTTAAGCTGGGAGAGCGAAGATGCTTTGGACATGCGGCTGGATCCCCGTTCGGCGCACCCCTCGGCGGCGGAGATCGTGAATGAATGGAGCGAAGAGGCGCTGGCCCGGCTCTTTTACGAGCACGCCGAGGAAAAATGGAGCCGCCGGATCGCGAAGCGCATCGTTGAAGCCCGAGGGCAGCGCGAGATCCGAACGGGGAGAGAGCTGGGGAGACTGGTAGGCGAGGCGATTCCTCGCAAGGCCTGGCCCCCGAAGATTCACCCGGCGACCAGGGTTTTTCTGGCCCTGCGCATCGAGGCGAATCAGGAATTCGAGAACCTGGATAGAGTATTGCCGGCTGCGTTCGAACGACTCAGGCCGGGCGGGCGATTGGTGGTCATCAGCTTTCATGGTGGAGAGGATGGCCGCGTCAAGCGATTCATGCAATCGCTGGCCCGCACGGAGACGACGGCGCCGTGGCCGCTGCCGCAAAAGGGAAGCGAGACGGAACCCCGTCTGAAGATACTGACGCCGAAGCCGGTCGGACCGACCGAGGAGGAGATGGAAAAAAATCCACGAAGCCGCTCGGCAAGACTCAGGGCGGCCGAAAAATTAAAGGCTAAACTTATCGGAAAAACTGCCGATAATCTTGAATAAGAAATGCACAAAATTATTCAGGTCCAAATTTACGGAAAAAGGAAAGAGCGATGTCCACGTTGTCCCGCTGCTACAGTTCTCCCGCTCCCCGGTCCGATGGCTCGGCTGGAGGCATCCTCGCGGTTTTGACGATCGCGGTTCTTTTTCTGCTGTTTGGTTTGGCCCATCTGCGGATGCAGTTCGCGGTGAAGGACCTCCAGAGGGAGACAGGGAGCCTGCAGTCGGCGAAGATGGACCTGAAGAGCAAGATCAACGCGCTGCGCAACGAAGTCGAAGCGCAGAAGCAGGGGGCAAAGCTCCTCGAATATGCCTCCGCCGAGCTCGGGATGGTGAAGTATCCCCCGACGGAGTGGGAGAAGATCCGGGTGAGCGACAGCATGGCGACGCGCTTCTCCGGCAGCCTCGAAGTCGCGCATGGCGACGCGGAAGAGGGCCCGAAGGTTTCGCTGGCGGAATCGCTGGCATCGCGAATCGGAATCGCGGGGCAGGCGTTCGCCGGAGTGATCAAGAGCGACGAATAAAGTTTGATGAACGATGCGGGCCGATGGCGCCCGAAGAAGGAGATGAAGACGCCGGCGGGCAGGCCGGGAATTTCCTAAAAATTTAAAGGCCCGTTTTAGCCCCGGGCCGAAGATTTTCTCCATGGCCAAGGCATCCTCGCCTTGTCCTTGCGGGTCAGGCTTTCAACCTTCCAGTTGTTGCTCCCGCTCGACAAGATGACGTTGGTCAAGGCGGCCCCTGCTGATGTTCCTGATTCTGTTCTTGCTGTAATACCTTCTCGCGTTCTCGTGACCGTTGCTGTTCCCGCACCCGTTGCCGCGCCCCCGCTGTTCAACCGCTCCCGTTGCCGCGCATGCTCCAGTTCCGGTTCCCGCGATTGCTCCTGGCTCCCGAACCCGTTGCTGTTCCTGATGGCTCGTTCCTGCTGATGTAGCTCGATTTCCGGCCGCTGTTCACGCTGTAGATGACGCTGTTGCACCGGTTCCCGTTGTTCCGTTCCCGTTCCCGCTGCAAGAAAGCTGTTGCTCGTGAGGATTTAGGCGTTAACCGCCGTGGAGAGGTCAGGTGTCATGCCCGAAAGGAGCATGCGACTGAGGGGGCGCTTTCCGATACCTTCCCGCCTTTGGAAAGCGCTCCCCCGCCTGACATTGAGAAGACTCAATTTAGGAAAATTCCCAAGCTGATGGCGGATTGTATGTTCATCTGTTTTTATGTGTCAAATAAAAAATCTGCGTAGCCGGCAAAAAAAATGCGCAAGATATGGCCCAATCCGCTTAAACCCGGCTTAAATGCCAACAAACTGGCCTATCATGCGTATGCAAGATTTCTTGTTATGTGGGGGAGCTATAACAATCCCTTCGAGGCGATGAGGAAGGTCATCCTTCTGGGCGACGCCTTGCATTTCATCAAGAAAATTCATTAGATTCTATTTTTCATCCTCGCCGTGGCGTCGGTCCGCCGGCGCATTTGCAGGGGCTGTCCGTGGAGAAAACCCATCGTAAGCGTGTTCTTTTCGTTGCCACGATTTCGGTTCTTTGCTTTGTGGCCATCGGCTATCGGCTCGCCCGCGTTCAAATTATCGATCACAAAAAATATGTAAGGCTCGCCCAGGGGCAGCAGAAAAAAACAGTCACGCTCGACCGCCATCGCGGCGACATTGTCGACCGCAAGGGGCAGATCCTCGCCACCTCCACTTTCTACGACAGTATTTATTATAACCCAAAGGAATGGAAGGGGGCCGACCGTCCGCCGATGCTCGCGCGGCGGCTCGCGCGCGCGGTCGGGACAACCGAGGCCATCATCGCCTCCAAGCTGAAGAAGGATTACGTCACCGCCATCTGGCGCAAGGTCGAGCCCGATATCGTCGAGCAGGTTCAGATGATCGAGCAGGACCTCGAAGTGCCGGAGGGGGTCATCTACTACGTCAAGGAAAGCAAGCGCCTCTATCCACAGGGGGACCTTGCCGGGCCGGTCATCGGGTATACGCAGATCGACGACACGGGGGACAATATCGGCAAGGCCGGCATCGAGCACGTCTACGACAACGTGATCAAGGGAGAGAGCCGCCAGCAGCGGATCGCCGTCAACGTCAACCGGCAGGGGCTCGCGCCGATGGACGAGAACGCGATTCGCGCGACGTTCGGCAACACGCTCGTTCTGACGCTCGACAACCAGATTCAGCATTATACGCAGATGGCGTTGCGCAAGCGGGTCGGCGAGGTTCAGGCGCAGGCGGGCGTCGCCATCGTCATGGATGTCGACACCGGCTCGATCCTCGCGCTCGCCAACGCCCCCGACTTCGATCCGAACAATTTCAGCAAGGCCCTGCCGCAGCAGATGCGCAATAGGCTTCTCACCGATCCCATCGAAATCGGATCGGTCATGAAAATTCTTACGACGGCGATCCTGCTCGACAACAACCTGTTGAAGACCACCGAAATGATCGACTGCGAGGGTGGGCGGGCGTTCGTGGACGGCCGCCGTGTCACCGATTCGCATCATCTCGGCATCGTGCCGTTTACTCTCGCGTTCGCAGAATCCAGCAACGTCGCTTTCACCAAGCTCGGCCTGCGGCTCCAGCCCGATCTGTATTACAAGTCGCTCAAGAAATTCGGGCTCGGCGACAAGACCGGCATCGATCTGCCGGGTGAAAACAGCGGCAAGTTAATGCCGACGAACATGTGGTCGCGCCTGTCGCGCACCTCGCTGCCGATGGGATACGAGACGAGCATGACCGGAATCCAGGTGATCACTGCGATCTCCTCCATTGCAAACGGCGGTATGCGGATGAAGCCGCGGCTCGTGGAAAAAATTGTTTCGATCGACGGCAACATGGTGAAGGACAACCCGCCAGTCCAAATCGGCCGCGTCGCTTCAGCGGAAACCTGCAAGACCGTCATTGGGCTCATGGAAAACGTCGTCACGGAAGGCACCGGTTCGCTGGCGAAAGTGCCGGGATACAGCGTCGCGGGCAAAACGGGCACCACCAAAAAAAGTGTTCAAAAGGAAAGCCGTCGATACATCTCCTCGTTCGCCGGCGTGATCCCCGCCTCCCATCCGAAGCTCGCGATTTATATCTACATCGACGAACCGCGCCCCGAGATCGAATTCTACGGAGGCAAGGTCGCCGCCCCCGTTTTCGCGGAGATCGCCGACAACGCTGTCCGCATCCTGGGTATCCCCCCCGATCGTCCGGAGGAGGTGAAGCCAGGAAATGATTCGCCATTGCGGCTTGCGCTCGCGAGGACCTCGGTGATGGGACCGGAAGTGGAGAATCTCGATGGCGAAGAAGACCCCGATGCGAAGACCGCCGCGCAATTGAGCCGCGAGCTGGCGCTTTCGGCCGTCAGCGATCAAGAGGAACTGCCCCTTGATGAGGTCATCCCGAGCCCGACCCCCGCGTCATCAAAAAAGTCGTCGGCCAAAGCGTCGCCGACTCCCGAGCCGACGCCGATTCGAATCCGCCCCGTCCAGTCCATCGACGACGTGCGGATCGGCGAGATGCCGGTTCTCCTCGGACTCACGATGAGCGAAGTGATGGAAAGGATGACAAAGGCCTCCATTCCGATGAAAATGACGGGGAGTGGGGTGGCCATCGCGCAGTCGCCCGATCCCGGGACAATCGTGACCGAAGGGCAGGAAGCCCGGATCAAATTTGCATTACCCTCTCAGAAGGTTCGCGACCATGAACTCAATCCTGCAGATGCTGCGGACGCGGGGGCTCAACCCGCGCGGTGAGCTGCCCGACGATCTGAAAATTGATCACGTCACCGAGGTCTCGTCGCAGTGCGGACCGACGTCGCTTTTCGTCGCGCTCAAGGGGGCCGGAGACAAGCCGAAGGATGGGCACGATTACCTGGCGGACGCGGCGGCCCACGGCGCGAAGGCCGCAGTCGTTGCGCGCGTTCCGGAAAATCAGATTGACGGCATGTCATTCATTCAGGTGGATGACACGCGCAAGGCAGCGGGCCCTCTGGCGCAATTCGTTTTCGGGAATCCGACACATCGCATGGATGTCGTCGGCGTCACGGGCACGAACGGAAAAACCACGACCGTCTTTTTGCTCGAAACGATTTTGAAGGCCGCGGGACGCAATCCCGGCATTATGGGGACGGTGCTCAATCGCTGGGCCGGCAAGGAAATGATCGCGCAGGAGACCACGCCGTCGGGACCTCGCATCGCATCGATCATGGCGATGATGCAGCGCGACGGCGTCGATTGCGTCGCCTTCGAAACCAGTTCGCACGCCATCGACCAGCGCCGCATCGACGGCATTCGATACCGAGCCGCCGCACTGACGAACGTCACGCAGGATCATCTCGATTATCACAAGAGCATGGCCGAATACGAGGCGGTGAAAATGTCGCTCTTCGACCGGATGCTCGAGGAGAATCCTGAAGGAATTGCCGTTTTGAATTTGGATGACCCAACGGGGCGCAAAGTTGCGCAAAAGCTTCCGGACAAAAACAAGCTGACCTACGGCGTCGAAGCGGCGGACGCCGACCTGCGCGGCGAATCGGTCGAGCTCGTGGATGACGGCATTCGTTTTGTCCTGAATTACAAGGGCGCACGACAGCCCATTTCGAGCCCGCTTTTCGGCTATTTCAATGTGATGAACAGCCTCACCGCCGCGGGCCTCGCGCTGGCCATCGGCGTCGATATGAAGAGCATCGCGCAGGGATGCGCGAATTTCCGCGGCGCACCTGGCCGGTTTCAGGTCGTCGAAGGCTCGGCCGGCTTCAAGGTCATCGTCGATTACGCGCACACGCCCGACGCCGTGATCAAGCTTCTGCAGAACGCCCGTACGCTCGCGAAAGGGCGGCTCATCGCCGTCTTCGGCTGCGGCGGCGACCGCGATCGGACGAAGCGTCCTCTCATGGGAAAGGCGGCGATGGAGCTCGCCGACGATCTGATCGTGACCAACGACAATCCGAGAACCGAGGTCGCCGAGACCATCGCCGAGCAGATTGTCGCGGGGTTCGACCAGGCTTCCGGACCGCGCAAGCCGTTCCAGGTAATCCTCGACCGCCGCGCCGCGATCTACTCCGCGATCCAGATGGCGAATGACGGCGACGTGATCGTCATCGCGGGGAAGGGGCACGAGGATTATCAGATCGTCGGAACGGAAAAGCATCACTTTGACGACCGCGAGACGGCGCGGCAGGCCATCGCCGATCTGCTCCAATACGAGGAAACCGCGGACAATCAGATCAACCCGACGGCGACCGCATCCTGATCATCGGAACACCGGATGTATTCCCTACAAAAACTCACCCTCAATGAAATCGCGGCGCTGATCGGCGCGCCTGCTCCGTTGATCGGCGGCGAAGCAAGATTCAAAAACATCTCGACCGACACCCGCACAATCCAGCCGGGCGACGTCTTCCTTGCGATCAAGGGGGAGGTCTTTGACGGGCATCAGTTTTGCGCGAAGGCGGTCGAGCGCGGCGCGGGGGCTTTAATCGTTCAAAAAGATTATTCGACTGAATTCGATTCAAAAGTGGCCGTGCTTCGCCCCGCCGATCCGCTTCGCGCGTATGGCGATCTCGCCGCTCATCAGCGCGAGACCTGGGGGGGGAAGGTGATCGCCGTTTCGGGCAGCGTCGGCAAGACAACCACGCGCCGACTCATCGCCCGCTCGCTCGCGCCGCACGTGAAAACGCTCGAACCGATGCGGAATTTCAACAATTTGATCGGCGTTCCCCAAACGCTGCTGCGCCTCGAGCCGGACCACGAAGTGGCCGTCATGGAAATGGGGATGAATCTGCCTGGGGAGTTGGAAAGGCTCACTCAAATCGTGCGACCCAACATCGCCGGCATTACGCGCATCGGCCTCGCCCACGTCGGCATGTTCGGAACCGAGGAGGCGCTGATCAAGGAAGAGATTTCGTTTTTCCTGCATTGCCACGGCGGCGTGCCGCTGATCATTAATGCCGCCTGCACCAACACGCCGCGCGAGATTCACGCCTTCACCGGCTCGCATTCGATCATCCGATTTCGCAGCGACGGGCTCTCCGACGCCGAGTGCTACATCGACAAGGCTGTTCCGCTGCCGGGCGAAATCGGATACGAGTTTTCGCTGACGACGCCGCATGGCCGGCTGCCGGGCCTTAAGCTCAGGCATTTCGGCCGCCACATGCTGGAGAACGTCGCCGCCGCCGCGGCTTTTCTTTTCGCCGCGGGATACGATCCGGCGTGGGTCGTCCCGGCGGTTGAGAATTTCGAAACGGAGCCCCTGAGAGGGCAAACCGTTAAAGCGGGGGAGTGGACCTTCATTCTCGACTGCTACAACGCGGCCCCCGACGCGATGAAATCGTCGCTCGAAACGTTGCGCGAACAGGTGACCGACCGCGCCCTCGCGTCGCGGCTCATCGTTGTGCTTGCCGACATGCTCGAACTCGGCGATTATTCCCGTCCGGTGCACGAGGCGCTGCTGGATCAGCTCCGCCCGATGACCGGCGCGCAATTGATGGCCCTCGGTCCGGAGTGCTCGCGGCTTGCGCAGACATTGTCATCCGAGGGATGGAACGCCGAAGGATTCAGCGACGCCAAGGCATTGATCGCGCGGCTCAATGAAGTACTGCTGCCGGGCGATTGGGTCTATTTCAAAGGCTCGCACGGATACGCGCTGGAAAAAGTCGCGCAGTCGCTCGCGCCCGATGCGCGTATCGAGGCCGGGCATTAGCCCTTTCCAAGGACAAAAACTTGCTCCTCCTCTTTCTTGATTTCATCCGATGGTATCTTCGCCAGCAGGGCAAGGCGGCCGACCTTGGACCGCTGCGCGTTTTTGATTACATCACCGTCCGGGCCGGCTCGGCGCTGGTCTTTGCCTTCGCTCTCTCTCTGATCTTCGGCCCCTGGATGATCGAACGGCTGCGCGCGCTGAAGGCGGGGCAGATCATTCGCACGGCCAAGAAGGAGGGGGCGATCTCGCTGAGCGACATGCATGGCAAGAAGGCCGGCACGCCGACGATGGGAGGCCTGCTGATCCTCGTGACCACGCTCGGCTCCGTGCTGATCTTCGGCAGTCTCGACAGCATCGCCGTGATGCTCCTCGTCGCGATGAGCCTCGGCTTTGGGGCGGTCGGGTTTTGGGACGATTACGTGAAGATCATGAAGAAGAACCACCTCGGCCTGTCGCCGCGCGGGAAAATTCTGGGGCAAGTGCTGCTAGCCGTGATTTTGGCCTTCGTCCTCAAGCTCGGGAATTGGGAGGTCAATTACGCGCCGACGGGAACGTCGGGTTACGAGCATCTCCTGATTCCGTTCTTCAAGGATCTTTATCCCCCCATCGGATACGCCTTCGTGTTTTGGGTCGTGATCGTCATGGTCAGCGCGTCGAATGCAGTCAATCTCACCGACGGCCTCGACGGCCTCGCGATCGGCGTCACGATCTCCAGCGCGATGGCGTTTACGATCATCGCCTACATGGCTTCGCGCGTCGACATGTCCTCGTATCTCTTCATTCCGTTCGTTCCCGGCGGAGGGGAAATCGTCGTTTTCGGCGCGGCCCTGATTGGTGCGTCGCTCGGATTTTTGTGGTTCAATTCGCATCCGGCGCAGGTCTTCATGGGGGACACCGGATCAATGATGCTCGGCGGGGCGCTCGGAACGATGGCCCTGCTGCTTAAGCATGAGGCGCTGCTCCTGCTGATCGGCGGAGTCTTCGCCGTCGAGGCGATGTCGGTGATCATCCAGGTGACGAGCTTTCGCCTGACCGGCAAGCGGGTCTTTCGAATGTCGCCGCTGCACCATCATTTTGAGAAGCTCGGCCTGCACGAAAGCAAGATCATCATCCGCTTCTGGACCATCTCGATCCTGCTCGCGCTGTTCGGCCTCGCGACCCTGAAATTACGATAGTCCGGAGAATGGATGTGGGAAGTCTGCGAAACAAATCCTCGGTCCTGCTTAACGGCAAAAGCTATGGCATCCTTGGCGCCGGGGTCAGCGGCAGGGGAGCAGCGCGGCTGCTGCAATCGCTGGACCGCGCGGTCGCGTTATTCGACGACAACGATTTGTCGGACGAAGAAGAGATAAAGGCGCTGGTCGGCAAGGGAGCGAAGACTCATTTCGGAAAATTGAACGCTGAGCAAGCACATGCCTCAATGGATGGGATCGACGCGCTCATCGTTTCCCCCGGTATTCCGGAGAGCCATCCGATCAAAGTTGAATCTAAAAAACGCAACCTGCCGCAGGCGGGCGAAATCGAATTGGCGTGGCTGAAATCGGGAGCGTCGAAGGTCGCCGCGATCACCGGCACGAATGGCAAGACCACCGTTACGATGCTGGTCAGACACATTTGCGAGGTCGCCGGCATGCGCGCGGTCGAGACCGGCAACATCGGCTTCAGCTTTTCGGATGCCGTGATCGAGGCAGCCGAAAATTTGTCGGAGCGGATGTTCAGCGTCGAAGTCAGCAGTTTCCAGTTGGACGACATCCAATACTTCGCCCCCGACGTCTCAATCCTGCTCAACATCACTCCCGACCATCTCGACCGTCACGGCAGCATGGAGGCATACGCCAAAGCGAAGAGCCGTGTCACGATCAATCAGTCGCCGAGTCAGGTGCTCGTGATCAATCAGGACGACGTCGAGTGCCTGAAGATCGGCCACGAGAGCCGCGCCCAAATCATGAAGTTCTCACTGCTGCGTCCGGTTGATAACGGCGCCTGGCTGGACGACGACCAATTGATGCTGATCACGAACGGCGGCAAGCCGAAGACTCTCACGCAGTTGGACAAGATCAAGCTTTTCGGACTGCACAACGTCTCCAATTGCCTCGCGGCCGCGTGTGCCGCAACGGCGTTGGGTGTCCCCCTCAAGAAAATCACCGAAGCCATAGAATCGTTCGAGGCAGCCGACCACCGGCTTCAGCCCGTGGCGACAATCAACGGCGTGACCTACGTGAACGATTCCAAGGCGACGAACATCGACGCGATGGTGAAGGCGGTCACAAGCTTTTCGGCCCCCGTACACCTGATCGCGGGAGGACGCGACAAGGACAGCCCGTTCGCTTCGGTGCTCTCCTCGCTCGAAGGGCGCGTGGCGCGGGCCTACCTGATCGGCGAGGCGGCCGATAAAATGGAGGCGGCGTGGGGGAAATCGATCCCGTTCAGCCAATGCGGAACGATGGCTAACGCGCTGACCGAAGCGATGGATAAGGCCGCTGACGGCGAGATCGTTCTGCTCGCCCCCGGATGCGCCAGCTTTGACCAGTTCAAAAACTACAAGGACCGCGGCGAGCATTTCATCCGGTGGGTCCGCGAAAAGAAGGGGGCCGAAGTCGCCGTTTAAGCCGCTTTCGCAATGTCCAAAAAAATTATCCGCATTTTGTGCCGATTGTTATAAACTGACTCACTCTGATTTGCGTCCAAGCTCCCGCTCCCGAGGAACCCGTTGATGAGTTGGCGTCGCGCACTGAATACTCCCGTCATTATATTCGCCCTTGTCATGGCGCTGACGTGCATCGGCCTGATCGGCGTCTACAGCTCGAGCGCCTCGCTCGCCGGCCATGAGCGGCGCATGATTCTCCGCAAGGCCGGCCTCTCGACCGATGAAGTCAGCTATCACGGTACCGCGTATTTGAAGAAGCAGGTCATTTCGGCCGCCATCGGCTTGTGCCTGATGATTTTCTTCTATAACTTCGATTACAGCCGCCTGAAGAAGCTCAGCTTTCCGATCATGGCGGGGTGCTTCATCATGTGCGGCATGGTCTGGCTGCCGGGCATTGGATACACGGCAAACGGCGCAACGCGCTGGATTCGCGTCGGGCTGGGATTGACCCAGCCTTCAGAGTTCGCCAAGTTGGGCCTGATCATCTACATGGCGAAAATGCTCGACGACCGCCGGCGTTTCATCGTCGGCGGCACGATCATCAAGAGCTCTTTCCAGCACATTGGGATCCTAAGCTTAGAATTCCACGTGGACAAGTTGTC
>JADMIO011419512.1_pt1 | contig 49537 bp, 37 predicted proteins | sample 8958161 | NCBI WGS metagenome assembly JADMIO01 (sample SAMN16585339, study PRJNA669376) | soil metagenome | isolation source: Crop rotation soil | place: USA: Cullars Rotation, Alabama | collected 2011
CAGGAGCCTGTCCGAGATTGGCGGAAACGACATTTCCCATGAAAACTTCCTGGACGGCTTCAGGAGAGAGCCCGGAAGCAGCTAAAGCCCCGGAAATCGCACTGGCGCCCAATGCGGTTGCCGAAAGGCTTGATAATGAGCCTCCAAAGCTTCCGATCGGGGTCCGGACAGCAGCTACAATAAATACTTCTTTCATAAAGTGGATAGGATTGCTGACACAAAACTATGGAAAGCTTCCTAAAGCAACAGAAACCTGTTCACCAGCCCCTCATTCTACCACTATGGTAATTCCGTTTTATTTAAAATAACCGTTACTTTTGCCCTCCCTCATCAAAGGATGATGGATCGAATCGAAAAGAACAAAAGCCTGATCGGAAACTTCTGACTTCAACTTCTTACTTCAACTTCGGACTTCTGAAGTTCGACTTCTACTTCTGACTTCGATATTCGATATTCATTATTCCTTATTCCAAACGGGGCTATAGCGCAGCTGGCTAGCGCGTCCCGCGATACCGCGGGAAGGTCGTGGGTTCGACTGTGATGTAGGATTAAAAAATAAAAAAAAGGGGCTATAGCGCAGCTGGCTAGCGCGTCCCGCGGTACCGCGGGAAGGTCTTGGGTTCGACTGTGATGTAGGATTAAAAAATAAAAAAAAGGGGCTATAGCGCAGCTGGCTAGCGCGTTTGCATGGCATGCAAGAGGTCGTGGGTTCGACTCCCACTAGCTCCACCAGACTCGCCCGGGGAAATTTCCCGGGCGAGTTTTTTTTTGCCCCGGGAACTCCTAATCCGGATTTACGTTACCCTTACATCATGCGAATAATTTCATTTTTCCATGTACGTACAGGGTATTTGTAATTCATATTTTGCGTTACCTTTGACACCATACGTGAGGCAATCAGCGACCTTGTTTTTAGCTTACTAATACTTCGATCAGCTGTTTACTCTTCATCACATTTAAACAACAATTTTTTTTATAAATGAAACTTTTTGTCGCTAAACTGCCTCAGACGCTGACCTCTGACAGGCTTAAAGCAATGTTCGAATCCTACGGCCAGGTCGTGGATGCCAAAATCATCATGGACCGCGAAACTGGTAAATCCAAATGTTATGGATTTGTCGAAATGGCCAGCGATGAAGGAGGCAAAGCCGCGATTGAAAACCTGAACGGAATTCAAATGGAAGGAAAAGAAATCCTGGTCAAGGAATCCGATCCTGCTCCATCCGGTAATGACCGTCAGGGTGGAAACCGCAGCGGTGGATATCGCCCTTCTTTCAACGCAGGAGGAAACGATCGTCGCCCCGCAAGTGGACCGAGGCCCAATGATCGCTGGAACAGCAACGACCGCCCACGCAACAATGATCGCTTTCAGGATAATGACCGCCCACGCCGTCGTTACGATGACGACTTTGACGACAAACCTCGCCGCAAGAGAATCTAAGATTCACGGAAACCTATAACGCACGACAGGGTGGAGCTATGCTTCACCTTGTTTTGCTTTGCATGGTAGTCTGAAATTACTTTCCTTTTCCCTGCAACACAATGAGGATCGTGTAAAACAGGATCTTGATGTCCAGGCTCAGGGACATGTTTTCAATATACAGGATGTCAAATTTCAATCGCTGCAGCATTTGCTCAATGTTGCTGGCATAACCATATTTGACCTGACCCCACGAAGTGATCCCGGGTCGCACCTTAAGTAAGTGCTTATAATGCGGTGCCTGCTGCATGATCTGGTCAATGAAGAATTTACGCTCCGGCCTCGGGCCTACCAGCGACATTTCTCCAACCAATACATTCCACAATTGTGGCAGCTCATCCAGTCGCCATTTACGCATGACCGCACCCCACGGCGTACAGCGATCATCTCCGTCAAAGGACAACATGGGTGTATCACGTTCAGCCCCGGTCACCATGGATCTGAATTTATAGATCATAAAAGGCTTCCCGTTAATGCCTACACGCTCTTGTGAATAAAAGATCGGACCCGGCGAAGAAAGCCTGACCCGAATAGCAATATATAAGAGCGCCGGAGTCAAGATGATCAATCCTCCGATACCAGCCAGGATATCCATCATTCGTTTCACCAGTCGTTCCCAATTAGACATCAGTCCCTGGCGGATTTCGATCAGCACAGCTCCATACAGATAGTTCATCTTGACACTGCCCAACAGTATATCATACATGTCAGGAATGATCTTGACTAAGACTTCTTCATTGAAATCAAAGAGGACATCCAGGATGCCTTTTAATTTATTGTGCTCAGAAGTTTCGATTGCAATCAGGGCTTCCTCCACTTCGTATTTAGTGATGATGTCTGCTAATTGATCAAGCGTTCCCAGCCTGGGTAATTTGCCGCTTAAGGCTTGGGCTCCATTGACTTCGCTTTCAATGAAACCAATCAGGTGGTTACCCAGACTTTTTTTCCTGCTTCGAATCTCCTCATATAATTCGAATGCTTTTTGATTGCCCCCGATAATGATGGTCGAATAAGTAATCTTACCTGACCGCAGCCGTCTGCTGGCCAGCGTAAGGATGATCATGCGGACAAATGCCGTGATGCAGAAGTGAAGAGCAAACAAACGGAAAAAGGAATGGACATAATCATTGATGTTGTCCACCTTATCATCCAGTAGCAGGGTGAAGAAAATAATGATCACCCCACACAGCGAAAGAAAGAAGGTACGGATCAGGGTCGTCAGCCTCGACAGTCGATAGATATCCTGGTAGCGATCAAAAATCCAATAAAAGATGATCCAGGCAATGGGCACAATGACGAGTCCATACCAGAAATTAGGATCATCCTTGACGCCATGGTCAAACGACTTCCCTTCTGCCAGGGCACGATAGTAATAGAATAACGCCCAGGCGAGCATGGCTGACACCAGGTCAGCACAGGCATAAAGGAACATGTGGAAACGCCTGAGTCGCTTCATGAGATTACAAATGAACGACTTTGATGTTGTCTACAAAGCAATTATACTGGCTGGCGGTGCCGTCCACCGGATAAACAGCACTAAAGACGATTTTATAGGCCGGCAAAGCTGATTCCAGGATATAGCCGGTCAGGTCCAGGTAGACCATATTCCATTCATCTGTAGGATAAGCCAGGTAAAAGAATTTCGAATATTTGTTTCCGCTGAGATCCAGACCGATAATACCTACATAAAAGGGCACTTCATTCTTATATCTCAATTCCAGGTAAGTAGGTCGTTGTGCAGTAAAGGGCAATTCTCCCATTGCAATGCTATGCGTGACTTCCGCGTACTTTCCTTCCTTGGTAACAATCATTTGTCCCGCCCAATCTCCTTCAAAAACATCTTGCTGAGAACGGATGAACATACTCGCCGGAAATGTGTCCCGATTTTCTACAAAGTCATTGGACACTTCGAAATCAGCCAGTAAGCTGAATACTGCATTGGATTTATAGCGGGTCGTTGGATGAACTTCTGTCCTTTCTCCGGGTACAGCATCTATATGCAGGGCATATCCTTCAAGCATGGGATAGATGATCGCATCATTCGCAATGCCATTGTTACGAATACCAGGTCGCAACACAACCTCCGTAGAACCTTCTTCCAGGTAATGCAAGTCAAACGGTGGCGCGAACGCACCCAGGTTGTTTCCATTCGCATACACCCAGGTTTCCGGAATCCGGATATTTCCACTACCCTGGCCTGGTTCGATCTGCATAGCGAATGGCTCTACATGAATGATGGTCGGCACCTGTTCATCCGGATTGATCACGTTGCATGCGGACAACGCTAAAAAAAACAATGCTGGAAAAATGAGTTTATATAGGTTGTACATGTTCATAACTGGTGAGTTGCCCCATAATCTTATACGCCACATCCACTGCTTGTGCTGCCTGGGCGAAAGTCACACCGGTACCATCTCCGGAAACGATGGCCTGGTGAAATTCAATTAACTCTGCTTCAATCGCATTGTGTTTGGTGACATCAGGATTGTCTGCTGCGATCCACCTGGCCCCATCCGGAAGGTCCATTTTCATTGACAATTGATCAGCGGGTTCTTCATGAAGCAACTTCACGACCTGCACCTCATGTTGAAGAAAATCAATGGCCATGTACTGATCGCGCTGAAATAATCTCAGCTTCCTCATTTGCTTTAGACTAATGCGACTGGCGGTAAGGTTGGCTACCGCTCTGTTTTTAAAAGTGATCCGGGCATTGCAAATATCTGCCGTCGCTCCTGCCACACCTACTCCATTGGCTTCTATATGATCCACTTCATCTCCTACCATGAACAATACAAGATCGATGTCATGAATCATCAGATCCATCACGACTGGTACATCCAGTCCCCGGACATTAAATGGAGCGAGACGATGGGCTTCGATAAACAATGGATGATGAATGCCAATTTTTTGCGCGGCCAGGAAAGCTGGATTATAACGCTCTACGTGGCCCACTCGTCCTACCAGGTTTTTTTCTTTTAGCCTGGCTACCAGGTCATGGCTGGTTTCCGGATGATCCGTCAGGGGCTTTTCAATAAATAAATGCTTGCCTGCTTCCATCGCCTTCACCGCCAGTTCATAGTGGGTAACGGTAGGAGTGACGATGCAAAGTGCTTCGGTATTGTCTAACAAAGCTTCAAATGACGGATAGACTGCGATTTCATATTGTTTGGCAATTTCAGCAGCACGGTCCGGATCCGCATCATGAAATCCGACCAAATCAAATCCAGGAATTCGTTTCAGGCATTCAATGTGATATTTGCCGAGGTGGCCTGCGCCTGCCACTCCGATCCGAATGGTGTTGGGTGCCTTCATGTCAGTGATACCTGGTGATTTGATGATGATGGATTTGCATTATTGCGCTACAAATCCTTGTGCCTTTTGCAAAGCTTCATGCAATCCTTCCGGCAAGGTTCCTCCTGCCGTGGCAAAGAATGGCTGGCCCCCACCGCCACCCTGGATAGATTGGGCAAGTTCCTTGATAATATTTCCGGCATGCAGTTTTTTGGATTTCACGAGGTCTTCACTGATGTATAACATTAGTTGCGCTTTGCCCGATTCACGGGTGCCCAGCAGCAAGAAAGATGATCCTCCAAGTTCCTGGCCTACCTGATAGATCAGCGTCTTTAATAGTTTCTGATCTTGGATGGCTACTTCCCGGCTGACCAGGTGAATACCATTGATCACTTTTACTTCATTGAGCACCTGTTGTTTAATTCCGGCTGCTTTTTCTATTTCAACTTCTTCCAATTGCTGCCGAAGGGTTTTGATTTCCTGCTGGAGATCACGGATCGCCTTCAACGCATCGGCCGGATGTTTTAATTCCTGCTTCAGCGCAGCAAGTTGTTGCAAATGATGCTCAACATAATTTTCCGCAGCGCGCGCAGTAATAGCTTCTATTCTTCGAACCCCTGCAGCGACAGCGGTTTCTGATGTGATTTTGAAAAACCCAATTCGTCCGGTGGATGGAACGTGGCAGCCTCCGCATAATTCAATCGAAAATGCGGGATCAAAGGTTATCATCCTTACTTTCTCACCATACTTTTCACCGAACAACATTCTGGCGCCAGCTTTTTCTGCTGCGCTGATTGGAATTCCCCGATCCTCTTTCAAAGGGATGTCGGCCCGGATCCGTTCATTGACGATCGATTCTATTTTTCTTAATTCCTCTGCTGTAACTTTTGAAAAATGGGAAAAGTCAAATCGGAGATACTGGTCATCCAGTAATGAACCACGCTGTTGTACATGATCGCCCAGCACTTCACGCAATGCAGCATGTAAGAGGTGTGTGGCAGAGTGATTATTCTCTATCAGCCTTCTGCGTTCAACATCAATGTTGGTAGATACCTGTGCATGCGTATCCGCAGGAAGACGCTCGGTGATGTGAATCGGCAGATCATTTTCTTTGATCATGTCTACCACTTCAATCTGCTCCTGTCCGAAATTTAATTTTCCGGTATCTCCTACCTGGCCTCCTCCTTCCGGATAAAAGGTAGTGCGATCAAGCACAAGCTGATAATATTGTCCATCGCGATCTTCGATGGCTCTGTATTTCACTAGCCGGGCACCACTCAATGCATCCTGATCATATCCTTCAAAATGTGGTGTTGCTGTCGATTCATTCACCGTCACCCAATCACCAGCAGTTTTCATGGCATCACTGCGAGATCTTTGCTTTTGTTGCTGCAGGGCTTGTTGAAATCCCTTTTCATCGATTGACCATCCTTTCTCAGACGCCATTAATCTTGTCAGGTCAACCGGGAAACCATAGGTATCAAATAATTCAAAGGCATCACTGCCTGCGATGATTCCCTGGTTTGCTTTCAGGGTTTCAAATCGTTTGATCCCTCCTTCCAGTGTTCGAAGGAAAGCAAGTTCTTCCTGTTCAATTACTTTCTTAATAAAATCACCCTGCTCACTAAATCCAGGAAATGTATTTCCAAAAAATTGAGTCAGCATAGGCACCAACCGATACATTAAAGGCTCGCGGCAATGCAGGAAGGTGTAGTAATATCGAACTGCTCTGCGCAAAATCCTGCGCAACACATAACCTGCACCGGTATTGGAAGGCAACTGACCATCTGCAATTCCAAAACTCACCGCGCGCAAATGATCGGCAATCACACGCATGGCTATGTCCGACATGGATTTACCGGAATAATCACTGGTGTAAGGAATACCCGTTGCCTGTTCGATGTACTGGATCAGCGGAGCAAAAATATCCGTGTCGTAATTGGAAGACTTTTGTTGCAGTACCCGCACTAACCGCTCGAAACCCATCCCTGTGTCCACATGGCGGGCTGGCAATGGCTCCAGGGAACCATCTGCTTTGCGATTAAACTGAATGAAGACCAGGTTCCAGATTTCAATGACGCTGGGATGATCATTGTTGACCAACTGCTGACCGGGAGTAGCCTGCCTTTCTTCATCTGATCTGAGATCAACATGAATTTCAGAGCAGGGACCGCATGGACCTGTGTCGCCCATTTCCCAGAAATTATCCTTTTTACTAAATGGAAGGATTCGATCAGCCGGAAGGAATTGAGCCCAAAGTGCTTTGGCTTCATCATCAGGTTCGAGGCCATCCTTCGAGTCACCTCCGAAATAGGAAGTATAGATTCGATCTGCGGGAAGCCCAAGTCGCTCGGTCAGTAATTCCCAGGCCCAGGCAATGGCTTCTTTTTTAAAATAATCTCCAAAAGACCAGTTGCCCAGCATCTCAAACATCGTATGATGATAACCATCACGACCTACTTCTTCGAGGTCATTGTGCTTGCCGCTGACGCGAAGGCATTTCTGTGTATCCGCAATGCGTTTATGGGCGGAAACCTTGTTGCCGAGGAAGAAGTCCTTAAATGGATTCATCCCCGCATTTGTAAACATCAGGGTCGGATCATCTTTATTGACCATGGGTGCCGAGGGCACAATCGTATGGCCTTTTTCTTCAAAAAAAGCTAAAAAAATAGATCGGATGTCACGTGCGCTTTTTGTCATAACCTTCTTAAAAAATCATTCTTATGCATTAAAACAAAATATTATATGTCTATCTGCCTGGTATACAATATACATTGCAGATAAAATCGATATATAATAAATTGTTAAATGTTTTGTAAACAAACCCTCATTGATTACCTTCGTCAGCGATCCCCCCTGGCATATCCGGAAATGACCCTCTGTGGGCACGCCAAAATTAGTTAAATCAGTCTATTTCATGGCAGGAAAGAAATACGTCTACAACGCGAGTACGCTATCATTCGAGGAATACAAGACGCCAGGTAAATTCAGGATCATTACCCTGCTCGGGTATCTCTGCGCCACCGTCGTTACAGCCTTTGTTTTCTTCTTTTTACACAATACGTACTTCCCAAGCCAGAAAGAACTTACCCTCATGCGCGAGCTTGACCAGATGAAGTTCCAGTATACCACGATCAATGAACAACTGGATGAAATGTCCGGCGAACTTGCCGTAGTGCAGGAAAGAGATCGCGGGATCCACCGTTTCATGCTCGGCATGGAACCTATCGATGAAAATGTTTGGTCAGGTGGTACAGGGGGTAGCGACAAATACGCTAACCTCATCAAATTCCCTAATTCAGGAGAAGTATTGGTGTCCACCAAAGAAAAAGTGGACAAACTAATGCTCCAGTTGAAAATCCAAAAAAACAGCCTGGATACCATTTTGGCAAAAGCCAATGCCCGGGAAGAAATGTTAGCTGCTATTCCCAGCATCAAACCTGTTCGTATTGACCTGCTCAATAAAAACCTGAATGCCTTATCCGGTTATGGTATCCGCCTCCATCCGGTGCATAAAGTGGATCGCATGCATACCGGCATTGACTTTACAGCTCCATATGGCACACCTATTCAGGCTACCGGCAATGGCGTCGTCATCAAAGCTGAGCACGAACGCGTTGGCTATGGCAATCACGTCGTCATCGATCATGGATATGGTTACAGCTCGCTCTATGGCCACATGTCTTCCTATGCGGTGAAAGTGGGAGATGTGATTCACAAAGGCCAGACCATCGGCTATGTAGGCAATACGGGCACCTCCACCGGCCCACACCTTCATTATGAAGTAAGGGTAAAAGGCAACCCCGTGGATCCCATCATCTATTGCATGGATGACCTGACCCCGATTGAATACCAGACCCTCGTGCAACGGGCAGAAATCGAAAATCAATCCTTCGATTAAGCTTTTTCACCTAAATAGGTTTTGCAATCTTCCCTACCGAACTCGCTAATATTGAGGCGTTAATCCTCATCTTATTAAATTTTTTCTTATATTTAGGTTCGGGATGTGTCCTGAGGCATACCCACTGACCGGGAATGAAATCCATTGATCTGCAAAGCCTGGAGAAACTGTATTACACCATCGGTGAAGTAGCTGATATGTTTGGTGTATCCCGATCATTACTGCGGTATTGGGAACAGGAATTTGCCTACCTCACTCCCCGTAAGAATCGCAAGGGCGATCGCCTCTTTACCAAAGAGAATATTCAGCAGATCCAGATTATCTATAACCTGGTGAAAGATCGCGGCTTCACGCTCGAAGGAGCTAAACAGGAATTGAAGAAAGAGAAAATCAGTCTAACCGAACAAGTAGACCTACTCGGCCGCATGAAACTCATCCAGCAACGATTAAAAGATCTGGATGATAAATTATCAGGCTGAATACCTTTCCATCTGAATCGCCTCTGTACAAGCCATCGCCTCCCGCTCTTCATTCGTCGCGAGGATTAAGGTTTGTGCCGGAGTCAGTTTAGCAAGCAATCCATAAAACCAATCCCTTCCCTGTTGATCCAGATTGCTCGTAGGTTCATCCAGGAGAATGAGCGGACGATCATCCAGCAATACCAGCCCAAGTTTGATACGCTGTTTCATGCCTGAACTAAAGGTCTTGATCACATGCGTCGCCTTGAATTTATATGCGAGCTGATCCACCCATTCATCGTAAGATGTATATGCCTTTAGCGTTCCCAGCGATTGATGCATTCTGAATAATTCAGGCAGTGTCAATTCCTCAATGACGGTATTGTAAGGCGCAACAAAATGCACATGACGATAAACATGTTCATCGCCGATGGCTTTACCTGCGATGGAATAACGCACAGCACCTGATGAAGGCAATGCTCCCCCAGACAGAATTTTTAATAAGGTAGACTTTCCGGAACCGTTGGAACCTGTGACGGCCAACCGGCAACCTGCAGGAACCTCCAGGCTTATATTGGAAAAAACTTTTTTTTGATTAAAAGCCTTACTCAGCTTTTGTATAGACAGTTCCATTCACCGGATTGTGTGCCCTGAACCCACGCATGATGCCCCGTTCAGACTGATCCACGAAGTCGAGAATCAGACTCTTCTCAGCACCCGGAGCCATGGTATCCCGGATGACCCCAACGGCCTGGGAAATATTGTAGCCACGTACAAAGAGCACGCGATAAATATCCTGGATCGCATGGATCTGATCCTGGGTGAATCCTCTGCGTTTCAGGCCGGTAACATTGACCCCCACAAAGGACAATGGCTCGCGGGCTGCTTTGACAAAAGGAGGAATATCTTTTCTCACCAAGGATCCGCCACCGACCATGACATGATCACCGATTTTGACAAATTGATGGACGGCTACCAATCCGCCAATCACCACATGGTGACCCACATGGATATGCCCGGCCAGGTTGACGTTGTTGGCCAGGATACTATGCGGACCGATCACGCAATCATGCGCGACGTGCACATAAGCCATGAGCAGACTGTGATCTCCGATGGCGGTTTTGAAACTCGCTTTCGTTCCGCGATTGATCGTGCAATACTCACGGATCGTGACATGGTTTCCGATCTCGAGCGTTGAGCTTTCCCCTTCGAATTTCAAATCCTGCGGTGCAGCTCCTACGACAGCTCCAGGGAAAATCCGGCAATGGCTACCCATCCGGGTGCCGTTGAGGATACTCGCGTTTGCTCCGATCTTACAACCATCTCCAATGACCACATCTTCTTCGATCGTAGTAAATGGTCCCACTTCTACATTCCTGCCAATCCTGGCATTGCGGTGGATATTATTCATGCTGTGGTTCATTGCGCACTATCTGTGCGGTTAATTCAGTTTCAGAGACCAACCGGCTTCCGACATAAGCTGTTCCATACATATGGCAAATACCACGCCGTACGGGAGTTAATAATTGCATTTTCAATACAAGCTGATCACCAGGAATCACCTTGCTTTTGAACTTAGTATTGTCAATCTTGAGGAAGAGCGTACCCCAATTTTCAGGATCCGCAACTTTGGAAAGCACAAATACTCCTCCCACCTGCGCTAAGGCTTCCACTTGCAGTACACCAGGGAAAATAGAATTACCCGGAAAGTGCCCCTGGAAGAGCAGCTCATTGAAGGTTATGTTCTTTACACCCACGATCGATGTCTCATTCATCTCTACAATCTTGTCTACCAACAGGAATGGATAACGATGGGGCAACATCTTGCGGATGTCTTCGATATCAAAAATCGGAGGCTGATCAGGATCAATCTTGGGCCTCCCCTTCAGCTTACGTTGCTCAATCAGTTTTTTCTTAAGCAACTTTGTGAACTCGATATTGGCTGTGTGCCCCGGTTTGCGGGCAACAATTTTTCCTTTGATGGGTTTGCCTAACAGCGTCAGGTCCCCGATCACATCGAGCAACTTGTGTCGCGCCGGTTCATTTTCAAATTTCAGAGAAGTGGTATTCAGGATACCGGTTTTCTCTACTTTAATACTTTGCTTACCCAGCTTTTTCGCTAGTCGATCCAGTTCATCCTGATCCATCAAACGATCAGCAATCACTACAGCATTATCCAGATCACCACCCTTGATCAGGTTTTGATCAAAAAGTTGCTCAAGCTCACGAATGAATACAAAGGTTCGGCAAGGTGCGATTTGAGATACGTAGTCATCCATATTCTGAAGACTCGCATATTGATGACCCAGGATCTGGGAATTAAAATCGATCATCGCGGTGATTTCAAATCGATCCCCAGGCAAAGCCAGTAATTCTGTTCCGGTCACTTCATCACGGAAAGAAATAGGTTCTTCAATTTCAAAATAATCCCGCTCTGAATCCAACTCCACAATACCTGCTTCGAGAATACCTTCCACAAAGGAAAGTGCGCTTCCATCCATGATCGGGATTTCCGGGCCATTTACCTTGATCAGGACATTATCCACACCCGTTCCGGTCAGGGCAGACAATACATGCTCCACGGTACTGATCTGAGCTTCTCCATTGCGAATCGTAGTACCGCGATTGGTAGAGACTACATGGTTGACGTCTGCGATCAGGATCGGACGCTCAGGCATATCGATCCGCATAAAGCGAATTCCATGATTGCCTTCCGCGGGTTCAAATTCAATGATGACGGACTTACCGGTATGAAGCCCCACTCCTTCTTGTCGGAATGACTTCGCGAGTGTCTTTTGCTTCATGTTGATGTTTGTTTTAATGCTTTCAGCTCTTTTTCTAAAGCCTCAATTCGTTTCATATACTCAGGCAGTTGCTTGAATACGGCATACGATTTCAGATAGTCTGTATAATCGATGGCCGGGTATCCAAACAAACGTGCACCTTCTGCATGCTTTCCGGAATGGACTCCGCTCTGAGCCTGGATTTCCAGTTTATCCGGAAGCTGCAAGTGTCCGGCTATGCCTACCTGTCCTCCAATTCTGGACCATTTTCCAACACTGGTGCTTCCTGCTATACCGGCCTGAGCTGCTATGACACTATGCTCTCCGATGGTCACATTATGGGCGATCTGCACCAGGTTATCAATTTTCGAGCCTTTGCCGATACGAGTCACGGATATGGTCCCACGATCAATCACGGTATTCGCACCAATCTCCACATCATCCTCCAGAATTACGACCCCTACGTGATTGATTTTCACATAGTGGCCCTGCTCATCTGGTTTGTATCCAAATCCGTCGGAACCGATTACAGCGTTGGCGTGAATAATACAACGATCACCTACCACGGTATTCGGATAAAGCCTCACTCCGGGGTACAGGATGACCCCTTCCCCGATGACACAACCATGCCCGATAAAAACATGCGGATAAACGATGGAGTCCTTCCCCAACTTTACCCCTTTTTCGATGACAACAAAAGGACTGATGGCTACATCCTTTCCTCCTTCAAATTCCTCTCCAATCACAGCGAACTCAGAAATTCCCGGAGTTGGCCTGCCATTTTGGCCAAATTGCTGCAACAGGGTCATCATCGCTCCATAGACGTCATTTACCCGAATCATGGAGGGTTTCAGTGGCATTTTAGGTGTAAAATCCCGCGAAACGATCAATACACTGGCCTCGGTCGTGTAAGCAAACTCCTCATATTTAGGGTTGGCGAGAAAAGAAACAGTGCCCGGTAACCCGGCATCAATCTGCGAAGGTCCATAGATTTTTTCCTCCCCGTTTCCGACCAGTTCACCCTGGAGCAGCTCGCACAACTGAGCGGCATTGATTAACATGGCGCAAAAATACCATTCAAAGGCCATCCATTGCATTTAAATTGGAAGTTAATGCCCTAATTCTTGAAATTAGAAGAGGCTATATATAGATCGAAAACTGATATATCCCGGAGTCTGTATAATTTTACGGCATGTCCAAAACAAAGCCCTCCGGCAAGAAACCTGTGAAAGGGGCCGGCAAATCCAAGAAAAATCAGGTGCTCAAACTGGAAGCCCAGGATTGGAAATTCCTGATCGGGGCCCTGGTCCTCACCTTTATCGCCTTCACGACCTCCATCGGAAGTGACTTTGTCAATTGGGATGATGACTACAACCTGGCTAACAATAACAACACCGCTTTACTCAACTGGGACAACATCGTTCATATTTTTTCGCAGCCGGTCATTGGCAACTACAATCCACTCCCCATTCTCACCTTCGCCATCGAACGTAAATTTTTTGGACTGGATCCGACGATCTACCATGTGAATAATATCCTCTTGCATCTGTTGTGTGTATTTTTTGTGTACCGCATTTTCAGAAGCCTTAATCTCACCGCACTGGCTTCCGGTGTCGGTGCTGCGTTATTTGGTTTTCACCCTATGCGCGTGGAATCGGTTTCGTGGGTCACGGAACGTAAAGACGTATTGTTCGGAGTGTTCTTCCTGGCTGCGCTTTGGTACTACATCCAATACGTTCGGACCGGTTATGTGAAAAAATATTTTTACTACGCCCTCGGTCTGTTTGCCTTTTCCCTCCTGGCTAAAATTCAGGCGGTAAGTCTTCCGCTGGCCATGCTGTTGGTGGATTATTATTTCAAACGTCCACTGAAGATTAATCTCGTCCTGGAAAAATGGCTGTTCTTTTTGTTTTCCCTCATCATTGGTTTAGTCGGTGTGTATTTCTTGCGCGACCAGGGCTCTATGGATGATGCTACTGCGTATACCTTCGTCCAGCGCCTGATGATTGGAGGATATTCGCTCGGAGTGTATCTCATCAAATTTATTTTTCCATACATCATGTCTCCCCTTTATCCATATCCTGCGGTATTACCCTGGGATGTGTATCTCGGTCCACTTGCGGTGATTGCCATTGCCGGCTTCCTGTACATTGGGTATAAGAAAGAATGGAGGCCCTATGTGTTTGGTGTTGCCTTCTTCCTGGTCAATGTGATGTTTGTCCTCCAGGTCGTCGGTGCAGGCCAGGGCTTCCTGGCAGATCGTTTTACGTACATCCCTTATGCAGGCCTGATGTTTGTCGTTGCTTATGGCCTCGATACGCTAATGAAGCAAAAACAGGGTACAGGCAAATATGCATTATATGGAATGGGTGGCATGTTGGCAATCTATCTCTTATTTACATTTAAACAAACCCAGGTCTGGAAAAACAGTGATGCCTTGTGGACGCATGTTTTGAAATACTATGATAAAACTCCGCTCCCTTTCCGTAATCGCGCTAATTACCGGCGGGATCAAAACAGGATTGACGAAGCTCTGTCAGATTATAATTCTGCCATTTCGCTGAAACCGGATGGCGCCTTATTTAATTCACGCGCCAAACTTTACTTCAACCTGCAGAAATACCAGGAGGCGATGGACAATTATAATAAAGCCATCGAGATGGATAGTACGGAAGGCGAATATTATATCAATCGCGGTGCGGTATGGGCATTGACAAATCAACTCGACCTGGCGTTGAAAGATTTTAATAACGGTCTCAGGCTGGATCCAAATCATGCCAATGGTTACAAAAACAGGTCTTTGGTATTCCAAAACCGAGGTCAGTGGGATCTTGCTATGGCAGATATTGACAAATACCTGAAAATGCATCCGGAAGATGCAGACCTATGGTATGAGTATGGGCGATTGAAGAATGTAGTGAACAAACCCCAGGAAGGATTACCTTTCATTGAACGGGCGATCCAGTTGAATAATCGCCAGGGCTTATATCATTATGAAAAAATGAAAGCATTGTTATTGTTGGGCCGTAAAGCAGAAGCCCTGCAGGTTTACCCGATTGTACAACAGCTGGGCACACCGATTGAGCCCGAGGTACAAGCCAAATTGAATTAATCGTTTGGCGTTGTGCCTGTAAATTCACCAGTGGAGTATGTTGACACATTTGTCTATTCGGAATTATGCCATCATTGCGGAACTCGAGATTGAGTTTAGCAACGGCCTGACCATTATCACGGGCGAAACCGGCGCCGGCAAATCTATTTTGTTGGGAGCACTCGGACTTGCGCTGGGCAGAAGAGCCGAAAGCAAAATGGTCACGGACAGCAATGCAAAGTGCATTGTCGAAGCCACCTTTACCCTGGAAGACGACTCCCTGAAAGAAATGATGGAGGCAGAGTCCCTTGACTTTGATCGCGAAATCATTTGCCGACGCGAATTAGCTACGGGTGGAAAAGGAAGATCCTTTATTAATGATACACCGGTGTCACTGAAAACAATGCAGGACATTACCGGACATTTGATTGAACTTCATCAGCAACATGATAACCTGGCCCTGCAATCGAAGGACTACCAGTTAAATGTGCTGGATAGTATCAGCAGTGCCAAAACTGCTTTATCTGTTTACCAGAAAGCGTATGCTGCCTGGAATAAAGCGCGAAATGAACTGGAAGCGCAAAAAAAGCAGGAGCAAACTTCCTTACGCAAAAAAGAATTTCTTCAGTTTCAGCTGGATGAATTGTCACAAGCCAAACTGACTTCCGGTGAGATCGCCGGTCTTGAAGAATCCCAGCGCATGCTTGAACATGCAGAGGCTATTGAAAGTGTGATTCATCAATTGCAGCATGTCCTGCAGAGCGGGCCACATTCCGTGGATTATAATCTCATGGGCATTGTCAAACAAGTCAATGGAGTGGTGAATGTCTTTGCACCATTTGAAGAAATCAGTAAACGGCTGGATGCAGTCCGCACAGAAGTCCAGGATATTGCGCTTGAAGCAAATCGCATGGAAGGTCCCGGAGGAAATGATCCTGCTAAATTGGGACGTATCAGCTCCAGGCTGACCGTCTTGTACAGCCTCATTAAAAAATACCAATGCAAGGATGAGGAACAACTGATTCAACTTTATCAATCCATCAAAGCTGAACTGGATTCATTGTCCTCAGCGCACGAAATCATTCAGGCACTGGAAAGTAAAATTGCGGGCTTTTACGAAGACGTGCTGAAAGCTGCCAAAACACTGACGGGGAAACGTGCAACTGGTGCAAAATCCTTTATTCCAAAAGTGATTGATCTGCTGCACGAACTCGGCATGCCGAATGCCAGGGCTGAGGTGGAAATCCTGCCGTTGTCAGGTCCCGTTCCATCCGGAATGGATGATGTACAGTTTACCTTTTCGGCGAATAAAGGGATGTCACTTCAACCGCTCCAGGCTGTAGCCTCCGGTGGCGAATTATCCAGGCTTTCGTTGGCCATCAAATCTATTTATGCCAAACAGGCTGCACTACCCACCATCATCTTTGATGAAATTGATACCGGGATTTCTGGTGAGGTTGCCTGGCGGATGGGGCAAATCATCAGGTCGATGGCCAAAGGGCACCAGATCCTCATGATTACGCACTCTCCTCAAATCGCTGCGCATGCAGAACAGCAATATCACGTCTCTAAAATCACAGCGGGCAAAAAAGATATTTCAGCCATCACGTTGCTGTCCAGTGCACAACGAATCAATGAAATTGCCAAAATGTTAAGTGGGGATCCGCCTTCTTCGGCTGCCGTGAAAAATGCAGAAAGCCTGATCAGCTCGGTTTCAAAAAAATAAGTCGGATTAAAAGGTTCTGATCTGTCGTAAGGGAACTGCAGGCTGCGTCGAATTTTCAACTGGTAGCGAGTGACGCGGCAATTCAATAATAAAAGTGGTTCCGACTCCTTTTTCTGTTTCAAAATAAATCCGTCCGTCAAAAGACTGGATAATATCCGAGCAGATCGCCAGTCCAAGTCCCATGCCCGATGACTTCGTGGTGAAATTTGGATAGAACACTTTGTCCTGCATGTGTTCTTCAATACCTACCCCATTGTCATGAATGGATATGACTACGAGTTCATCTGTAAAAGTAAGCTTGATGTGGATGAGCCCACGTCTGGTTTTAGGAATAGCCTGGATCGCATTTTTTACGATGTTGTTTAATACCCGGATGGTCTGACTTTTATCGGCAAAAACATACAGATCATTGATGGGCACCTGGAGTTGAATATCCATATCCTCCCGTTTGCGGAAGAGATCGTGCACCGAGGCTACGACATCATTGATGACAAAGACTTCATTAGCAGCCTGGGGCATTTTAGCATAACTCGAAAACTCTGATGCAATATGCGTCAGGTTGTCGATCTGCTCAATTAAGGTTTTACTGACACGCTTGATCATGGCAGGCAAATCTGCATCATCCCCACGACCAACAGCATTTTGGAGATATTGAATGCTGAGTTTCATGGGGGTGAGTGGATTCTTGATTTCATGGGCGACCTGTTTCGCCATCTCGCGCCACGCTGTGTCACGTTCCGTCTGGGCAAGCATCATCGCACTTTCATCCAGTTTGGAAACCATGCTATTATAATCACGGATCAATTCCCCGACTTCATCATCAATAGACCATGCAATAGTTTCATTCTTTTTTCCTAACCGGATTTTCTTGAGTTTCTCACTCAACTGAGCTACCGGGCGTGTAATCGAACGGCTCATCAGCACAGCCATCCCGATAGCCAACAGAAAGATGAATACGTAGGCATTGAGCAGGGTCATGAAGAATGTGGAACTGATATTTCCATCCTCATTGCCTCCCGAAAACAGCTCTGTCAATTCCATATAGCCGGACTGCTTTCCATCGCGATGCACAGAAACGAATCCCACATCCAATGGCCGTTGTGTTACGCGCTCTGGCTCATCATGCGTGCCGGACAAATAATAATCTCTTGACCCCGCATCCAGGATCATCTTGGGAAGAAAAGCCATTTTATTTGGCAGATGATTAGCATTACCCGGATCCTCCTGTGAATGAATGAGATTGCCATCAGGATCATAGGTTTGATTCGTCGCGCTGTTGGAAATGGCAATACGGGATGCATGACGCATGTCCAGCCGCCAGCTTCCTTCTTCGGTCGAAAGAGATTGTCGAACAGATCCTGCGATAGTACGCAACCGCTCATCATATCTTCTCAATTCATCCGATCGACTATTGGATTTGATGTAATATACAGTGAGCAATCCCACAATGATAAAGGTGAGAATGATGATGATGACGACCGCAATTTGAATTTTGTTGCGAAGGGAAGGTCGTGGCGAAATGGTCAACTCCATGTTTTTCGGCAGGAAGTCGAATACCGCATTCAAACCAGCCAGGATAAACAGAAGGAAACTAAACACTGTAAAAATTAATGAGAACAAGGACACGACCTGTCGCAATCCTTCTGATTTTTTTCCAATCATGATCACCCGGTTTCCCGAATCCCGCATAGCGATATCTGTTCGATCCGGAGCGACATGAAACCCATAATACACATTCGGTTTAAGGTCGTTGTACCTGGGCAATACCAGGGCATAATCATACTGGTGTGCAAATACGAGTTGCCCCTCCTGGTATACGGCCAGACTGTACTTGCGCGGTAAATGCGGAAGCCAGTCCGTGACCTTTTCTTCTATATTTTGTTTTAATCCAAAACTGGAAGGAGCACTTTGAATTAATTCCGTGCGGGACGTTTCTTCAAAATCCTTTTGATACTTGTACAGGACGAGGGCCGTCATGGAAGAGATCGTGACCAGCCAACTCATGACCCAGATCACCGATTTATTCCCCTGTTCGATGTAGAGATCCAATAGCGTCATCAGGATGAATACGCCGAGATAAAAACCTACAAAAGGAATATCAATATTGATCAGCTTAATCAGGGGAAGGCTCACCAGACCTGCCAGCAATAACGCAATCATGCGCTCGTAAAAATTGGTCGTATAGAAAATAGCGCGGGTGACAATCTGGAAGGAAAACGTAAACACGCCCATCACCAGTAACCCGCATGCCACGATTGACAGAAAATGATGTATGTCGAAGAGCGATATCTCCCCAAGGTCCACTCGAAAATTACTTTGCCCCACTACCTGGCGAAGGATCCATGCGGTCAGTCCACACATCATGATCACAACGAGATAATGAGCAGTAGTCATCATGCGATCCGACCATTTACGCGCTGAAGTCTGGGGGGCCGTACTAACCCCTATCGCAAATAATTCCTTGTTGTAAATTTTACTCGCCAGGGTACACAACCAAAGGAAGATGGACGCATCCATCAACAAATCGATGGTCGAATACGGAAAACGGATATACTGAATGATCGGACTAAATAAGGTCAGTTGATCAAAAAAATCATGGTAGGGAATAAATAAAGTAGCCATGCGGATGGTGAGTACTCCACACATCTGCATAAGGATTTTGTTGAGATAGCTGATCCGGGTTTCAGGTTTCTCCCCGATCCAGTGTATCCAGGCCATACCGATAGACCAGAATCCAATCAGGCACAGCACGAAAATGATGCTCTGCATCAGGAATGAAAATTCCTTACTAAGCAGTTGAATATGCGCGATAGGTGATCCGTCAATACTTCTGATTAGCGTAGCATCATTCGGGGAGGGATGTCCGAATTTAAATGGGGTAACCCCGATGCTATAGGCCTGTTCCTGTTTAGCCAGAATGGGGATTTTGAAATACACCTGCAACAAATCATGCCCGTTGGCAATCTCGGTTTTCTTGACATAATAATCCTGTCGATGGTCACTTCGGACACAAGGGATGTCTCTGAATTCTTTATTGTTCGGATCAATGACCAATCCTGGCTTAGACCAAAAGAGCAGGCTGTCCTGGTGATAGAGATAAATGGTAAAAGGTTGTTCTCCCAGCTTTTCAATTTGCTTGACCAGGTCATTGGAGAGAATCCTGTCGGCGTTTTGCATGGACCGGATCTGATCAATCCAGTCTCCCTCCCGTAGTTGATGTACAGCTTCGGTCTCCATTTCCTGAATGGATTCCTCGATTTGCTGGGCAAAATGCGAGCGGTCATAGGACAAATGATCGAATCCAACCAGGAATAGGAGCAGCAACATACATGCCCCTGCCATGGCCAGATAGCGGTATACCACGTCCTGAATTTTCATAAAATCACATAAAGATAATATTTAATGAATAAAATACTATCTATCATAACGTTATAAAATATCCTCGGATGTGGGTCCATTTTATCAAAAGGAACCCGGGTGCTGGCGAACTATTCCCGAAACTTGATCGTTCCTGACTGACATCTGTGGAGGATCTATCGCTTCCTGAAGAGGGAGAGGAAAGTCCGGACAGCGTAGGACGCCACACCATCTAACGGATGGGTCTCACCTCTGGTGGGAACAGCAAGTGTCACAGAAACTAAACCGTCACGCTGTATAGCGTGATAAGGGTGAAAACGTGCGGTAAGAGCGCACGCCTGCCCCGGGTAACCGGGCGGGGGATAAACCTTGTGGGCTGAAATGTCATGTATACTTCAATATCAGGGTGCAAGCTTTGATTCCGGTTGTCCGCCGGAGCACGCAAGTCGTTGAAGGGGGTAGGCAGATAGAGCCGCGATCGTAAGGTCCGGCCCAGATCAATGATGGATGTCACGCTGTACGGCGTGAAACAGAATCCGGCTTACACTCCACAGTTGTTTTTACTAAAAGCAAAAGGCCGCTTGCAATCCTGCAGGCGGCCTTTTGTATTTTTTACGAATGCTATTCCTATTCCGTGGTCTCGGTAGGAGAAGAAGCATTGTCTTTAAAGTGGAAGATCAGGCTGAAGCGCAAAGTATTATCCAATGGGCTACGCTGATTGGAGGTTGGTACGAGATAGGAAACATTCAATCCGAAGATATTGTAACGTAATCCAAGTCCCGCAGTCAGAAACTGACGATTGCCTTTGGTAGCATGCTCATAATAGTAGCCTGCACGGAAAGCAAACTGCTTATTGTACCAATATTCTGCTCCGAACGAATAACTCAATTCACGGATCTCTTCACTAAATCCACCCGGTGCGTCACCGAACGATCCGAATACACCTTCAAATAAAGGCTTCTCGCGGAAGTCAGGAATATTGTTTCCGTTGGTATCATAATGAAGTGAATCATCCGGGCTGATAGGTGTCGGCACCAACAGTTTATTAATATCCAGGGTAAAAGTCAATTGATTGTAATCATCGAAATTCATGTCCAGTGCTCCACCGATACCCAGGTTGCCCGGAATAAAATCCTTGGCTACTGATTTGGTGTACGAGATTTTGGAACCAATATTCGTGATGGCGGCACCTAAGCGAAGCGTACTCTTTTGCGCAATGCTGATTGGCTTTTGATACGTGAAGGAAATGTCCACAGCTCCGGCAGTGGCTGCAATAATATCTACGTTGTCAATTTGCTGACCACCGGCCAGGTTGGAATAAATGAATTTACCCGTAACTCCTGCACTTAAGTATGGAGATAACTTACGCGCATACGCAAGGGCCACTTCAAATTCGTTTGGTTTGCCTTGTCCAAGCGACAGGCCGTTGATATCGGTGAATTGTAAATCTCCGAGTGCGAAATAACGAAGGGATGCTCCCAGCGTTTGATTCTCACCGATCCGTTTGTATCCGGACAAGTATGCGAGATAGACATCCTGGAGACCGAGTGATCTTAACCATGGAGAATAGCTGGCAGAAACGCCCAAATCGGATTCAATAAAGGCAAGTTTGGAGGCATTGAAATGCATGGCATTTGCATCCGGGGAGATCGCGATACCTGCATCACCCATAGCTGCTGACCGGGCATCCGGCACGATCCGAAGAAATGGCACTGCGGTGATAATCGCATTGGGGCAATCTTTAGGATCACCAGTAAGGCATTGTGCATTAGCCTGGCCTGAAAGGAGTATCGCCAGAACTACAATAGAAAGGTATTTCATTATGCTGTATTTAATAAGGTGAGGCAAAGATACTTGAATTGATATCAATGAACGATGACTAGTTTATTGGCCTTAGTTTCAGCCACTTCTACGTTTCCATTTACAGTAAAGGATGCACGTACCCGGTACATATACATCCCTGCTGGAACTTCAGATCCCTGTTGGTTGTCTGCTTTCCATTCAATGTCATTGACCCGATAACCATCGGTCAGGTAATCCTCTTTATGGATGGTATGGATCAGTCTGCCGTCCATGGCAAAGATGTCGATGTCCAAATCCATAACGGTTCCTGCCCTATTGTGTTCAAAGGCAAAAAAAGTGGAATGGTTGACCGGATTCGGATTATTCTGAAGGTTCGTCACCAGGGCACCCTCCTGATCGACGACGACAAATTCAATTTCTGCAGCCGCTGCATTATTGGCCAAATCCCAGGCCGTCAGGGAAATGGTATGCCTTCCCGGAGCCAGTCCATTTAATGGAAACCGGACCGTACCTCTGGATGGATCATTCAATGCAGCCTGGTAAAAATCGTTCAGGATGAAACTATGTACATCATCCCCATCCAGGACTGCTTCGATGTCATGACCTACACTCGTTCCGGAAGCATTGATTCCATGATCATCACTTAAGACTGCATAGATATCAGGATTGGCATCCGTAATTCCTCCGTCGAGGAAATGATCATCATTCATGTACAACTTAATCACTGGTGGAGTATCATCAGACAATCCTTCTTGTGACACTCCACCCACCAGGAAATCCGTGAAGTAACCTGAAGCATCTGTTTCTCCATCTTCGGCATAGAAACTCATTTTCGCTTTTCCATAAGAAAAGTCGATGTCTTTGGGTAACACAAAGGAGATCGTCCAGGCCCCGTTCACTACGGAAGCTGTCCCCTTAAACAATTGCCTGGTCTGAGTAGTGAAAAGCCGCTCACTACTGGCAGCATCATTGGCCAGTGTGCGTCTGATCTGAGGTTTGTCAAATACCGTGACATTAATATCCCCATTAAATGAAGACAACAGGCTGCCCTGATGATCCTGAATAATACCCGAAACCTCAGCAGCTTCTAATGCACTTAAGGTATCCGGGTTTAAAGGATCAATATTCACCTCCTGTAGTTCAGTCACAACGACTTTGTATTCCGGGATCGCCAATTTCATGGAAGGATCTCCGAGCAAAGTAAATTTTCGTGCATTGTTATCGAGTGTATCGATTGCATTGGCATTCTTGCTTTTCCGCAGGATCTCTCCAACGCCGCTGAAATTTCCATCAGCATCTTTATCATACAGGATCCTCAAAACTTCATCGGTCAGTCGTTCATTCGATCCGGAAAAAACAGCACGAACAGTAGTCATCAATCCAATGGCACCTCCATTCGGATTAGATAACAAATGCTCTCCTGCACTGGTGAAACCGGGTTCATCATAACCTGCGAATGAACAGGTGGCCGTAATAAACAACGGCATGTTTTCAAGATTATCATACGATTGAGCCTGATTGATCCCCAATACTCTTTCCTGGGTCCAACCATTAGGCCCCCCATGTCCAAGATACGTGACGGTCAGCGCTCCTTTCTGCATGTTCAAATCGATGTCTGCATTCGCCCCGGGATAACGGTCTCCTCCAGGAGTAGATTGCTGAGGATAGGCATCGAGGTATATTTTTTGCTGATTGAATTCAGGATGTTTCAAATTAAACTGCACGGCAAGATTATCGGCCTGTGACAAATGCACATTACTGTCTTCATCGTCCGCGACCATCACGATGCGGTTTCTCCAGTCGCCCAGGGTCAGTGGATTAGTGTCATAGTAAATGATTTTATTGACAATATCCGTAGCCTCCTGTGCTGTGCTCACCGGGAAACGACCTACTGCAATATCCAGTGCCCCGATCAGGTTACGACCTTCATCATCATCCAGTAAGGCAAAAAAATCATCCGATGGAAAAGAGCGTATTGGATCGAGTGACTCTTCGGTCTCATATGCAGAGATAAAATTTTGATATGGAATTTCAGTACTCTGCCCCAGGAAATCATACGTAGCATCTCCAACCAACAACAAATATTTAAAGGCTGCATCCCGCTTGTGAAGCATACGTGCAAAATCACGTATTGCCGCAGGATCATGGGAGCCGCCACCAAATTCATTGATCAATTGACTGATGGGAATGGCTTCTACCTCGAGGTGACTGAAATCCTTGCGGTGCGCCGCTAAAGCCAAAGCGGCATCTTTAAAATCATCATGATAAATAATCACTAAATCCGCTCGGTGAATGCTATGCAGGTTTTGATGCTCAATCGTGCTTTCATAATCCGGAACCAAAACATCCGTAGCCGGATTGAAACAAATAAACGTCGAAGGCATATCTGATTCCTGCGAATGAATAAAAGTTCCAGTCGACTGTTGATAATGCTGAATCACTGGTTGCAAAGGTTGCGTAACATCCCAGATTAAACCTGCTGCCGGAAAATTTTCAATGACATAAGCAGGTGTTCCTAAGAAACGCGCTCTTGGGTCAAGTACCTGAAGCTGACTCCCGGTATGGTAGCTATTTTTCTTCCAAAAACTTAATTGCAGGTAATCCACCCATGCTTTCGCATCAAGCCCTGCTGCGGAAGGATAGCGCAGTAAAATGGAATTGATGGATTTCCCCGGAACGAAATTTCCAGAGAGCGTACCATCATTGGCATAAGATGCTTCAAAACTGCCCAGGGATACGCCGCCAACATTTTTGCTGAATTCTTTTGCATCAAAATTGACATAGAACCTCGTCACGCCTCCATTGCGGACCGCAAATCGCGTAAAAAACTGAACGGTATCTGTTGGAATGAAATCCGTGAGATCAAACCGATTGGTATAATCCAGGTGATCCTCCACAGCCATTTCATCTCCATACCATTCCTGGCCGGAACCTGGTGGGCGATAGCGACCCAGGAGGTTTACTTTTTCTTCTTCGAAACGCTGATAATTCAGAGATGCATTTGAAGTATAATCACTTTGCGTACCATTATCCCGGGATGGAATGGAAGTGCGAACGGGTCCATTGATAATAATGAAGTAGTGATTGTGGTCATCATAGATATTCTTATCCATGACATAGGTGCGGGAGGTCGTATCGTATTTCCATTTGTCCGGACCTTCTGCAAACCATAAGAGATAATCTCCAGGATTAAACTGACCATCGTCAAGACCAAACGCTTGCGTGGAAGATTGCTCTAAGTCATCAATTCGCGCAGCACTATTCCATTGAGGAATTCTTCCACCTCCATTTCCGGCAATGATGATTTTGGAAGGATCTACGGTGGCGGGATCGATTTTCAATTTATCGCGAAGGAAATTGAAGTCGATTTTATAGACTCCGGATCGGCTCACCGATACTTTGTGGATCTGCCCGGTAGTTAGCAGGGAAGTTTCTTTGAACCCGGAGCCTTGTGAGAAAACCTGCCCAACGCTCCAAAATCCCATGAATAATACAAGGGTAGATATTCGATTCATACCAAAATGCTGACCTGATTGAAGGGCTAAAAATCGGTATTAAAACGGTAATGACCCATGCGTATTGCCGGACCGGCTTACAATATTTCGCCATTGGGGGACATTTCAGTCCGGATGATCGTAGTCCGGACGCCAATCGATCGCTTACCGGGACTTCAACGCCATAATCCTTTTATCTTTCCTGTTCCTGATGAATGCCCTTTTACAAGATCGACTGGAAAATCAAGTCCGACTCCTTTTGCAAGGAAGGATCGGTTCCTTTTTGATCACCCTCTTTCTCTGGGCTGGCATCTTTTATGGTGCGCATGCGCAGGATCCCATTTTTTCACAATTCTATCTATCCCCACTACAACTCAATCCCGGACTGGCAGGTCTCACCGAAAATGCCCGTTTTTCAGCTAATTATCGGAATCAGTATCCGGGTTTTAATAATGCTTATAAGACCTATGCCCTGTCCTATGACCAATTTTTCAAGCGCCGCAAATTTGGCGTTGGGGCCTGGCTGCTTGCCGATGATGCAGGAGATGGTATTTTACGGACCATCAAAGGAGCTGCGATCTTTTCCTACCGCCTGCAGCTTAATGATAACCTCTATACTAAAATGGGTGTGGAAGCCGGCCTGGTGCAATCCACCTTAAACTGGAATAAATTACGGTTTGGAGATCAGATCGATGATTACCTGGGGACCACCAGTCCTGGCGGCATCCCCTTTCCCACCCAGGAAACAGCTCCGGAGAAAAATAGTGTGATCTACCCGGATATGGGGATCGGAGCCGTAATTTATGGCGGGACCCTCTATGCCGGGGCCGCCATCCGGCATTTAAACACCCCTAAACCTGATTTTTTAGATCAAAATCCAGAGCTGACACCAGGTATACCGATCCGGTGGACTTTTCACGCCGGAGCCTCCTGGCCTATCCTCCGGAAGATGTTCAGCCGCTACATCCAAATGACGATGACACCCTCTTTCATCTTCGTCAAACAAGGACCTTTCAACCAGTTCAATGGCGGAGTCGCCTTTGATGCTTCGATGTTTACGTTCGGAGCCCAATACCGGATATCAGCAGGGCAATCAGAATCCGTAATTGGATCGATAGGATTAAGAACCAACAGTTTACGTATAGGATATAGTTATGATGCCATTATCAGCGGTTTTGAAAATACCGGTGGAACTCATGAAATTGGCATTGTATACCTGCTCGATGCTGGAGAAACTGAGTCCAGATATAATGATTGTCTCCAGATTTTCAGATGAATACGAATGGATCTCAGGCATGCTATTTGTTAGGTGTTGGGGACATAATTCCAAACAATATTTAGGGGGAGGTATCGTTTCAGAAAATGTATATTTGTCCCTCTTTTAACAAACACGTTTAGTAACGAATGAAGAATTTGCTTTCAATCAGTGCATTAGCACTGCTTATCCTGAGTTTCGGCGCGTGCAAGAAATCTGAACGCTCTTCAGTGACCGGCTGGAAGTACAACGACCAGGAATGGGGAGGTTTTGAAAAGGGCACCCATAGCGATATGGAAATTGGCCCAGGCCTTGTCCCGGTAGAAGGAGGAACCTTTACCATGGGGTTAACTGACCAGGATGTTTCCTTTGAATGGGATAACGTTCCACGTCGTGTGACGGTTTCTTCATTCCTGATGGACGAAAGTGAAGTTTCCAACTCTCATTACCGCGAGTTTGAATACTGGACCAAACGTGTATTGGGCGAATCCTATCCACAGGAGGTATTAAGCATCCTTCCGGACACCCTCGTTTGGCGTGAAGAACTTGCGTTCAACGAGCCCCTGGTGGAAACCTATTTCCGCCACCCCAGCTATGCAGATTATCCTGTTGTAGGGGTGACCTGGGAGCAGGCCAATAAATTCTGCGAATGGCGTACCGACCGGGTAAACGAAATGTTGCTCGTGGAAAAAGGAGTACTCAATCTCAGTGTTGACCAAAAAGATTCTGACAACTTCAATACCGAAGCTTATCTCTTCGGTCAATATCAGGGTAGTGTAAAGAAAAACCTTCCGGATCTCAAAACCGGTGGTGAGCGTCCTGTTCGCTTTGAAGATGGTATTCTCTTACCTGCTTATCGCCTCCCAACGGAAGCTGAGTGGGAATATGCAGCTCTTGCTTTACAAGGAAACGAACTTTCCAAGAAAGATGAGTTAATCTCCGATCGTCGTATTTATCCTTGGGATGGTACCGGCGCGCGTAGCAAACTTCATGATAAGACCCAGGGCCGCATGCTGGCTAACTTCAAAGAATCCCGTGGTAACTACATGGGTACTGCAGGAAGGCCAAACGATAATGCACCATTCCCTTCTCCGGTAAAAGCATTCTATCCAAACGATTTCGGTTTGTATAACATGGCTGGTAACGTGAGCGAGTGGACCGCAGACCTTTATCGTCCAATGACCAGCACCACCCTGCGTGACGTTGAAAACCAGGATCTGAACCCATATCGTGGTAACATTTTCAAACAGCGTGTACTGGATGAGAATGGCCGCCCGGTAGAAAAAGACAGCCTTGGCCGAATCCGTTATACGATCGTTGAAGATTCAATCGCCAGCCTGCGTGAAAACTATAAGAAAGGTAACGCACTGGAATATCGTGATGACGATGAAGAATCCGTTTACTATGCTTACGGAGAATCTTCCCTGATCAATGACTCTTCACGCGTCATCAAAGGTGGATCCTGGGCTGACCGTTTATATTGGTTGTCCCCTGCTACCCGCAGATTTAAAGATCAGACCAAAGGCGACCGGACGATTGGTTTCCGTTGCGCCATGCACCAGATCGGTGGCTCAGAGCCAGGTGGTGAAATCGGTGGAAATGATTTTGGTGGTAAAAAAGCTAAGTCAACCCGCCGGTACAAATAATAGCATTCAAAGCCGGTACGATAATACACGCCCCTGTTTTTTACAGGGGCGTTTTTATTTTTACACCCAATGATGGACATACCCTCGCTTTACCAAATTTTCCTGTCACACCCCGTGGTGAATACGGATACGCGACAAATCACTCCAGGCAGCATTTTTTTTGCCCTGCGAGGCGATCATTTTGATGGTAATGCATTTGCACTGCAAGCCCTTGAAGAAGGAGCCGCATATGCCGTGGTATCAGATGCCACCCTTGCCGGGCCAGGTTATATTTTAGTAGAAGATACTCTTGCGACGCTACAACAACTCGCTGCCTATCATCGCAGTCAACTTTCCATTCCGGTGATTGGCATTACGGGCAGTAATGGAAAAACTACCACCAAAGAATTACTCGCTGCCGTACTTTCAAAAAAATACAGGATTCACGCTACGAAAGGAAATCTAAATAATCATATTGGAGTTCCGCTCACGTTGTTGCAGGTAAAACCCGATATCGAAATTTTGATTTGCGAAATGGGCGCCAATCACGTTGGGGAAATTAAAGCGCTGTGTGAAATTGCTCAACCTACGCATGGACTTATCACCAACATCGGGAAAGCACATCTGGAAGGTTTCGGCTCTTTCGAAGGAGTGAAGAAAGCAAAGGGTGAATTATTTGAATATCTAGCCGCACATGATGGGACTGCTTTTGTGAATGAAGATGATCCCGCCGTAGTGGAAAATGCAGCCTGCTTACCCTATGGTACTATCCCTTACAGCCTGAAGGAAAATGTAGGAGGTTATCACTTTAGTTATCAGGCTGACCAGGATCACAATGGGTTTTACCTGCGCGATGAGGCGCGTGGAATTTCCATTCATTCCAATTTATTTGGACCCTATAACGCGATGAATATGCTGGCGGCTTACACCGTGGGTAATGTTTTCCGTGTTGGTCAATTCGAAATGGTGGATGCGCTTGAAAATTTTATTTCAGGTTCGAATCGCTCAGAAGTTATCCGTGTTCAGGATTGCACGGTTGTGAAGGATGCTTACAATGCTAATCCATCCAGCATGGAGCTGGCACTGGAAGCTTTTGCCGTACGCTATCCAAAGGGCTGGGTGGTGTTGGGAGATATGAAAGAACTGGGCTCCACAACTTCTGCTGCACATCAACACATAGTTGCTTTAGCCTTGAGTAAGCAGTTTGAAAAAATAGTATTTGTGGGAAATGCTTTTCAGGAAGCCCTTCAACATCTCGCATCAGGAGATTCAAGAATCCTGAGTGCTGATAATATCGAAACGATAAAACTAACCTGGGATTGGCATCCACTGAAAGGAAAAGCATTATTGCTGAAAGGTTCCAGGTCCATGCATCTTGAAAAACTACTGGAAGCTTAGCCCATCACTGATTTCAGGATGATATCCGTGTAATCGTCCTCGCATGCACGACGATAATCCTTAAACGAGCATGCTATTTTTCTACCTGATTTACTTTCAATCCACCATCGACCCGAAACTTCGCTTTTATAAAACAAGATGGGCTGTTCCTGATCCTTCGCCTGTACAAAATATTGGGTAAGCCTGCTTTTCTCAGGATCCTCGCGCAACATGCTGCCTTCGAGTAAATACCAGATCATCTGTGCAATGGAATTAGCCATCAGGCCTGATTGATCTGCTTCATGTGAATAGCCATAGATGCCGGCAGAATACATGGATTGAGCTGCGCCTGCATAACGAAATAACTGACAGGCCTCAATTACCGAAAATCCGCTTCCGGACATTCCTGTCATATATCCGGCCTCTGCAGCACTCATACTATCGCAGTTAAACAGCATCGCATCTGCATCACGAATACAAGGTTCTGCCAGGCTCAGATCTTCCCGGAGGTCACTAAGCCTAAGATGCCCTTCGACCCGAAGATGACTTTCAGATACAAGGTGACGTTGTGTACCCAGGTATTGAAATAAAGGCCCCTGGTTACTACGTAAATGAACATCATCATCCAGGTTAGATTCCCGGAGAATGCAGGCCATCCGGGCTTCCTCCACCTGGAAGCGCATGAAACCGGCGGGAGGACCTAACAGGAGGACCATGGCACCGCTATCCCGGATTTCTTTCAGGACCGGTAGCAGGGTGTCCAGGTTTTTCTGATGATAAAGGCCACAATCGACGATGGTCAGGGCATTGTGGGGGGTTTCACTAAACTGGTATAGATTTTTCTTAACCGCGGATGACATCCGGCGGTCAAAGCTGATGATCAGCAAATCGCCAGCGGCATAGGGCAATTCTTCCTCGTGAATAAATTTTACCTGGTGCCAAAGTGAATTTTTGCTGAGCCGGTCAGGACGGATCGAAACCGACTCTTCTTTTGTGAACCAATGGGATATCATACCCCAAATATATTAAATAATAATGTAATATGTTAAATAAATGGCTAACCTCACCCTTTTGGCTGGTTTTGTGTTGATTATGAGGAAATCCTGAAGCCCCCCACGTGTAAGGAAAAAAAGAATACTTTTGTTATACACAAATCAATAATTTCTAAAAACCTTGAACCCTATGACACGACTGTATCAACTATTACTGTCTGGTCTCCCCGTTTTGTTATCGTTTCACCTCACTGCTCAAACTGCTACTGATAAATTTTCATCCCCGGTGATTGAGGATGAAATGACAGTGAACCCAGAACAAAACAAATTGTGGCGAACCGGACAGGCCAAGTACTCGGCCAAACCCAAGAGTATGTGGGAACTCGGCATCCATGCCGGACCTGCTTTTGTTTCCGGAGATGTTGAGGCTCCATTTCCTGCCGGATACGGATTCGGCCTGCACCTCAGAAAAGCTATTAATTACACCCTATCCTGGCGCGTTGACGCTACTTACCAATCCTCTAAAGGCTATGACGCCCGTTCATTCAACTATCTCGAATCTGAACGGACCTACCAGCAAAATGTAGCCACTGTTCCCGAGCTGAATGCTTATGCGAATGAAGACATTGACAGTGACAACATTCACCGGAATTACAAGGCTAATATTCTTGGTCTGACCCTTGAAGGTGTACTGAATATTGGTAATGTACTTTTCCATGCTCCTTCCAACAAATGGAATTTCTACGGCATTGTAGGCGGTGGACTGGATTTTCCAAAGACCTCTGTGGACTTGCTCCATGACGGAGTCGCTTATGATTTTTCGGGTGTTTCTGAAGGTCTTGACCTGACGACCCAGGATGGACGTAATGAATCCAGAAAACGTCTCAAGGATCTGCTTGATGGTGATTTTGAAACCGAAGGTGGTATTGAAAACGATATCATCACCTTCGGAGATCACAAAACCATCATTCCTCACTTCCATTTTGCCATCGGCCTTTCCAGGAAATTATCCAAGCGGATCAATCTTGGGATAGAGCACCGTATTCTCATCAGTGATAATGACCTGCTGGATGCTTTTGAAGACCGCACCAACTTCGATGAATCCACGAGTAATGATATTCCACACTACACCTCTGTACGTCTCGGGATCAACCTGGGATCCTTTGAAAAACGCGTTGAGCCTCTCTATTGGGTAAATCCATTAGATGGAGCCTTCAATGACCTTGCAGAACTTAAACAACGTCCTAAGTTTGATCTGACCGACAGTGATGGCGACGGCGTCATCGACATGACCGACCAGGAAGTGAATACACCTGCCGGTTGTGCTGTGGATACCCGTGGTGTCACACTCGATAGTGATGGAGACGGGGTAGTAGATTGCAAAGACCAGGAGCCATATTCTCCTCCGGGTTTTGAAGTAGATGCCAAAGGGGTTGCTCAAAATCCAGAACCTTACCTGACTGAAGACCAGGTGGTTGAACTCATCAATACCCGTGCCGCCAACATGGACGCCAACCTTAATTGGTTCCTGCCCATGATTCATTTCGATCTGGATAAATACTATGTTAAACCGGAATTTTATGGTTCCCTGCACAATGTGGCAGCCGTCATGAAATCCCATCCTGATCTGAAAATTGTAGCTACCGGATTTGCAGATAATCGCAATTCAAGTGATTACAATAATGTACTTTCATACAACCGGGCTAACGAGGCCATCAACTATCTCGTGAATAATTACAATTTCCCGAGAAGTCGCTTCCTGTTAAACTACAAGGGAGAGGATGCCCCGATTGCCAAGGATGTGAAGGACACTCACAGCATTTCGAGAACCGAAGAATACAAGCAATACGTTAACCGCCGCGTGGAATTCCGCGTAGCTACCGCGACTGATACCGACATGAGCCGTCCTGCCGGACCAGAAGCCGGAGAAAACACTCCAGGCTCTTCCAGGCCTGGAAGTAAATATTCCGGCAACTACAACTCAGGGTACTAGTCCTAATACTTGCATAGGGTTATTTGAGATAGATTTTTTTGTGTGTTAAAAGCTCCTGGTCAATAGAGATCAGGGGCTTTTGACTTTACAGAGAACCATTACCCTGCGTAGGCCCGTTATCTGTAATTTTACCATTCTAACCTATAAGGAAATGTCATGGCGGAAGTAATCAGGATGCCCCGGTTGAGTGATACCATGGAGGAGGGCAATATTGTAGGCTGGCTCAAGAAGGTCGGGGACAAAGTTTCACCGGGAGATATCCTGGCTGAAGTGGAGACCGATAAAGCCACTATGGAGCTCGAAAGCTTCCATGAGGGCTACCTTCTCTACGTAAGCGTCAAAGAAGGAGCCGTGCCGGTAAATGCCGTTCTGGCCGTCATTGGTAAAAAGGATGAGGACTATAAAGCAGCCCTGGCCAAAGAAACAGACGGCGCCGTTGCTGCAAAGCCGGAAACGGAAACACCATCTGAAAAGAAAGCCACTCCACCCGTTGAACAGGTCAACCCAGTGGCGAATGGCGAACCCGTTAAGCCGGTTAGCCCTACTCCTCCAGTTGAAACTCCGCAAACCGAAGAATCTACTCATCTGAAGTCTTCTCCACTGGCCCGCTCCATGGCCAAACAAGCTGGTATCGACATCAGCATCTTATCAGGCTCCGGCGATGGCGGAAGAATTGTCAAAAAGGATATTGAAAATTATGTGACTAATACTGGTTCCATTAAAAAGCCAGTTTCTCCGCAGGTCCCCGCTCCTCCGCAATATGGAGAAGTGCCGGTATCCCAAATGCGTAAGACCATTGCCCGGCGTTTGTCAGAAAGCATATTCACCGCTCCGCATTTTTACCTGACCATTAAAATCAATATGGATCGGGCAACCGAAGCACGTAAATGGATCAATGAGCAAAATGCAACCAAAATTTCATTCAACGATTTTGTGATTAAAGCATGCGCTGCTGCCTTACGTCAACATCCAGCCGTCAACTCATCCTGGCTCGGAGATAAAATCAGAGTTAACCAGGACATCAATATCGGAGTTGCAGTAGCTGTGGAAGATGGACTGTTAGTGCCCGTCTTGTTTGCAGCAGATCGCATGGGCATGAATGAAATTAATGCACAAGTCGCTGCACTTGCTGATAAAGCCCGCAACAAAAAATTACAGCCCCAGGAAATGCAGGGTAATACATTTACCGTTTCCAACCTCGGCATGTTTGGCATTGATGAGTTCACCGCGATTATCAATCCACCGGATGCAGCCATACTTGCCATCGGCACGATTGCTGATGAACTGGTCATGGTGGATGGAAATGTGAAGAGCACTAAGGTCATGAAAGTGACCATGTCCTGCGATCACCGGGTAGTCGATGGAGCCACGGGAGCTAAATTTTTACAAACCCTGAAGCAGTTTCTTGAGAATCCGGTTTCCATGTTGCTGTAACGGAACAACATAACTTCGCTTTTAATCCATTCGCATATGGCACAAAATTCTTCACAACATCTTGAAAAAGCGATCCGCGCGATCAGCCAGTTGCCAGGTATTGGAAGAAAAAGTGCACTTCGCATAGCGCTGTTCCTGCTTAAAAACAAACACACTACCCTGCCGGAAATTCTGGAGGGGCTGCAGGGTATTCAACTCCATATTCGCCATTGCAAAACCTGCCATAATCTTTCGGATGGAGAATTATGCTCTATCTGCCTGGATCGTTCACGTCAGCCCTCCACGATCTGTGTGGTGGAATCGGAAAGGGATGTGATGGCTATTGAAGACACCGGTCAGTATCATGGGCGATACCATATCCTGGGAGGCATCATCTCTCCGATTGATGGAGTGGGTCCACAGGATCTGCACATTCAAAGCCTGGTGGATCGCATCGCACAGGAGGAGGTAAAAGAATTGATCATGGCCATTAGTCCTACCATTGAAGGAGAGACTACCATTTTTTATCTGACCAAACTATTTAAACCGTTTGACCTGCGCATCAGTGTGATCGCACGCGGGGTCGCTTTTGGCGGGGAACTGGAATATGCAGACGGCCTTACCCTGGGCCGTTCGATCGTTGCACGGACCAATATTGAATTGACAGAGAATGCCTAAGCCTCCATCGGTTTGAAGATTTCCGTCATCATCGTTAGTTACAATGTCTATCCCTTTTTAGATAACTGTCTTCGTTCTGTACGCCAGGCCATGGAAGGGATCGATGGCGAGATCATTGTCGTAGACAATGCTTCAGTGGACCGAACACCAGCTTTGGTACGGTTACATTTTCCCGAAGTCATCCTGATCGCAAATGAAGGAAATGTTGGTTTTGCTAAAGCCAATAACCAGGGAATTTCAATCGCAAAAGGAGAATATGTTCTGCTGTTGAATCCGGATACCGTGTTATCGGAAAACACACTTTCGACCTGTATCACCTTTGCGGATCAACATCCGGATGCCGGTGCAATCGGCGTGCGCATGCTGGATGGTAGCGGAAAATTTTTACCTGAATCTAAACGAGGCCTCCCTACCCTGATGGCGTCCTTCATGAAAATGACCGGACTCTATCATCTCGCTCCGGGTTCAGCTTCCTGGAATCGCTACTACCAGGGACATGTGAAAGAAACCGAGACTGCTAAAATTGAAGTCCTGACGGGAGCCTTTATGTTTTTACGCCACGCTACGTTGTCCGCCGCAGGATTACTCGATGAAGATTTTTTCATGTATGGCGAAGACATCGATCTGTCATATCGTATCACAAAGACTGGTGCTTCGATCTATTATTTACCTGAAACGGATATCATTCATTACAAAGGTGAATCGACGAAGAAAGCTTCGTTGAATTACGTGGTCACCTTTTATCAGGCCATGTTAATTTTCACACAGAAGCATCCTGAATTTCAGGCTCAGAAATTCCTGATTCATGCCGCGATTTATATTCATGGATTCTACCGGCTACTTCGACAGACGGTCGAAAGGCTTTGGCCTGTGATCATGGATGGACTGGCGGGATATGGTGCGTTTTACCTGGTAAGTGAACTATGGGCCAGATACCATTTTCATAATCCCCATTATTTCCAGCCTGAATTTTTTTACTTCAACCTTCCTCTCTATCTCGCCTGTCTGTTGCTCAGTATTTTTTTTAACGGAGGATATGATCAGCCTTACGAAAAACGAAAATCCTGGGTTGGATTTTTCATCGGCTTCCTGCTCATCATCGGGTTCTATGCCTTCCTGCCAACGCATTTGAGAACTTCCCGCATGGTCATTGCGCTGGGTAGTGTCTTCTTCGCTTTATATCTCCTGGTATCCAGAAGCCGGCTGTATCCCTGGAAAAATCTCGGAAGTGTTCATCAACAGGATTCACAACGACGAGCCATTATTGTTGGTGAACACGCAGAAGCGGAACGAATTAAAGAATTAATCAATCGTTCACGTGATCAGATTGAAATCCTGGGAACGGTGAGCATGCACGAAGCCAATGCGGATTCCTTGGGCAACCTGGCTAATCTTTCCGACATCGTGCGCGTGCATGATGTGCAGGAAATTATTTTTTCCGCACAGGATGTTCCGTTCTCTACGTTCAGTGGAACCATGTCCCGATTAGGTCCGGGATACCGGTATATGTTAGCAGCATCAACGACCATGAATATCGTTGGAAGCATGAATAAGGACACGGAGGGAGAATCGTACGGATTGCGCATCAATTTCAAATTATCACATCCTTCTGCGCGTCGCTCCAAACGGGTCTTTGACCTGGTCAGTAGCAGCATGATGCTAGTCTTATTTCCGTTGGTGTTGCTCCTGGTTAAATCTCCTGTGAATGCTTTGCGTCATCTTGTACAGGTTTGGTCCGGGAGTAAGACCTGGGTATCCTATAATCCGGCTGACCCGATGATTTCCGCTTTACCACCCATCCGGAAAGGAATTTTATATCCTGCTTATCTCATTGGAAATGACAATGCCCTGACCCGGCTGGAACACATTCACTATGTTTATGCCCGAGACTATCACTGGTCCACTGATTTATCCATTCTGACCAGTCAGTGGAAAAAAATAGGGCAAACGGCTTAACGCGATGAACGAAAACACGCTACACCAGGTAAAGGAAGCTGCCATACGATGGTTGCCGGAGATCATCCGCATTCGTCGGGACTTTCATCAGCATCCTGAATTATCCTTCCAGGAAAAACGAACCAGTGAAAAAATAAAATCGTTTTTAACAGCTCACCACATTTCGTTTGACAGCGGATGGGCTGAACATGGGATTGTTGCGCATATTATGGGAGACAACCCAGGACCTACACGCATGTTGCGTGCAGACATGGATGCACTCCCCATTCTTGAAGAAAATGATGTAGCGTATAAATCGATCCATGAAGGAAGGATGCATGCCTGTGGTCATGATGTCCATTCGGCTTCACTGTTGGGAGTTGCTGCGATTCTGCAGGAACAAAAATCAGCCTTGCAAGGAACGGTCCATTTACTGTTTCAACCCGGCGAAGAAAAATTACCCGGTGGAGCTTCCATCGTATTGAAGGAAGGATTACTTAAAAAATTCCCTGCAACATGGATTGCCGCGCAACATGTTTTTCCTTCCCTGCCGGCAGGTCATGTGGGATTTCGCGATGGCTTGTACATGGCTTCTGCAGATGAACTTTACATTACGGTCATTGGTAAAGGTGGTCATGCTGCGACGCCACACCAATGCATAGATCCTGTTCCGATCACAGCCAGGTTGATCACTGCGCTGCAGGAACTGATCAGCAGATCACTGGATCCGGTTGCTTCTGCCGTGTTGACTATTGGCAAAATCAATACTGAAGGTGGTGCCACCAATGTAATTCCGGACCGCGTTTATTTGGAAGGCACCCTGAGAGCAATGGCCGAAGACTGGAGGTGGAAAACCCATGAAGCGATTACCACGTTAGTCAAAGGCATTTGTGAAGCCTCCGGGGCTAAGGCAGAAGTCCGAATTGAAACCGGCTATCCATGCCTGGCTAATGATGCCAGGGTCACTAAACTCTTCCGGGAAAAAGCCATTGAATACCTGGGAAAGGAAAATGTGCATGATTTGCCTGTGCGACTTACGTCAGAGGACTTTGCGTTTTATGCGCAGGAGATGCCGGCTACCTTTTATCGCCTGGGAACCGGTTTTGCCGGGAAATCGAATCCTGCCGTTCATTCGAGCCATTTCGATATCGATGAAAATGCCCTTGAAACTGGCATGGGGCTAATGGCCTACGTCATCCTTTCGGGCGAATAACCCCATCACCCTTGGTTTTAACGTTTATCGGAAAACTGCTTCCAAGGAGGAGTTAACATATATTATTTTTTTTAAACTATAAACAATTTTAAATCAATATTATACTTTTGATGAAATTTCATCATATATTCACTTTCTAATCACACCAAACTATGTCTAAGGTCCTGATCGTCGATGATGAACGCAGCATCCGCCACACCCTCCGCGATATTCTCGAATTCGAAAAATATGAGGTTGATGAAGCCTGTGATGGGATGGAGGCCCTGGTCAAAATCAAACAGAGCTCCTTCGATGTCATCATTCTCGACATCAAAATGCCTAAAATGGATGGGATGGATGCCCTCGACAAGATCCAGGAAATAGCCCGTGAAACACCGGTCGTGATGATTTCCGGTCATGCCTCTATTGACACTGCTGTCGAAGCTGTGAAAAAAGGCGCCTTCGATTTTATCTCCAAGCCACCGGACCTTAATCGCCTGCTGATCACCCTACGCAATGCGATGGATAAATCAGAGCTCATCTCTGAACGAAAAGTATTGCAAACCAAAGTGACCAATCACCGCTCACAACCTATCGTAGGTACTTCGAAATGCATTGACCAGATCATGTCTACTATAGAACTCGTGGCTCCAACCGAAGCCCGGGTATTGATCACTGGTCAAAACGGAACAGGAAAAGAACTGGTTGCTCATTGGATCCATCAAAAGAGCCATCGTAAAGACAGTCCGCTCATCGAAGTCAACTGTGCGGCGATTCCTTCCGAACTGATCGAAAGTGAATTGTTTGGACACGAAAAAGGAGCCTTCACCTCTGCTATCAAGACCCGTTCAGGAAAATTTGAACTCGCCAATGGCGGTACTATTTTCCTGGATGAAATTGGCGACATGAGTTTGTCAGCACAAGCCAAGGTACTTCGTGCCCTGCAGGAAAATAAAATCGTTCGGGTCGGTGGTGACAAGCAAATTCGCGTAGATGTGCGGGTGATTGCTGCTACCAACAAAGATCTGCGCAAACTGATCGATGCAGGACGATTCCGTGAGGACTTATATCATCGTCTGGCAGTTATCATCATTGATGTTCCCCCATTAAAAGAACGCGTGGAAGATATCCCGCAACTAATCCAGCATTTCTGTACTGAAATCTGCAAAGATTATGGTATTCCGGAACGTTCATTTGATGCTAAAGCGATCAAGAAACTACAATCTCTGCCCTGGACCGGCAATATCCGCGAACTGAAAAATGTAGTAGAGCGCCTGATCATTCTCGGTGGCAAGACGATTTCCGATAAAGACATTGAGCGTTTTGTACTTCCCACCGCCCAGACCACACTCGAGATGCGGGAAGTGTTGTCCCGCTTTAGTGAACTGAAGGATCTTCAGCGCTATATTGAGCAGGAGTTTGTCAATTATCAGTCCTCAATAGACTAACTTAGCTATGTGCGGGTGAACCATGCCGCTCTTTTTTTCACCCTAATGCTTAAACCATGACCGAAGGACTTCCACCGCGTCTGATGAAACAATGGACGCAGATCAAAGCTGAGAACGCATGGACCATGTTTAAAGTGATCGCGGAGTTTGTCGATGGCTTTGAATCCCTCAATCGTATCGGCCCCTGTATTTCCATTTTCGGAAGCGCACGTACACAACCCGGAACACCCCATTATGAATTAGCCGTTCGCATAGCTGCCAAACTTACCGATGCAGGGTTTGGCGTCATCACCGGCGGCGGTCCTGGCATTATGGAAGCAGCTAATAAAGGTGCCAGTTTGCAGGGTGGTGTTTCCGTCGGACTCAACATTGATCTTCCGTTTGAGCAACATCACAACAAGTACATCGATGATGACAAAAACCTGAATCATCGTTATTTCTTTGTTCGCAAAGTGATGTTTGTGAAATATGCCCAGGGCTTCGTGGTATTACCAGGTGGTTTTGGAACGCTGGATGAAATTTTTGAAGTACTAACACTCGTACAGACGAAGAAAATCACTCCCGTCCCCATCATCCTCGTGGGGAGTTCCTTTTGGACCGGACTGAAAGACTGGATCATCAGCGTGATGCTGGAAAAGGAAAACAACATTAACCGGGATGATCTCAACCTGCTTCCCATCCTGGATGAACCCGATGATATCGTGGCTTACATCAATAATTTCTACGCAGAGCGGGAAGATTTGCTCAGCCCGAATTACAACCTATAAAAAAAAAGAGACGTGAAATTCACGTCTCTTTTTTTTATGAAGGAGTAGGCTGCATTATTTGGCAACAAAACTCACTTTAAGGTTTTCCCACAACAGGGAAATGATGTGATCATCAATTTCAAATTTCATGCGCTCATTAAAAGCAGGAGATGCTTCGGGTCTGACGGTCACGCGTAACACATCAAACGAGGTATCATAACGGAAAGCTCCCCATTGGTCCCAAACGGAATTGAACACTAGCGTCCATTCGCGCTCACCGGGGATGGTAAACAATCCGTATTTCCCTGCCGGTAAAAGCTGGCCATTGATGTTGAGATCTTTGGAAGTCTCAAACACAGTAGCCTCATTGGCACCGGTACGCCAGATTTTTCCATAAGGCACCAGGTCACCCCAAATCGTGCGGCCTTTGACTGCAGGAGAGGAATAATTAATGGAAATGTCGGTATCCCCTACTTTGGCGTGGACTTCCGCAGGAGGGCTGGGACGGGCTGCTTTATCGGTCTGTGCCATCACCTGGCTCAGGGGCAGGCTCAGGAGAACAAAGAGTGAACTCAAAAAAAGTATGCTTTTCATTAGAACTTAATTTACTTGGATTTCATCAAAAATACAGGAAAAGACAAGCCTGACCAACCTTTTAAAGATCCTTTAACGTACCCTTGACGCTGCCTGATCAGTTAAAAAAGCCCGCTTCCACGCCAATCCTGAAATATCCATGGAAATGCGGATAAAAATCAGCCTGGTATAAAGCGCGGTCCAGTACAAAGCCCGGGAAATCTTCCATGCGGACATAGGCTTTTATGAAATTTACGTTGATACCAATCCCGGCATCAAAGCGAACATAATCGGGGATGGACTCATTCCCTGTCAAATGATAAACACCGTTGACAGGAAAATAACTGATCCCATCATATTCACTGTAGTATGTAAAATCAAATACGGGCATGACCGTCAGCTTTCGATCAAATACTTTGAATCGTCCGTACAGGCTGGCATTGACCATTCGCTCCGGTATCGCCATTTCTCGTCTGGCATCAGGTTGTAGAACTAGAGTTCCATTCAGTCCGACCCATTTTAAATCGACTCCCTTGCTAACAAAAAACTGTTTAATGGAAAAGGATTCTGTTATTTGTCGTGGTAATGCAAGGGTGTCGAAATAAATGAATCCATCCCATACTTTCCAGGAGATGCCAGCTTCAAAATCCAATTTTTCAATCTCCCAGGAAACACCGATGTCTGTTTTAAACACGTGATCAAAGTCTTCCTGGTAAACCGGTAGTTGGTTGACAAACCATCTCGACTCTACCAGGTATGGCTGACGATTTTGCAACAGCCAGCTGCCTTTAAAATGTCCGAGCAACCCTGCATCTAAATCTCCTTTTGCCTGAAACGAATACGAGCCGGAAGCTTTCCCGAGTCCAACAGACAAATCTCCTCTCAGCATCAAAGGCTCCACCCAGTGAAATACTGCTGAAGCATCAGCATATAATTCATTAATCTTTCTTTCGATGGGTTCCTGTTCAAGCTGAATGCCACGATAACGCAATGATGCTTCTACCGTGGAGTGTGCGGCTGCCCAGGGAAGAGCAATGCCCATGCTTTCTTCATGTTCTTTGACAAAAGTAAATTGACGGATTCCTCTGTCTTCCACCTGAATCGGAGGTTCATAATAGGAAGTAAAACTGGAAGCCTGGGCATCCACATACTTATACAATCCGGATTCATATTTTGCTTTCAGCCAGATATCCATTCCGATGGAAGAAGAATCCGGCAACACATGCACAATCTGTTTAGTCAGGAATATTCGATGCTTATGAGTGGTAATCCCTCCCTGGAGAAAGGTCGGAAATGTGATATCCGGAAAATTTCGTTTACCAATAGAATCCGCATTCGATACACCTCCATTTTCTTCAGCGATGACCGTGTTCGAAATTAAATTGTAGAAGGCATCATATTTTCCGGAAGGTGCATGATGCCATATACCGAATCCTAAGCCAGTATCCTTTTGGAGCTGATGGGCAAACTGACCACCCTGACTTATCCTGGAATAATCAATACTTAAGCTAAAGCCACGGGCAAAGGTTCTTCCAAACTTTAAGTTTATGTATTGGTTGTATGCCCGATCACTCCGGTCAGATCGGTTGGCCTGGGAATACTTAATTTTTGCAACAGGGACAACCTGCGTATAATAGCGGAAGGAATCCGGAAGTACAAAGTATTGATCGTATTGAGATAAACCAGTTGAAAAACCAATTGGCTCATCCGTGACCGGAATGAGTGACCTCGCTGCTGACCCTAAATTTCCCAAATGAGCAAAGCCAAATCCAAGCGGATCCTGACGGATGTCTTTGTAGGAAAAAGAATCGGTTTCATTATAAAATCTGCGTTCATCGCTAATGAGAACATAGCGCGCAGGTACGGAGGTATCGAGCGGCATGATCCCGGTGGGCACCGTATCCTGGCGTGAATTGCCTATACCTCCCCGCGGATCCAGGTTTGCTCCACCACGCGGATCAACCTGTTGTCCAACACAAATGGAAAAACACCCCAGGAGGCAAATCAGACCAATTCCTGCGCGGGATATTCTATTCATCTCAGGAGCATAACGAACAAAGCGAGTGGATTGCTATTCTTTACTCAAAATAGCCGGGTTGACGCCCATCGAACTGAACCCACCATCGTGAAACAGGTTTTGCATGGTGATGGATCGGGTATAATCAGAAAACATCATCGCACAATACTTCGCGCAATCTTCCGCAGAAGCATTTCCCAGGGGAGCCATAGATTCTGCGTAGGAAAAGAAATCATCAAATCCTTTCACCCCACTACCTGCCGTAGTGCGGGTTGGAGATTGCGAAATCGTATTGACTCTCACTTTTTTCTTCATTCCAAAATGATAGCCGAAGCTGCGTGCAAATGATTCCAGCAATGCTTTGGCATCTGCCATTTCACTATAATCAGGAAAAACGCGCTGAGCTGCGATATAGCTTAAGGCCAGGATAGATCCGCCATCCGCCATGACATCCATCTGGTACAAAACCTGCATCATACGATGAAAAGACATCGCGCTAATGTCAAGGGTCTTGTGCATCCATTCGTGATTGATCTCGGTATAGGTTTTTCCCTTGCGCACATTGAGCGACATACCGATGGAATGCAGGACAAAATCAAATGGACCTCCAAGCGCTTCTCTTGATTTTTCAAAAAGATTTTTGAGATCCTCTTCGGAAGTAGCATCGGCTGCAATTACTTCTGCTTTCAGTTGTTCACCTAACTGTTGAATGGTACCGAAACGCATCGCGACCGGTGCATTCGTCAACGTAATGCGAGCCCCTTCTGCTACGCATTGTTTAGCGACATGCCAGGCAATTGAACTTTCATCCAGTGCTCCGAAGATGACTCCGCGTTTTCCTTCGAGTATTTGATGTTGCATGTTGTGAATAGTGAGTGATGAGTGGTGAGTAGGGTATGGTTAATGATGAAACATCAACACGGATAGAGGAACTTTCTTTATCCTTTTTTTAAAACACGTGCCATCGTGGCACCGATTTGAGCAGGAGAATCTACGACATGAACTCCGCATGCAGCGAGGATTTCCATTTTAGCGGCGGCGGTATCGGCTTTACCTCCGATGATCGCACCTGCATGTCCCATCTTACGTCCTTTGGGTGCTGTTTTTCCGGCAATAAATCCGACTACGGGTTTGGTTCCATGTTCTTTGATCCAGTAAGCGGCATCAGATTCCATGCTGCCTCCGATCTCTCCGATCATGATGATGCCTTCGGTGCCCGGATCTTCCATGAGCATTTTCACAGCTTCCAGCGTGGTGGTGCCGCAAATGGGATCGCCACCTATACCGATACAGGTAGACTGACCAAGGCCAGCTTTTGTGACCTGGTCAACAGCTTCATAGGTCAGTGTACCTGAGCGTGACACAATACCGATCGTGCCAGGCCGGTGAATAAACCCGGGCATGATGCCGATCTTGGCTTCTCCCGGGGTGATGATCCCGGGGCAATTAGGACCAATTAAACGACTGCCAGTTTTATTGAGGTAATCTTTGACCCGGATCATATCCTGAACCGGAATACCCTCGGTGATACACACAATCACCTTAATGCCTGATTCCGCCGCTTCCAGGATAGCATCCGGAGCAAAAGCGGGTGGCACGAAAATGATGGAAACGTTCGCCTGCGTGGCTTGTACGGCTTCGTAAACGCTGTTGAATACCGGACGATCAAGATGGAGCTGGCCACCCTTACCAGGGGTCACCCCGCCGACAACGTTGGTGCCGTATTCCAGCATTTGTGTTGCATGAAAGGTGCCTTCCGTACCGGTAAATCCCTGAACGAGGACGCGGCTGTCTTTGCCAACGAGAACACTCATATGGTGAATTTGTCCTTTTCCTTAATGGAAAAGGGGATTACAAAAGAGAATTACTGAAATAAGAAAACGTCTTCATCCGGGCGGTGCATCAGGTATTTCTCCCTGGCAAATTTTTCTTTATTGTTCATCAGGTCCTGGTGAGCGGCTTCCGCTTTGGAGAGTTGCTCCCGGTATTCTTCAATGGAAGATTCCAGGTTGCCGACGTTGTTCCGAAGGCTCCACTGGGTAAAAAAGTTATGCCGATCGAAAAACATCATCCAGATGATGAACAAGCTGGCCGATACGGAATACTTGGTGAGCCACCCGGCAGCGACGATCGAAGCAATTGCCTGCCGAAGATGAATGAGCTTCTTCATGTAGTTGAGACCTGATACTGGACCGAAAGATAGTCAATCTCGCTATATCTTCAAAAAATCTAATATGAGGAAAAAATGGGGACAGCCTTTCTACTTCTGCCTCGCGTAGCTAAGTACTTCACCCGTGAGGAATGGAAATAGGTGCTGCCCCCTGGTTCAAGGGATAAGCATTGATTACCTGCAGGAGGCAGATATGCTCACGGGAAATTTGGCTCGGGATTGTAAGCCGATTTGGTAGATGCAAGTACTATGCCAATTGAGGTGAAGGCGAAGGATGAGGCGAAGGATGAGGCTAAGGCTAAGTCTAAGGAGAAGGCTAAGGCTAAGGCTAAGGTAGAGGCAGAGGCGAATGTATGTACACATCTCCCCTGTTCAGTCAAATTGCTTTACAGAGCGAAAGACGAACCAGAGAAAGTCTAAAAGACTACTTATTTACCCAGCAGAGATCTGCCAGGGTAAAAGGCAGAGTCTCCGAGCAAATCACTGATGCGAAGCAACTGATTGTATTTCGCAACCCTGTCAGATCTTGATAACGATCCTGTTTTAATCTGACCGGTGTTGAGGGCTACCGCCAGATCCGCAATGGTCACGTCTTCGGTTTCTCCGCTACGATGGCTGATAATCGAGGTAAAGCCATTCCGTGTGGCCAGATGCACAGCATCAATCGTTTCGGAAAGCGTACCAATCTGATTTAATTTAACCAGGATACTGTTTGCACTTTGACGCTCAATACCCAGGCTAAGGCGATCCACGTTGGTCACAAATAAATCATCACCTACAATCTGCACGCGATGTCCAAGTGCCGCAGTCAGTTTATTCCATCCCGTCCAGTCATCTTCATGTAATCCATCTTCGATGGAAAAAATCGGATACTGATCACACCAGGACTTCCAATACTCCACCATTTCCTCCGACGTCTTTTTCATGCCATTGGATTTCTTAAACACATACAACCGCTCTTCTTCATTATAAAATTCAGAAGCAGCGGCGTCAAGTGCAATGACAATGTCATCTCCCGCTTTATATCCTGCATTTTCAATCGCCTTCAATACGGTCTCAATAGCTTCTTCGTTGGATTTGATGTTAGGCGCGAATCCGCCTTCATCTCCCACGTTCGTGGAATACCCTTTTGCGTGCAGTACTTTTTTCAGATGATGAAACACTTCGGTTCCCATGCGCAATGCATCGCGAAAATGATCAGCTCCCACCGGCATGATCATGAATTCCTGGAAATCGATACTATTGTCTGCATGTGATCCTCCATTCAGGATATTCATCATGGGCACCGGAAGGATGTGTGCATTCACTCCCCCGATGTACCGGAACAAAGGCTGATGATGTTCTGCTGCTGCCGCTTTGGCTACTGCCAGACTTACGCCGAGCATCGCATTAGCACCAATGCCGGATTTATTCAGGTTAGGATCCAGATCAATCATAGCCTGGTCAATCTCCAGTTGCTCTGATACATCGAGCCCGATAATTTGCTCCGCTATTTTTTCTTCTACATTACGGCAGGCATCGAGGACCCCTTTACCCATATAACGTGTGGGATCACCATCGCGTAATTCAACTGCTTCGTGTTTTCCGGTAGATGCACCTGAGGGCACTGCAGCTCTGCCCGAGAACCCAGCCTCTGTGATCACTTCCACTTCAACAGTTGGATTGCCCCGGCTATCGAGGATTTCGCGGGCAGTAATGTCGATGATCGCACTCATGATAGTCGGTCGTTTTAGATTTGGTAAATCAGTTAGCTGATGAAATAAGATTAATTGCGTTCCGGAAGCAAGGCGATAAACTCATCGAACAAATAACGGGAGTCGTGCGGACCTGGTGAAGACTCAGGATGGAATTGCACCGAAAATGCTTTCTTGCCTTTCACGCGCAATCCTTCAATCGTTTGATCATTGAGATTGACATGCGTGATTTCAATTTTATCACTTGCTTTTTCAAGTGCTTCAGGAGATACACCGAACCCATGATTCTGACTGGTCACTTCGCAACGTCCGGTCATTACATTTAAGACCGGGTGATTAATACCCCGATGTCCATGATGCATTTTATAAGTAGGTATGCCCTGGGATAACGCTAACAACTGATGTCCGAGGCAAATACCGAAAACCGGTTTCCCTTCGTCTACCAGTTTTTCAATCATGTCGTGTGTGTAGGTCATGGGTGCCGGATCCCCGGGACCATTGGAAAGAAAAATGCCATCCGGCTGAAAGTCCATTACTTCTTCGTAAGTAGATTTTGCCGGAAATACTTTTACATAGCATCCACGTTCTATGAGGCATTCGAGAATGTTGTGCTTAATACCGTAATCCATTGCAGAGATGCGATATTTCGCGGCTGGATCGCCCACTTCATAAGGTGTTTTCGTGGATACCACAGAACCTAATTCCAGTCCATCCATTGAAGGCACTTCACTTAATTTTCGTTTCAGCGAAGCAATGTCCAGGTCTTCACTGGAAACAATAGCATTCATCGCACCTTTGCTGCGAATGTGTTTGACAATGGCGCGCGTATCTACTCCATAAATACAGAGTCGATTTTCGTTTTCGAAGTAAGTTTGAATCGATTCGTCTGCCAGTGGACGGCTGTATTCATCGATGAAGGTGCGGCAAACGAGTGCATCGATTTGCATGTGACGGCTTTCCACTTCCTCCTTGCGGGTTCCGTAATTGCCGATATGCACATTCGTCGTGACGAGGATCTGGCCGTAATAAGAAGGATCCGTGAAAATTTCCTGGTAGCCGGTCATCCCGGTATTAAAACAGATTTCGCCGGTGGCCGTGCCTAACTTACCGGCTGCCCGACCTTCGAAATAAGTTCCGTCCTGGAGGAGAAGGATTGCCTTGGTGGCAACTGAATCTAATGCCATTGGATACGATTACATTCAGGGGGACAAATATATATGAAAAAAAGTAATGAATGCATGCTCGTCCCACCATGGGGTGATAAACAAAAGGCCGGAATCACTTCCGGCCTTTCCTGATTTATTCTTCTTCTGTCGCAGCTTCCTCTTTGGTCGCCTTCTTTCCTGTTGGCTTGGTGGCCACAGGTGCGGCGGCCGCAGCGGCTTTGGTCTTTCCGCTTCCGCGACGCGTACGACGTGTCTTGAGTGCGGCCGTGGATTTCTCGCTGCGCTTGCGTTTTGGATTCGTGTAGATCTCGTTGAAGTCTACTAATTCGATCAATGCCATTTCAGCACCATCTCCTTTCCGGAATCCGGTACGGATCACACGGGTATAACCTCCCGGGCGATTGGCCACTTTTGGAGCAACGGTAGCAAACAATTCAGCAACCGCTTCCTTATGATCCAGGTAAGAGAACACTACACGACGACTGTGCGTGGTATTGTGCTTTGATTTAGTGATCAGCGGTTCAATATGCTTGCGCAGTGCCTTGGCTTTTGCTACGGTAGTGAAAATGCGCTTGTGTGTGATGAGGGCAATACTCAGGTTCATCATCAAAGCTGCTCTGTGGCCAGCTTTACGCCCAAGGTGATTAAATGCTTTTCCGTGTCTCATGACCTTTTTGTCGGATTGGGTTAAGGAATTAGTTTACTTCGCAGCACCGGGTAGTACACCATCTCAGTTACTGCAGGAAATGGTTTGAATTATTCTTCGTCGAGTTTGTATTTCGAAAGGTCCATACCGAAAGTCAATCCTTTCATCTGGAGCAATTCTTCGATTTCCACCAATGATTTCTTTCCGAAGTTTCTGAACTTGAGTAATTCGTGTGTATCGAATTTTACGAGTTCGGAGAGGGAATTAATCTTCGCTGCTTTGAGGCAATTGTATGCGCGAACGGAAAGATCGAGGTCTTCGAGAGAGGTCTTCAACAGCTTGCGCATGCTGAGGATGTGCTCATTGACGATACCATCTTCCTTACCTACTTTATCATCAAACGTGATGTGCTCATCGGTGATCAGCATCAGGTGCTGGATCATGATGCGGCTGGCTTCTTTGATGGCTTCTTCCGGATGGATGGTACCATCGGTTTCCACTTCGATGCTCAGTTTTTCATAGTCCGTACGCTGACCTACCCGGGTATTGGATACGTGGTAGGAAACTTTCTTGATCGGGGTATAGATCGCATCTACCGGAATCACTCCGATCGGTGCATTTTCAGGCATATTCTCTTCTGCCGGAACATAACCGCGGCCTTTGGTGATCGTCATCTCGAGCTCGAGGTTGACAGAAGGCTCCATGCGGCAGATCAGTAACTCAGGGTTCATCACTTTGAAGACATTCGTTTTGGATTCGATGTCTTTAGCGCGGAATTCATCCTGGCCGCTGATAGTGATATAGATCTGGTGTTCGGTGGCTTTATCGCCTTTGATGGCTGACTTTAAACGAATTTGTTTGATGTTGAGGATGATGTCCACGACATCTTCCACAACACCCGGGATACTGGAGAACTCATGATCGACACCTGCAATCCGGATTGCGGATACCGCGTAGCCTTCCAGTGAAGAGAGCAGTACGCGGCGCAGGGAATTTCCGATGGTCTGACCGAAGCCTGGCTCCAATGGCCTGAATTCGAACTGGCCCTGGAAATCCGTGGCTTTCTGGAGTAAAATCTTATCCGGCTTCTGAAAATTGAGAATGCTCATATGTCTATTTTCTAAAAATGAGTTTTAAATGAAACCACAAAAACAACGCTGGCCATCGGAAGTTTTGTACCTGATTATTTCGAGTATAACTCGACGATCAGCTGTTCATTGATGCGCTCCGGAA